>Ga0302316_10000327_pt1 | contig 42804 bp, 36 predicted proteins | sample III_Palsa_N3_2_FD_200456 | JGI IMG/M metagenome (GOLD analysis project Ga0302316, IMG submission 200456) | Peat permafrost microbial communities from Stordalen Mire near Abisko, Sweden - III_Palsa_N3_2 | ecosystem: Environmental > Terrestrial > Soil > Palsa > Peat permafrost | place: Sweden...
ATCACTGCCAGTCGCATGCCGGCGTGCAGCGGCAAGGTCCCGTGCGCGTTCTTCAGCAGCACCATCGACTCCAGCGCGGCGCGCAGCGCGAGCTGCCTATCGGCCGGCGTGTCGACCTGCTCGGCATCGATGCTCTGGTACGGGCTATTGGGCTCGGGTGCCAGTTCGCCCAGCCGGTAGCGCGCGCTGAACAATCGGATCAAGGCACGGTCGATCACCGTCGTGTCGAGATGGCCCTGCTGCACCGCGCGGTCAAGGTCGGCGTAGGCATAGCCGCAATCCAGGTCGGTGCCGGCGCGGATGGCGGCAGCCGACGACTGCGCGTTGTCCGGCTTGAAATAGTGGAACTTGGTCATGTCGTCGACGGCATCGCAGTCGGACACAACATAGCCGCGAAAGCCCCAGTCCGTCCGCAGCCGCTGGTCGAGCAGCCACGGGTCGGCGCAGACCGGCGTGCCATGCAGAGCGTTGTAGGCACACATCACCGAATCGGCGTGGCCATCGACGATGGCGGCACGGAACGCCGGCAGATAGGTCGCTTCCAGATCGTGCGGCGAAACGTCGACGTCGAAGCCGTGTCGTCCCGCTTCCGGCCCGCTGTGTACGGCCAAGTGCTTGGGCGTGGCGATGGCGCGCGGATGGGCCGGATCATCGCCCTGGATGCCGCCGATGAAAGCCACCGCGAGCCGGCCGGTGAGGAACGGATCCTCGCCGTACGTCTCCTGGCCGCGGCCCCAGCGAGGGTCGCGAAAGATATTGACGTTCGGCGACCAGATCGTCAGTCCCTGGTAGCGGGCGTGGTCATGGCCGGCACCGATGGCGTTGAAGCGCGCGCGGGCCTCTGTCGACACCACCGTGCCCACGTCGTGCAGCAGCGGCGGATTCCAGCTGGCCGCCAGCGCGATGGCCTGCGGAAACACTGTGGCATAGCCGCCGCGGGCCAACCCATGCAGCCCCTCGCCCCACCAGTCGTAGGCCGGCACGCCCAGGCGCGCGATGGCCGGTGCGCCGCTCTGGGTCTGCGCCACCTTCTCGGCCAGCGTCATCCGGGCCACCAGTGCTGCGGCGCGCGCCTGTTCGCGATCCGGCGACGGCGTCTCGGCGGCACGAGCCACGCCGATAGACACCAGTCCCAGCGCGCAGACCAGCGCGTATGCGCACCCACCGCGCGCGTTCAGCGAGGCACGGCGGATGCGCGCCATCATTGCGGCGCCCCGGCGGCCATCACATCGCCCAGGCTGGTCACGCTCAGCGCATGCTGCAAGGCATCGAGCGACGCCTTGCTTTGTACCGTGAGTGTGACGGTCTCGCCCGGCAGCAGGTTGAACGCATTATCGGAAAGCTCGGCATCGAGATCGCCGAAGGACACCCACACATCGCGCGCCAGCGAGCCGGCGGTGAGCGTGAGCTGGTAGCCGTCCAGCGCTGGCGCCAGGGTGGCGTGGATATCCGCTGGCGGCAGCGACAGCTGGTGCGGCTGATCGAAGAACACCAGGTTGCGCGACACCGTGCGTTCGCCGTCGAGCCACTCGAACACCGCGAAGGTCGCGTGCGGATCGGCGCCGTGCAGCAGCTGCGCATCGGTATAGCTAGCCACCTGGGCGCTGGACAGCGGGGCTACGGTGATCTCGCCAGCGGCCTGCGACAATACCTTGCCGTCGAACGACATCAGCCGCATACGCCAGTGCGCCGGTATCGCCGTGGTGCGATCGGACACCAGCGACACCGTCGTGGTGCCGTTATTGTGCAAGGCAGCCAGCAGCTGCGGTGCGTAGAAACGACGCGCGTGGAACTGTAGCGCCTTCCAGCGCCCGAAATAGTCGATGCTCGACCACGACGCGCCCGGCCATACATCGTTGAGCTGCCAGTAGAGCGAGCCCATGGCCTGCGGCCGCGAAGCGCGCAGGTGCTCGGCGGCAAGCTGGATGCCGTCTGCCTGCATTACCTGGCTGAGATAGACGAAAGACGCGAAGTTTTTCGGCTCACCGTAGGCACGCCGGATGTACAGCAGCAGACGCTGGTTGCCGTTGCCGTTGTCGTATTTCTGGTGCGCGCGCATCACCGCCGATTCCGCCTGGCGGTCGTGCGGATCGGTGAATGCATCGATGGTACGCATCACCGGGAACGACTGCAGGCCGTACTCGGACTGGAAGCGCGGCGTGATGTTGAGATATTCCTCCACCGGCTTGGCCTGACCCGACCATACGTCCCAGTAGTGGTAATCGCCGTCATCGGGCACGTTCGCCGCGCCGTCGTAATCGGTGCTGGGCGTACTGGCCCAGTAGGGTACGTCCGGCGCGTAGCGCGTGACCACGTTGCGCAGCACGTTGCCGAACAGGTTGACCATGCCGGTGACGATGCGCTCGCGCTCGTCGGGACTGATCGCCTTCTTGAACGCCTGCCGGTCGGGCCAGGACTCCCAGCCGGTCTGCACCTCGTTGTTGCCCGCCCACAGCACAATGCTCGGATGGTCGCGCAATCGCCGGACCTGCTCGATCGCCTCCGCGCGGGTGTTCTCGCGGTAGGCCACGTCGTACGGCGGGATCGCACCGCCGAACATGAAGTCCTGCCAGATCATCAGACCGAGCCGGTCGGCCATGGCGTAGAACGCATCGGACTGGTAGTAGCCACCACCCCAGATGCGCAGCATGTTCATGTTGGCATCGCGCGCGGACTCGAGTACGCGGCGCATCTGCGCTTCAGTCGCCCGCGTGGGGAAACTGTCGAACGGAATCAGGTTGGCACCCTTGGCGAAGATGGGAATGCCGTTGACTACAAACTCGAAGCTCTTGCCCCAGGCGTCGGTGCGTCGCCGCAGCTCCACCGTGCGCAGGCCGGTGCTGTGCTCCGCCCGATAGAGTTCATCTGCGCTATCGCGCAAGGTGGCGCGGAAGGTATACATGTCCTGGGCGCCGTAGCCGGCCGGGTACCATAGACGCGGCCGCTCGATACGCAGCGGCAGGCTCAGTGTCTGGGTACCCGGATCGATCGTCACCTCCCGCGTGATGCGGGCCACGCTACTGCCGTCGGGACCGATCGCCTCGACCGTGGCCTGCAGCGGCACGCCGACATCCGCCTGCACCTCCAGTTGCACATCGACCTGCGCGGCCTCTCTGGAAACGTCGGTCTGCGCGACGTGGAAATCCGCCACGCGCAGCGTGTCCCAGCTGTCCAGATGGACGTGCTGCCAGATGCCTTCAGTAACGATGCGCGGACCCCAGTCCCAGCCATACTGGTATTGCGCCTTGCGGATGTAGTTGGCGGTCTGCTTGCCCTTGGGCTCGTCGCCAAAGGCGGAGTCGAACTCGCCCGGCAAGGCGTATGGCTGCTTGAGCAGCCACGGCTGCAGCCGCTTGATCGGTGAATACAGGCGCACTTCCAGCGTGTTGCTGCCGGCGTGCAGTTCGGTCTTGGCCGGGATGCGCCAGCGGCGAAACATATTGTCCGCGCTGATCAGCTTGCTACCGTTGAGATAGACCTCGGCAAACGTATCCAGACCGTCGAAGACCAGCTCCAGGTGATCGTGCGACAGCGTCGCGCGATCCACCTGGAAAGTCGTTCGGTACTGCCAGTCGGCCAGCCCCACCCACTGGATCGCCGCCTCGTTGTCGCGCACGAACGGATCGCTGACCAGCCCGGCATCCAGCAGATCGGTCTGCACTGTGCCCGGAACTGTCGCCGGCCGCCAATGAGTGGTATCCGGGTGCGCCCTGGCCTCACTGTCGCCGGGGGCAAGCCGGAACTGCCAGCCCTGGTCGAGCGACTGCGAGCCAAGCGGCGCATGCCCGGCCAGACTGGGAAACGCCGCTGGTAGCAGCAGGGCACCGAACAGGAACCCGCGAAGGCGGCCGGCATGCGCGCGCACCCGGAGTTGAGCAAACATCATGGCGTAGGCTTCCCTGGCAGGTCTGAGGTCGCGTGTTTTTTTGCTGCAGTAATCAACTGCACCGTGCCGATGGCATAGAGCGGGCCATCCGACGGCGCCGTAAAGCGCATGCACAGATCGTGATCGCCGCTTTGCGCAGGCATGGCGCCGGACAAGCTCATGCGCGCGCCCGGTGCCTTGCCTGCCGGTAGCGGCAGGCGGACAAGCACCGGGCCGTCGCAGCGGTCCAGCCGCACTTCGAGTTCGCCATGGGCGGTGGTTGCCGGATAGCTGATCACTTTGACCTGATCGTGCGCCAGACCGAAGTTGCGTGGCAGGCGCGCCGCGTCGACATGGATCGCCGCGATACCGTCCAGCCGTGCGGCTGGATAGATCTTGCACGCGCGGAAGATATCGGCGTTGTACACCGGCGTGTCGGGCGCACCAAGATCCGGCATCAGCGGCAGGCGCAGACCGCTGTCGCCATCGGGACACGGCACCAGCTCGCTGCTCGGCAACGTGCGCAGCGCCGCGTCATTGAGTACGCGGCTGCGCACGGCGGCCAGCACCGTACCATCGGCGGCAAACGGCTGCGCACGCACGGTGGCTGGCAGGCTCAGCGCGATCGGGCCGACGTAGCGCGGCGAGGCCAGCGTCGGAATGCTGCCATCGGTGGTGTAGTGGACCTGACCGTCGTCAACCTGGTTGGCCAAGCTCACCCGCGCCTTGCCGCTGGACAGCGCGACATTGGCACCGCCATCGAGTGTGATGTTCACCGCATACGCGCTGTCGGCGAACGGGATATCCAGCGCCCTATAGCGCCGCAGCTGCGCCGGCATGCGCGCCAGGAAGCTGTGCCAGTCGCGCACTGCGGGTGCCGACCAAGCCACCTCCGCCAATGCATCGATGCGCGGAAACAACGTGTGCTCGATATGCCAGGCCGAGGGCAGATACTCCGACCATAGCGCCGCCTCGGTGCCAAGTACGTGGCCGGCCTGGTCGGCGGTCAGCGAGCGGTCGATCGGGTCGAACGCGTAGACCGTCTTCAGCGGCAGCACGTCGTAGCGGCCGTTGGGCTCGTCGGCGCGGTCGCTCTGCAGGTGATCGAAGTACAGCGCACTGCCCGGCGCGAGCACCACGTCGTGGCCCATCCTTGCCGCGTCGATGGCGCCCTGGGTGCCGCGCCAGGACATCACCGACGCGCTGGCCGGCAGGCCTCCCTCGAGAATCTCGTCCCAACCGATCAGCCGACGACCATGCTTGTCCAGGTAGCGGCCGATCTGATCGATGAACCAGCTCTGCATCGCGTTTTCGTCCTTGATGCCAAGCTGCTTCATCTGCGCCTGCACGGCGGACGAAGCTTTCCACTGATCCTTGATCGCCTCATCGCCGCCGACGTGGATATAGGTCGAGGGAAACAGCGCCATCACCTCGTCGAGCACGTTCTTGATAAACCCGAGGCTGTTGGCATCGGTGGCGTACAGGTATGGATTGACGCCCCAGTCGACCGATACCGCAGGACGCTCGCCGGTGACGCCGATGCGCTGTGGATACGAGGCTACCGCCGCCTGCGCGTGCCCGGGCATGTCCAGCTCCGGCACCACCGTGATGTGCCGCGCTGTCGCGTAGGCGACGATGTCGCGCACCTGTGCTTGGGTGTAGAAGCCGCCGTAGCGGTTGGGTTCGCCGTGGGTGCCGGCGCCCGGCGGCGTGCGCCACGCACCGATCGCGGTGAGTTCGGGATAGCGCTTGATCTGCAGCCGCCAGCCTTGGTCGTCGGTGAGATGCCAGTGGAAAACGTTGAGCTTGTGTTCGGCCATCGCGTCCAGCAGCTGCTTGACCGTATCGACACTCTGAAAATGCCGGGCCGAGTCGAGCATCAAACCGCGCCAGCCGAACCGCGGCCAGTCACGCATACTCAATTCGGGCACGCTGACCGCACCGCGGTGATCGTCCGGCGTCAACAGCTGCCACAGGGTCATGGCGCCGTAGAACAGACCTGCCCCGCTGCGCGCGGAAAGGCGAATGCCGTTGTGGCCCACTTCCAGCGCATAGCCTTCGGCCTGGATAACCGGCGCGTTGGGGTCTAGGGCGATACGGATCGCACGTGGCGATGAGGCCGGCTCCTGCCGCACCGTCAGCAGCAGACCACGGGTGCGCCCGAGCAGTTCGGCCAGCTGATGCGCGGCATTCAGCGCATCGGCGTCATCAGCGGGCACGGAGAGCGTCGTGTCGGTCGTCACCTCGAAGCGACCATCGTGACGCTCGATCTGTGCCGGCAGCGGAATCAGCGGCAGCGACCCCGCCTGATCCGCGAACGTCAGTGCGGGTATCGCGAGCCACGCAAGCGCCCATCCGATGCTGACCAGCCCACGGCTCATAGCCATCCGCCGCGTCTCAACGCTTCACGATGGGCAGGGCATCCCAAATCTTCGGATCCTCGGCCCCCAGCACCCACGAACAGAAACCCTCCAGACCGTACTGGTTCACCAATTGCAGGCGGTCATTGAAACTGCGTGCGTCGGGCATGAATACCCATTCGCGCATATCGTCGCGATAAAAGTAATACCAGGACTCGTGCTCGACCGGGTCCCACTGGATCTGCGCGCCCTGCTCCCTGGCCAGCGGAAACGATGCGTCGGCATCGATATAGTCGGCGCTGATGTTGGAGGCCTCGGTGCCATCCGCTTTCACCGGGTCGCCGGTGAACCAGCGGTAGCCGTACAGCGCGATACCCAGCGACAGTTTCTCTTTGGGTACAAATTTCAATGCATATTCGAGGTGCTTGAGCATCCACGGCATGCCGTCGACCGGGCCCGGCGTAGTCCAGCGTGTGCTCTGGTCGTACGTCATCAGGCAGATCAGGTCGGCATACTTGCCCAGTGCCGCCAGATCGTAGGCGCCACGCCAGTACTGCCACATCCACTTGGAGAACGGCCCCTCGCCGGCGTGGCCTGGTGCATTGGGTACCACCGCGATCGACAGTTTCAGGCCGTGCTTGTGTAGCGCCTCCGCCGTTTGCTTGGCCATCAAGCTATAGGCGTCGCGGTCGGTCCACGAGATGCTCTCGAAATCAAACTGGAACCCGACGTAGCCGTGCTCCGTGGCCTGCTGCAGCAACGACCCGATCATCTGCTGCTTGGCCGTCTCGTCATGCAGCAGCTCGTGGAAACCCTTGCGGCCGGCGGTCATCGAGAGAATCGGCATCACCGGCAAATGGTGCTGCCTGGCGAGGTTGAGGACGAAGTCGTTGGGCGCGCCGTTGACCAACCCCTCCGCATCGACGCCATACCAGGTGGGCACCAGCAGGCCGATCTTGTCGACGTGGGCCACCATGGAGTCGACCGACTTCTGCGTGCTCATCAGGTAGAACAACGCGGTCGGTTCGGCGTGCACGGCACTGCTCAAAAGCATGCTGGCGAGCAGCCATCCAAGGAGTCGTTTCATGGCTGATCCTTGGCGCTGGAATCGAGGCCGGGCATCGCGATGCGCAGCACATACGCGGATTCCCCCGCCGGCTTGCCGGGCAGGCTGACGTGCAGTCCGTCGGACTGCTGGGTCGTCTTGAGCGTCTTGCCGTCGGCGAGCAAGGTGACCGCACCGACATGGTCGGACGGTTTGATCGAATGGATCACCGCCTCGGCGTTTTTCGGCCAGCCCAGCTCGATGGCGTACAACGCGCCCGGCTTGGTGGTGAAGCGGAAGTCCTCGGCGGTATACGGCTTGGTCCTGGTGTCCTGGAAGCTTCCGCTCGCCACCTCGGTGGGACCTTCGCCGTATACCCGCCACGGCCGGGTATCGTAGATCGCCTGACCGTTGACCTTCAGCCAGCGACCGATCGCCAGCAGGATGTCGCGTTCTGCTTCGGGAATGGTGCCGTCGGCACGCGGCCCGATATTGAGCATCAGGTTGCCGTTCTTGCTGACCACATCGGCCAGCAGATGGATCAGGACGGTGGGCGACTTATAGGTATCGCCTTCCACATAGCCCCAGGAGTTGTCGCTGACCGACGTGTCGGTCTGCCAGTGGCGCGCCTGGATACCGGACAGTTGGCCACGCTCGATGTCGAGCACGCCTGCGCCCTCGGGAAAATCGCCGAGCTTGTAATTCACCACCACGCCATCGCGCTTCGTGCCTTGGTTGTAGTAGTAGGCGAGCATCTTCGGCAGGGTGTTGCGAAAGGTGGGATGACCGATCCACCAGTCGAAATAGATCATGTCCGGGTGGTAGTCATCGATGAGTTCGGCGGTGCGCGCAAGCCAGTCATCCAGCCATGCCTGCGAGACATAGGTCCAGTCTTCGGCGAGCTTCTGGTCATCCTCGGACAGGTGGTTCTCGGCCGGGCCGTACAGGCTGGCATAGCGCGGATCGTTGACGTCCGAATCGATATGCCGGCCACCGTCGAAAAACCAGTCATGTTCGGCGCGATGAGACGACACGCCAAAACGCAGGCCCTGCGCGCGCACGGCCTTTTCCAGCAGCCCGATGATATCTTTGTGCGGCCCCATCTTGGCGGCGGTCCATTCCGACAGCTTGGAGTCGTACATGGCGAAGCCGTCATGGTGTTCGGCGACCGGCACCACGTAGCGCGCGCCGGCCGCCTTGAACAGCGTCGCCCAGGCAGCCGGATCGAAGCGCTGGGCCTTGAACATCGGGATGAAGTCCTTGTAGCCGAACGTCGACTGCGGTCCATACGTCGCAATGTGATGGGCGTAATCTGTGCTTCCCTTCTGGTACATCTGGCGCGGGTACCACTCGCTGCCGAACGCGGGCACCGAATACACGCCCCAATGGATGAAGATGCCGAACTTGGCGTTGTCGTACCAACCTGGGGATCGGTACGTTTCCAGCGACGCCCAGTCAGCGTGGAACGGGCCGTCGTCCATATGCTCGGCGACCCGATTGAGAATGGCGCTGCGCTGAGGCGCATATGTCGCAGTAGCCTTCTGCCAGGCCATATCGGCCTGACGCGGCGTGAGCGTATCGGCGGTCGGCACCGTGGGCGACACCGCCGCAGCGGCCGCTACCGCGCTGGCGCAGAGCGACTCGACGCAGAGCAGGCCGATCAGGGCGGCGAGAAAAGTCCTCGTGGGCTTCATGGGGGTGATGTCTCCGTGCTTGACTGGTAGTGGGCGCTAACGAAGCGCACCGCGTGGAAGGAGCGACGCAGACTATTCACGCACACTCCGGTGGAAGCATCACTATTGATTGGCAACTGCGCATCGTCGATCGCGGCAGCGGGTTTCCAGTTGCTGTGCAGGGCGCACGGCATGGCCAGGTCCGGCAGGCGATCGCCACGACCAGCACAGGCATCGTGCATGATCCCTGCGAGCAGAAAAAACACCAGAAAAGTGCAAACTCGCCTCGGCATCGTTCAATCACCCATCATGTCCAGCCAATCCCTGACCATCGTGCCGCAACGGCAACCAGCGATGGCCTTGCAAAAAAAAGCCACCGGCGACGGGTGCCTTGGGAGAAAAACATCCGCCGTCAGTGGTGACGCACTTGCTACATCAAAGCTTGAACTTGGTGTTTATTGGGGCACGGCAACGCCCTGTGTGACCGGCACAGTCACCCTCCCCTCACTTGCCTGGCTGTAGCTCCCCCCTACCACCAGGTACGACCGGGTCTGCGGCCCTTGCAGCGTCGGCGCGCGTATTCAAAAACCAGCTGGCGGCGCCGATGACACCCAGCTGGCCGTGATCCACCACATGAATCGGAATTTTGTTGAGTAGCGGGCGCATCACACCCTTGTCCAGAAAGCGATCGACGAGATTGCTCGCGCGCATGAAAGCGGTGATTTGCGAGAGAAAGCCGCCGGCCAGATAAACGCCACCGGTCGCTCCATACAACAAAGCAAGATCGGCGGCGAAAGATCCCAGCCAGCCGCAGAACAGCGAGAGCGCCTCATGCGACAAGGATTGCGTATCGGTCAGAGCCTCGGCGGAAATCTCCGCCGACGTCTTGAGCGCGGGATAGCGATCGCGCAAGGCGCACAAGGCAACGTAGAGGCGGTAGAGACCCGGGCCGCAAAGCACCGCTTCGTAAGGCACATGACTATCGGCCCAGTCCAGACATGCCAGCACCTGCTGCTCCAGCCCGGTGCGCGCAGCCAGCTGCATCTGGCCAGCCTCGGTAGCCAGCACCCGCGACGGCTGGCCGGGAAGTCGTACGGCCGCGCCGAGCCCCGTACCGGGCCCAATGATCACCACCGGACCCTGCGCCGAAGAATGAGACTGCGCCGGCTTGAGGGTAGTCGTGTTGCCTTCGTTGAGATGCGCCGTGGCGTAGGCGAGCGCTTCGAAATCGTTGAGCAGGCTGACCTGATCCATCTGCAGGGCGGCCGCCATTTGGGCGGGCATGATCGGCCAGGCCAGATTTTTGTTGACCACCATGCCGGCATGCTCATAGCCGGCGGACGCCAGCACCATGTCGCGAGGCCGCACGCCAGCCTCATTGCAAAAGCATCGAACAATATCTTCGAGATGCGGGTGATCGGCACAGCGGTACGTGCGGTAATCCAGCAACTCGGGCGCCCCGTCACCCGCCTTGCGCGCTACCAGCGCAACTCGGGCATGCGTACCGCCGACATCGGCCGCGAGGAAGGCATGCAGCCCCGCATCATCACCGGGCTGCGCAGCCAAGTTCTGCCATGACTGCCGCAGGGACGGCTCAAACGGGCCGGCCGCGTGCCCTACTGGCACTTTGCCCGCCATGACTCGCCCTGCCGCCAACTCAGCCAGAGCCGCACCACCTTGATGTCTTGTCGAGCCCCGCGTATCCACTCGCCACCCCACGAATGCCCGTCTTGCCTTGACTGACTTTGCCAACTGCTCAAGGAGTGCCGAAGCGACCTTTGTTCATTAGCAAACTTGATGTTTATATGTAACCGAGGTGTAAATTAGACCTTCTCCAGCCGTATCGCAAGAAAAAAGTTCACGGTAGTTTCCGCAAAACTTACGATTACATATGAACTTAAAGTTTATCTGTACACATATAAGGCAATTGCGCCATCATGCGCGAAAAGCTTGATGACAGGCCGCTCGGGATGACGACGGCACAGTTCGGGGAACGACTCATGGCAGTATCCGATGCGGCATCCAGTGCAGGCGCAACCACGATGGGCGCGGCGAAGATCGAGATCTCCCGGCTCTCCTTTGGCGGCGCACCGGTGGGCAATCTCTACGCGTCGGTAGACGAAGACACCGCGATCGCTGCGATTGCGCAGGCCCACCAGCAAGGCATCCGACACTTCGATACCGCTCCCTACTACGGCTACGGCTTGAGCGAACAGCGGCTGGGCACGGCGCTGGCGACGCTCGATCGTGACAGCTACACGTTGTCCACCAAGGTAGGGCGCCTCATCGAGAACCATACTGGCCGTGTCGACCGTGCCGACGGATTCGCGGTCGACCATCGCGGCGTCCGCTTCGATTACAGCCGCGATGGCGTACTGCGATCGATCGAGGCCAGCCTGGCACGCCTGGGAACCGATCACGTCGAGCTGCTCCTGCTACACGACGTCGGCGCGCTGACCCACGGCGCGCGGCATCGTGAGATCTTGCAACAGGCGCTGGACGAAGCCTTGCCGACTATGGCGGAGCTACGCAGCCAGGGCGTTTGTCACGCGATTGGCCTCGGCGTCAACGAGGAAGCGGTTTGTCTTGACGTGATGCGGCACTTTCCGCTCGACGCGATCATGCTTGCCGGGCGTTACACCTTGTTTGAACAGCAAGACAGTCGCGCCGTGATGGCCGAGGCCCGCGCGCGAGGCGTGACGATCCTGGCTGCAGGCCCCTACAACTCCGGCCTGCTGGGCGGCACGGATGGCCCAGGCCAGTTCTACAACTACCGTCCCGCCGAGCAGGAAACACTCCTCCGGGCACGGCGTTTCTATGAAATCTGCGCGGATGTCGGAGTGGATGTCGGTGCGGTGGCCCTGCAGTTCCCGCTGGCCCATCCGGCGGTGGCGAGCGTGGTCTGCGGCCTGCGTTCACCCGCCGAGGTAGACAGCGCAGTCGATCGCATGGGTACGCACCTGCCGGTGGCGATCTGGCCGGCGTTGCGCGAGGCCGGGCTGCTCTGCGCCGATGTGCCTACGCCATGACGATGGTCGACGCACACCAGCATTACTGGCGGCCTGACCGCGGCGATTATGGCTGGCTGGCGCAAGCACCGGCGTCACTGCGGCGCAGCTTTCTGCCGGACGATCTGCGAGCGCAGCGGCTGGCCGCCGGCGTCTACTACAGCGTGCTGGTACAGGCGGCGCCGAGCGAGCATGAAACGCGCTATCTGTTCGAGTTGGCCCGCACCGACCCCAGCGTGCTGGGCGTGGTCGGCTGGGTCGACATGGCGGCGGATGACGCCTGCTCGCGCATCGAGAACCTGATGCGAGACGGTGCCGGCCTGCTACGCGGCATACGCCCGATGGCACAGGACATTGCCGACCCGCAATGGTTGGCCAGGGCAGTCCTCGATCGTGCCTTTGACTGCCTGCAGGCGCACTGCCTCACCTTCGATGCGCTGGTCACCACTACCCAGTTGCCAGCGCTGCACCAGCGCCTGCGACGCCAGCGCAGCCTGCGCGCCGTACTCGATCATGCGGCAAAGCCGCCGATCGTCGATGGCGACCATGGGCAATGGTTCAGCTGGATCGACGAGCTGGCGCAGCTGCCCGAATTGCACTGCAAGCTCTCCGGCCTGCTCACCCTGCTCGATGCCGGCACCAGTGAAACCGTGATCGAACCCTACGTCGAACGACTCTTCGAAAGCTTCGGCGCGGGGCGGCTGCTGTGGGGTAGCGACTGGCCGGTATTGACCACTCACGCCGATTACGGCCACTGGCTTCGGCTGGCCCTGAGCCTGACCACGCAATTCGCACCAGGCCGGCAGGCCGAGGTGTTCAGCGCCAACGCCATCCGCTTCTACGGACTGGACGTGGCGCCCGCCCTTTCTTGTGCCCCGGAGACCCAACCATGACCACCGTGCATCGTATGCCTACGTTTTCATCGCCGTGCCGAGCGCGCGCATGAAAGGCCGGCTACACGGCAAAACCGCACTGATCACCGCAGCCGGTGCCGGCATCGGCCGCGCCACCGCGCTGGCGTTCGCCGCGGCCGGCGCGCGCGTGCTGGCGACGGATATCGATCCGTCGGCGCTGGCAAGTCTTGCGAGCGAGCACCCGGCTATCGCCACCGCACCGCTCGACGTAACCGACACCGCTGCCATCACGGCGCTGGTCGACGGTGCGGGCGCGCTGGACGTGCTGTTCAACTGCGCGGGGTACGTCCATGCCGGCACCATCCTCGACACCGACGAGGCCAGCTGGCAGCGCTCCTTCGCAATCAACGTCGACAGCATGTTCCGACTGTGCCGAGCTGTACTACCGGGAATGCTCGAACGCGGCGGCGGCAGCATCGTCAACATGTCCTCGGTGGCATCAAGCATCAAGGGCGTGCCCAACCGCTTCGCCTACGGCGCGAGCAAGGCTGCGGTCATCGGTCTGACCCGCTCCATCGCTGCCGACTTCGTCGCCCGTGGCGTGCGCTGCAACGCGATCTGCCCCGGCACGGTCAGGAGCCCGTCGCTGGAACAACGCGTACGCGCAATGGGCGGCGACGAGGCGGCGGTCTGGCGCAGCTTCACCGAACGCCAGCCGATGGGTCGGCTTGGCGATCCCCATGAAATCGCGGCGCTTGCGCTGTATCTGGCCTCCGACGAGTCCTCTTTCACCACCGGCACCGTCCATGTCGTGGACGGCGGCTGGTCGAACTGACGGAACCCTTAAGCTTATGAAACTACTGCGCTACGGCAACCCCGGCCAGGAACGGCCTGGCATGCTCGACGCCGACGGCCGCCTGCGCGACCTGTCGGCATTCGTCGCCGACATCGACGAGCAGGCCCTCAGCCGCCACGGCTTGAGCCAACTTGCCGCGCTCGACCCTGGCAGTCTACCGATCGTTGCCGATTCAGATTCAGTGCGTCTCGGCGCGCCCGTGGCTCGGGTCAGCAAGATCATCTGCGTCGGCATGAACTACGCCGATCACGCAGCCGAAACCAACGCACCGGTACCCGAGCAGCCGGTGCTCTTCATGAAAGCAACCACCGCCATCGTGGGCGCCAATGACGACGTGATAATTCCTCGCGGCTCGGTGAAAACCGACTGGGAGGTAGAACTCGGTATCGTCATCGGCGAGGTGACGCGCGACGTGTCCAAAGCCGAGGCCTTGAACCATGTTGCCGGCTACCTGGTGGTCAACGACGTGTCCGAGCGGGCGTTCCAGCTCGAGCACGGCGGCCAGTGGGACAAAGGCAAGGGCTGCGATACCTTCGGCCCGCTCGGCCCCTGGCTGGTAACGAAGGACGAGGTGCCCGACCCGCAGAATCTCGACCTCTGGCTGGAGGTCAACGGCCATCGCTACCAGCGCGGCAACACCCGCACCATGGTGTTCGGCGCCGCCCATCTGGTGAGCTATATCAGCCGCTACATGACCTTGCTGCCCGGTGACGTCATCAGCTCCGGTACGCCGGCCGGCGTCGGGCTGGGCCTGCATCCCCCAACTTACCTCAAACCCGGCGACGTGATGGAACTGGGCATCGCGGGACTGGGGCGGCAGCGCCAGCGTGTCGTGGCCCATCCCGCCGATGCGCGCTGAGCGCTCTTACCTTACTGATCAGTTTATGCGGCACGATGGAGGCCCAATCGCCATGGCGAAAATTACAGTGCTGGAGACGCACGATATTCGTTTCCCGACTTCCCGTGCATTGGACGGATCGGATGCGATGAACCCGGATCCCGACTACTCCGCGGCGTACGTCGTGCTGCGCACGGACGACGACGGCGAACTCAGCGGCCACGGCCTGGTCTTCACCATCGGGCGCGGCAACGACGTGCAGACCTCGGCGCTGGAGGCGCTGCGCCACCTGGTGGTGGGGCTGTCTGTGGATGAGGTGGTCAGCGACCTGGGCACATTTGCGCGGCGGCTTACCAGCGACTCTCAGCTGCGCTGGCTGGGGCCGGAAAAAGGCGTGATGCACATGGCCATCGGCGCCGTGATCAATGCCGCCTGGGACTTGGCGGCACGCAGGGCCGGCAAGCCCCTGTGGCGCTTCATCGCCGACATGACGCCGGAGCAGTTGGTATCGCAGATCGACTTTCGCTACATCAGCGACGCGCTCTCGCCCGCCGAGGCACTGGCCATGCTCAGGGCCGCCGAGCCGCACAAGCCCGCACGCATCAGGCAACTGCTGACTGAAGGCTACCCGGCCTATACCACCTCACCCGGCTGGCTCGGCTACTCTGACGAGAAGCTGCAGCGGCTGGCCCGCGAGGCCGTCGCCGAAGGGTTTCGCACGATCAAATTGAAGGTGGGCTCCAACCTCGACGACGACATCCGCCGCTGCCGGTTGGCGCGCGCCGCGGTCGGCCCGGATGTCGCCATCGCGATCGATGCCAATCAGCGCTGGGACATTCCGGCGGCGATCGATTGGCTGCGCCGATTGAAGGAGTTTGACGTCGCCTGGATCGAGGAACCGACCAGCCCGGACGATATCCTGGGACATGCCGCGATTCGGCAGAACATCGCGCCGATGCCGGTCTCTACCGGCGAACACACGCACAATCGGGTGATGTTCAAGCAGCTGTTCCAGGCGCAGGCAGTGGACCTGGTACAGATTGACGCCGCGCGCGTGGGCGGCGTCAATGAAAACCTGGCGATTCTTCTGCTTGCCGCGAAATACGACATCCGGGTCTTCCCGCATGCCGGTGGCGTCGGTCTGTGCGAACTGGTACAGCATCTGGCGATGGCCGATTTCATCGCCATCACCGGTAAAAAGGAGGATCGCGCCATCGAATTCGTCGATCACCTGCACGAGCACTTCATCGATCCGGTGACGATTCGGGACGGTCGCTATATGGCGCCGGTCACGCCCGGCTTCTCGGCACAGATGCATGCCACCTCGATGGCCGCGCATGCTTTCCCCGAGGGGCGGGTGTGGCGCGATCTCTCGTTGGTTGCCAACGCCTGACCGTATGCGCGAGCCCATCACCAACATCATGGATCTGCGCGAACTCGCTCGCCAGCGCGTGCCGCGCGCGTTTTTCGAGTACGCCGATCGCGGCTCATACGAGGAAACCACGCTGCGCGAAAATCGCGCCGCTTTCGGTCGCCTGCAACTGCGCCAGCGGGTGATGGAGAACGTCGATGAACGTTCCCTGGCCACCGAGATCGTTGGCCAGTCCGTAAGCATGCCGCTGGCGATCGCACCGACCGGCCTGACCGGGCTGCAGCACGGCAGTGGCGAAATTCACGGCGCACGCGCTGCCGCGAAAGCGGGCATCCCGTTCTGCCTGAGCACGATGTCCATCTGTTCGATCGAGCAGGTGCACGCGGCCACCGATTCACCCTTCTGGTTTCAGATCTACGTGATGCGCGATCGCGGTTTCACTCGCGAACTGATTCAGCGCGCTGTCGCCGCCAAATGTTCCGCGCTGATGCTCACCGCCGACCTGACGGTCCAGGGCCAGCGGCATCGCGAGATCAAGAACGGGCTCTCGGTGCCACCAAAGATCACCCTGCGCAATCTGTTCGATATCGCCAGCAAGCCGCGATGGGCGTGGGACGTCTTGCGCGCGCCGAGCCGCTCATTCGGCAATCTCGAGGGACGCATCGGCGGCGCTGACAGCCTCACCACGCTGGCACAGTGGATCGCCAGCCAGTTCGATCCGACTCTGAGCTGGCACGATCTTGGCTGGATCCGTGAGCTATGGCCGGGCAAGCTGATCATCAAGGGAATCATGGATGCCGGCGACGCACGCCTCGCTGCCGAGCACGGCGTGGATGCGATCGTGGTGTCGAACCACGGCGGTCGCCAGCTCGACGGCGCGCCGGCCACCATCGATGTACTCGCAGACATCGTCGATGCCGTCGCGGGCTCCACCGAGGTGCTTTTCGACAGCGGCATCACCAGCGGACAGGACTTGCTGAAAGCGCTCGCACTCGGCGCGCGGGCGGGACTGATCGGCAAGGCATTCCTGTATGGCTTGGGCGCTGGCGGCGAAGCCGGCGTGACTCAGGCGATCGAGATCATCCGCCGCGAACTCAGCGTCAGCATGGCTCTCACCGGGCAGCGCGACGCACGCCACATCGATCCAGCGGTGATCTGGCGCCGCTGAGAATCCCTTTACGGTCTACGGTCTGTGTGTAGCCCGTGCCGGCTCATTCGCCACACTGCCGCAGGCTGAAGATGCGTGCCATAGGCACCCACTTCTGACCCGCCGATGCCCACGGCAGCGCCTGCTGGAAGTGCTCCATCATCTGCTCCCAGGCATGCACGCGGGGATCGGCGGCATCGGCGGCGGCCTTGGCAACCGGGTCGAATGCCGGACCCACCTCCATCGCCATGACCAGCCGATTGCCGGTGCGGAAGATTTCCATGTCGTCAATACCCGCGGCGCGGATCGAGGCGACGATCTCCGGCCATATGCGGTCGGGCTGGTGCCACTGCTCGTACTCGCGGATGGCCGCTTCGTCGTCGCGCAAATCCAGCGCGAAATACAGCCTCATGCGCGATCCACCTGGCGGCCGTGGCGGATGGCAAACAGCAGGATCAGCACGAAACAAATGCCTGGCACCAGCATGGCGTGAGCGATACCGGCCAGATCGGAGGCCGCGCCCATCGCAGCCGTCAGCACGGCGCCACCGATGATGGCCATCACCAGCACCGAGGCGCCGAACTTGCGCTCGTTGTCGTTGCGCCCCTCCACACCCATGGCGAAGATGGTGGGATACATCACCGACATGAAGAAGCTGCAGGCAACCAGGGCATACACCCCGACCGCGCCAGGCAGGCATACCGCGATGCCGGTCAGTGCAATGTTGATCAGTGCAAATGCCGCCAGCAACCGCGCGGGCCGGACGTATTTCATCAGCGCGGCGCCGGCAAACCGACCGACCATGAAACACACCAGGGAGGCGGTGAGAAAGTTGGCCGCAAGGCGTGCCGTGGTCCCCGGCATGGTCGCCTGGACATAACGAATGAGGTAACTCCACACACTCACCTGGGCACCCACGTAAAAGAACTGCGCGGCGACGGCGGCCATGAAACGGCCGTCGCCCAGCAAGCGCACCGGCACGCCAGCGTGCGCGTCATCGTCAACTGCTGGCGGGCGGGCGTTGGGGAATCGGGTGACCGCGATCAGCGCCGCCCAACCGATAACCACCAGACCAATGATCAGATAAGGCCACTGCACCGCGGCGGCCTCGGAGACCGCGTAGGCATGGTGTTCGGCAGCAGACATTGTGGCGAGCTGCGCCGGCGTGTGTTCTGTGCCGGAGAAGATGAAGAACTGACCGATCAGCACGCCAGTGATGGAACCCAGCGGATTGAACGCCTGCGCGAGATTGAGCCGGGCAGTCGCCGACTCGGCAGGGCCCAACAAGGTTACGAGTGGGTTGGCCGACGTCTCCAGAAACGCCAGTCCAGCGGCAATCACGAACAGCGCCAGCAGGAAGTTGTTGTAATTGGCCGAGGCCGCAGCAGGCCAAAACAGCAGCGCACCGATGCCGTAGAGCAGCAGACCGAACACAATCGCGCCCTTGTAGCCGAATCGACGCATGAACAGGCCGGCCGGTACCGCCACCAGGAAATAGCCCAGATAGAAGGCGCTCTGCACGAGCCCGGCCTGCAGATCGGAGAGGGTGAAGGCCGCCTTGAAATGGGCAACCAGGACGTCGTTAAGGTTGTTCGCCACCCCCCACATGAAGAACAAGCTGACGACCAGGGCCAGCGCCAAGCCACCGGTCGCAGCCTTCCGGACGGCCGACGCCGACCCCATCGTTTCACTCGCCTGCGGCATGCCTTGCTCCAGATAATAAACAGGCTGTCATGCTAAAGAATGACAGCCAGGACTATTCTGTGCATATATGAAACAAATATTCACCAGCATGACAAGATGCAGCGCAGCATACGTTCCCCGCTCAGCGCACATCTGCGTAAACTGACCGGGTTTTTGGCTCAATCCTCGGCTCGAATTGTCCCTTCTTCACCTCACACCAGCGACGACCATGCCCAAGGCTCCGCCCAAATATCGCGCTCCCGCCCTGGACAAGGGCCTGGACATCATCGAGTTGCTCGCCAGTGCCCATGCACCACTGAGCATTGCGGACATTTCCGACGGCGTGGGGCGATCCAGAGGCGAAATATTCCGCATGCTGCAGGTGCTGGAAGAACGCGATTACATCAGCCGGGGCGACGGCGACGCGGGCTACTCGATCACGCCGCGGCTGTTTCGATTGGGCATGGAACAGCCACCGGTCAAAAGTGCCGTGGAAACGGCCCTGCCGATCATGCATCGACTGGCCGACCAGATCGACCAGTCGTGCCACCTGGTGGTGCCATCGGGCGACCAGATCGTGGTAATCGCCCGCGTCGACCCACCTGGCGACGTGGGCCTGGTAGTGCGCATCGGGCACCGCAGACCGATGGCCCAGTCAGCCTCCGGCCATGTGCTGCTGAGCTGGCAGAGTGACCCTATCCGCGAGCATTGGCTGGGCATCATCGCCGAGAGCGAGCCGAACCTTGATCGCAAGAAGCTCCTGAAGTCCATCCTGCTGATCCGCGCGCAGGGATACGCCAGTCATGCGAGCCGCGAAGTGGATGGGGTAACCGATCTGTCCGCGCCCATCATGGAACACGACCGCGCGGTCTGTGCGTTGACCGTGCCATTTATCGAACGCCGTACCGCCTCCAAGACGATCGACTTCACGCTGAAGTACCTGCAGCAGGCCACGACGGATATCTCGCACGCCCTGCTGTACGGTTCCGACGCCAAGTAGCGGCTGATCGCCCGCTCTCTCACGGGCGGGTTACAGGCCATTTTCGCGGACCTTTGCAAGAAGGCCGATGATCAGCGAAGGCCAGCGCGCGGTAGCGATGCTGTCGATCAATCCGGCCAATCGCAAAGTGGTTTCCTCACCGCGTTCCGAACGGACGGCGTTCACGCGTCGTCGTTATGATGAGCGTCGGCTTTCTCGAGGGAGTCCACCCGATGTTTTCAGCGCACCGCACCATCCTTGGCCTTGCCATCGCCGGTTTCGTCGGCGTGTCCGGCATCAGCCCCGCTCATGCCGCCGATGGCAGCGAGCTCACCCTTTATCGCAGCGACGACGCATCGCTGTATGCCAGCAGCGGCGACGGCAATATCGACGGCGGCTATGCCGTTGTGCGAGAGCAGCGTGCGTTGATGCTCACGGCCGGCACGCACGATGTGGTGATTGGCGATCTGCCGACGTCGCTGGATGCCGAAGCCCTGGCCTTGGGCTTTCCAGGCGGTGATGCCAAGGTGCTCTCGCAACGCCTGCTGTTGGCGCAGGGACAGAGCGCGGCATTGACCGGCCTTACAGGTCACACGGTTGAGGTGCTCGGCAGCAGCGGCCAGCCGCTGGCCAGCGGCACCCTGCTGCGCGCCGGTGACGGCTTGCTGATCCGCGATAGCGCCGGCAACACGACCTTGGTCACCAGCTATGCCGGCGTGCGCACCACGGGCACGGACTTCCCCAGCGGATCGAGCCTGAGTCTGCGCATAGACGCATCGCGCTCGGGGTCTGCCAACGCCGTACTCAGCTATCCCACGTCCGGCCTCGGTTGGCGTGCGGCCTATGTGGCTACATTGCAACCGGGCAACACATGCCGCATGCAGTTCGAATCACATGCCAGCATCGCCAACCGCAGCGGCCGTGACTGGAAAGACAGCAAACTCACCCTGATCGCCGGCGAACCGAATTTCGCCAAAGCATCCGCACCGCGACCGATGATGATGAAAGCCGCTCGCGTCATGGCCAGTGCTGAGGCGATGCCGGAGCAGTCCACCCTGGCCGACTACAGGAGCTATACCCTGCCTGGCGCCATCGACCTGCCCGATGGCAGCGTGAGCCAGGTACCGCTGTATGCCACACGCACGATGGATTGCGAGCGTACCGCGCTGTTCGAAAGCGGCAACAGCTACCAACCACCGCAGCCAGTACTTAACGAGGATCTGAACCAAGACAGCGGCAATGCCATCATCAGCACGTTGAAGCTGCGCGCTTTCGACAGCCTGCCCGCCGGCTACCTGCGCGTGCTGACGGCGGACAAGAACGGTACGCCACAATTCATCGGCGAAGGCCGCATCAACGACACGCCCAAAGGCAGCGATGCCAGCATCACGCTGGGCACCGCGTTCGACTTGCGCGCCGAGCGCACGCGGACGCATTTCAGCGTCGACAAAGCAGGCCGAACACTGGACGAGGCATTCCGCATTGTCGTGAGCAACGCCGGCGACAGCCCCCGCACCGTGACCGTGCGCGAACATCCCAACCGCTGGCGCCAGTGGACGCTTGCTTCGTCCAGCATCAAGCCCAGCCAGCAGACCACCGACACGCTGGAGTTCAAACTGGAAGTGCCGGCCAATGGCAAGGCCACCCTTGACTATGCCGTGCATTACTCCTGGACAGCCAACGATCAGCCACAATAGGCAATCACCTTAGGAGTTGGCCATGCTCAACCTGATCTCTCACGACGCCACGGCAGGCGGCATCATCAGCGAAATCCAGATGGCCCGGCCGCCGGTCAATGCGCTGAATCTGGACATGCTGCGCGCGCTGCATGCGGCCGTCGATGAGAGCATTGCCAAAGGCGCACGCGGTATCGTGCTGTCGGGCGCACCGGGAATGTTCTCCGCTGGTGCCGACGTGCCTTCGCTGCTTGGTATTGACCGCGCCGGCGTGCACGAATTCTGGCGGGAATTCTTTGCGGTCTGCGCTGTACTCGCGCGCTCACCGGTACCGGTCGCGGCATCCATCACCGGGCACAGTCCGGCGGGCGGCGCGGTGCTTTCTCTGTTCTGCGATTACCGAGTGATGGCGGAAGGCCCGTTCAAGATCGGCCTCAACGAAGTGCGCGTGGGCTTGCCCGTGCCCGAAAACATCCAGATGGCGCTGCGCCGTGTCGTCGGCGCCTACCGGGCCGAGCGGCTGCTGGTTTCAGGGGCGATGATCGATGCTGCCGAGGCGCTAGCCTGCGGCTTTGTCGACGAAACGACCGGCGTGGACCAAGTCACTGTGCGTGCGCTCCACTGGTTGAACGAACTGCTCGCCCTGCCGTCAGAAGCGATGCTCGCCACTCGCGCTATCGCCCGTGCCGATCTTCTCACGACCTATGCCAACCCTGATGCACTGCCGCTGGACGGTTTTATCGAAGGCTTCTTCCGTCCACAAACACAGGCCGTACTGCAGCAGTTGGTGGCACGACTGAAGAGCAAAAGCTGAGGCGAAGTTACCCGCTCAACCTTTCGCCACTGGTCGGGCTGGATCACTGATCCAGCCGCTCCACGATGGCGGATAGAGCCGCGAGCCATGCAGACCGGCATGCTCCATTGCCAGCAGGTTGTGACAGGCAGTCACGCCCGAACCGCACATGTGCACGACGTTCAACGGGTCGGTCGACGAGCCCAGTACGGCGACAAATTCATCGCGCAGCTGGGCCGCCGATTTGAATCGGCCGTCGCTGTCCAGGTTGTCGCCAAACGGGCGGTTCAACGCGCCGGGCACATGACCACCGACGCGATCCAGCGGCTCGACATCACCACGGTAGCGCGGCGCGGCACGGGCATCGAGCAATGCGCCCTTGGCGACCGCATCGGGCAACCGCGTGTGATCCAGCAACAGGCTCGCGTCGAACCGCAGCGATACCTCGCTGGCAGTTCGTGCCGCAGCTACGCCTTTTTCGATCGGCAAACCGGCGGCCTGCCAGGCGGCATAGCCACCATCGAGCACAGCGACGTTTTTTTCACCGACCAGACGCAACAACCACCACAGCCGGGCAGCAGCCAGCGCACCACCGGCCACGTCGTAACTGACAACCTGCATGCCAGCCTGCCAACCCCAGCGCGAAAATACCTGGCTTAGCGCGGACTCCAGCGGCAGCGGATGCCGCCCCAGACCCTCGACCTGACGCGAAAGATCGGACAGATCGCGATCGAGGCTGGCGTAAACGGCGCCGGGGATATGACCGTCCAGATATTCACGCTCACCCTTGGCGGGATCGGCAAGATCGAAGCGGCAATCGACGATAAGTACACCGTGCGGCGCAAGTCTGGAGAGACTCTCGGCATCGATCAGCGTGGTCCGCAGGCTCATGCGTGTGCCATACCCATTCGCTGCAGCAGGTTAAGCAACATGGATGCGGTGGCACCCCAGATGCGATGGCCGCCGTACACAAACTCGACCATCGGACGTCGATGGCCACGAAACTCCATCGTATAACGGCGCAGGTTGGATGGCTCCAGCAGGAAGGCGAGCGGCACCTCGAATACTTCGGCCACTTCATCCGGTGCCGGATGCAGTTGCGCGTCGGCCGCAATGCGCGCCACCACTGGCGTGATGACATAGCCACTGATCGTCTCGAAACAATCGAGATAACCCAATGGGGTGACCAAGGCGCGGGCGAGACCGATCTCTTCCTCGCTTTCACGCAATGCAGTGATGATGGCGCTGCCATCTTCCGGATCACTGCGACCACCTGGAAACGCTACCTGGCCGGCGTGCGATTGCAGATGATCGGTACGCACCGTCAGCACGAGCCGGGGCTGCACACCTTCGCGAAATCCGACCAGAACGGCAGCTGGCTGGCGTATCGTCGTACCGAGCAACGCGGTCATGTCGTCGTGATTCCAACCCGGCGCGGTCGGCGGCAAGGACAGCGGATGCAACGCGGCCAGCAGAGGCGCCAGGGCATCATCTTTCATCGCCGTTGTCTGCCGCGTGGGAAGAACATCGCGCATGTAGAACAGTCGCTCGCTGTCGCTCATGTGAGCCCAGCGACCGATTTCCTCACCCGTTCGCTGGCAGCCAACGCACAGACCACGACCGTCCAGTCGGCAGACACCGATGCAAGGAGTAAGCGGGGCTGCCGAGAGGAGTTTGTAGGCGTTGGACATCGCCTTCATGCTACCACCAGCGGCGCTGTTCATCAGCTCACAACATAGCCATGGTGACCCGAATCAGGGCGTATCCGACTGCGGCTTGATGTCGAGTAACTGGATCTCGAATACCAGTGCCTCGTTTGGGCCGATGCGCGGTAGCGCACCGGTTTCGCCGTAGGCCAGCTGCGGTGGAATAACCACCTTCCAGCGGTCGCCGACGTGCATGCGCGGAAGCACGTCCTGCCAGCCACGGATCATCTTGTCGACCGTAATGGTCGCCGGCGCACCGTGCGCCCAGGTGCTGTCGAACTCGGTGCCGTCGATCAGCATGCCAAGGTAATTCACCACCACGGTGCTGGTTACTCCGGGACTGATCGTGCCGGTACCTTTCTTGATGACCGAATACTGGATGCCCGATGGCAGCTGCACCACGCCGCGCTGCTGGGCGTTTGCCGTCATGAAGCCACTGCTCTTGCGCGCGTTGTCCTCGGCGATATGTTTGTATTCGGTCAGTGCGTTCGCATGCATCTGCTGGGCGAGTAACTGCAACTGTTCATGCATCTGCTGCATCGGAACCGCTGGATGCCGCTTGGCGTAGGCATCCTGAATCGCGCGCTGCAGCGTGGGAATATCCACATCCGGTTTGCCGTCAGCGAACTGGTCGCCGATCTGGTAGCCGATGGCGTAGGAGAGCTTTGCCTTGTCGAGCTTTGCTGATGCGGGCAGAGCATCGGGTGGGCGTCCTTGCGCGCACGCCAAGCCGCTGAGCAGAAACAAGCCCAGCATGATCCAGCGCCAATGTGTTGTGCATTTTTCCATCGAGCCCTTCTCTGTCGTCACGGCCAGCCTGATCATCACAGCCAGCCTGGATGCGACATCGTAAGCGGTTCGCGGCAATCGTGCAGCGATAACGTTCGGGGATAAGAACCTCCCCGGTTACAAAGGTTCCCACTGCTAACATCACGGTTTTGTCTCCATTGGGATTGCTCATGGCCTTTCGCAACCTGGAAATCACTCACCGCAGCGCTGTGCATACGATCATCGTCAATCGCCCGGACAAACTGAATGCGCTGAACCGCGAAACGCTCAATGAGCTGACCATCGCGTTTGCGCAGGCGGCGCAGGACGATGGCGTTCGAGTCGTCGTGCTGGCTGGCGCGGGTGAGAAAGCCTTTGTCGCTGGTGCCGATATCGCCGAGATGAACGGCTACACGCCTACGCAGGCGCTGGCATTTTCGCGCACCGGCCAACGTCTGATGAGCTCGATCGAGCGGCTCGGCAAGCCGGTGATCGCGCGAGTCCAGGGATTTGCCCTGGGCGGCGGCATGGAGCTGGCAATGGCCTGCCATTTCCGCGTAGCCAGCGAGAAAGCCAAGTTTGGCCAGCCTGAAATCAATCTCGGCCTGATTCCCGGCTTCGGGGGTACCCAGCGCCTGCTACGGCTGGCAGGCCGCGGCGCCGCACTGGAGCTGTGCCTCACCGGCGCGACGATCAGCGCCCAACGTGCCTATGAACTCGGGATTGTTACCCGCGTAGTTGCGCCCGACGCGCTGGATGAAGCCGTTGCAGCACTGGCCGATCAACTCGCCAACGCTGCACCATTGGCCGCTGCCGGCATTCTCGACGCCGTACTCAGCGGTGGAGAAGCCGCGATCGACCAAGGGCTGGAGTTCGAAACGCAGGGCTTCGCGCTGGCGTTTTCCACGGAAGATATGCGCGAAGGCACATCGGCATTCCTGGAGAGGCGCAAAGCCACGTTCGTAGGGCGCTGAGTCATCGCACGAAGTCTCTATTGCGGGCTTCGTGAGCAGCGATCCATTTTCTCGGAGCCACCAGTCGCCAGGACTGCCATAGCAAATCGTGCAGCATCGACGTATCGGCCGTGGCAAGTTCTATATACGTCCAACCATGTTGACCCCAAGACGGCACCAACGAAAACGTCTCGGGATCGGACAGGGTCAACGCAGCCTGGTCTGCGCTGGACAACTTGACGAGGGCACGCGGCGCTTCGCGATCATGCTTGGATGACTGCTTCGATAACTGGGCAAAGATTTTGCCGCCGACACGAAACGATGGGCTACCGAAATGATCGCGCTCTTCCGCATGAGGCAATGACAACGCGAGTTCGTGCGCCACCTGCCAGGACGTCATGACGTCTGCCTAATTCTGCGCGAGCTTCTGTTGCTCGATGAGTCTTGTCATCGAGCATGTATCGCCGATACGACAATCAGTGCGAATGGCCGCCACGGTATTTTTCCTCACCGGCCGTTACACGCAGATCGAGGCGATTTTCCGGCGGTGCCAGCGGACATGTGGCGTACGGCGTAAACGCGCACGGTGGGTTGTAGGCCAGATTGAAATCGAGGATCACCTTGCCGTCTTTCGGCAACGGCACGTCCATGAAACGTGCAGCACCGTAGGTTTCCTTGCCGGACGTGCGATCAGCGATGACGAAGAACAGATCGCCACCGGGCTCCTCCTGGTATGGCATCAGCTCGTAGGTGTGGCCGTCGTGCTTGAATACCGCCTTGCCAGGCACATCGACCTTGTCGATAGTGCCGATCACCGAACCGATTTCCATCTTGTGCGCCGGATTGAACGGCACCCAGTCGGCCACGATGTGCCACGACGGATCGATCGGGAAATAGTCGAGGCCGAGAAAATGCTTGCGCGTCTCCGCATCGCTGTCTTTCACGCGCAGCGCCTTGCGGCCATCGCGGTCGATCACGTAGAAGTTGGCATTGCCAAAACTCACCAGCGTTGGATGGGTATCGCCGGTGGCATGCGCGTCGTCGATCAGCGCCGCGCTGGCCACCACCTTGCCGTCGATGGTGGCGCCACTGTCCTTGACCAGCACGATGTGCAGGCTGCCGTCCTTGCCCTCAGTCACCGTGCCCAGATGCGCCGGCCCGGCCTTCAGCACAATGTCGTTGTCGGCGGCTGCGCCGACGCGATTGTCCCCAACCTTCAGCCACTCCAGTCCGATCAGGCTGAGCCAGCCGCTGGGCGCGTTCAGTCGCGCAACGCGCGCCGCACGCAATTGCTGGATCTGTTGCGTGTACGCGGTAGTTGAATCGGGAACATTGGGGGATTCGGCGTGCACGGCAGCAACTCCGGAAAACAGTGCGAGGGCAACAAGGGCGTGACGCAACATGGGGGCAATCCGCATCGGATGGAACGCCGAGTATCGCTGGCGATTTGAGCGCAGCGCAAGCCGCGCGATCAGCGGCCTCGCATGAACAACCGGTCAAGCTCGGTCACGCTCAGCTGCGTCCAGGTGGGTCGACCATGGTTACATTGGCCCGAACGTTCGGTCGCCTCCATCTCGCGCAGCAAGGCGTTCATTTCGGGCATGGTCAGACGCCGGCCCGCGCGCACGGAACCGTGGCAGGCCATGGTCGACAGCAGTTCGTTCTCCAATTCCTGCAACCGGCGTGAACTGCCGTGCTGGGCCAGTTCGGCGAGTACGTCGCGGGTGAGCTGTGCCACATCGGCACCTTCCAGCAATGCCGGGATCCGCCGCACCACCACCCCCGACGGACCGCTGCGTGACAACTCCAGGCCCCACTCGGCGAGCGCCTCGGCATGCTCCTCTGCGGCCACGGCTTCCTTGGCGCTCACGGCGATATTCAGCGGCACCAACAGCAGCTGCGAACGCAGGTTGCTACCGGCGCGACCACTCTTCAGCTTCTCGTAGGTGATGCGCTCGTGCGCCGCGTGCATGTCGACCAGCACCAGACCCTGCGCATTCTCGGCCAGCACATAGATGTTCTTCAGTTGCGCAATCGCAAAGCCGAGCGGTGGTGCTTCGCTGTCGTCGTTCGCAGGCAGTGGCGCGTAGGCCACCTCCGAATACCGTGCTGGCTCACCTGTCAGTGCGGCATATTCCGCCAACGGTGCATCGCGCACACCAAGACTCAATCGGCTCTGATTGAAACTGCCCGACCACGCCGACGGCGCAGCGTAGGCGGTCGGCGGGGCAACCGACGTGCTCATCGTCAACGCACCGTCATCCGAATGCGCACTGGATGCCACCTGCCCGGCCCGCGTCTGCGCCAGCGCTTCGTGCAGGGTGCGATAAAGGAAATCATGGACCAGCCGCTGCTCACGGAAGCGCACTTCGTGCTTGGCCGGATGCACATTGACATCCACACCGGCCGGATCGAGCTCGAGATACAGCACGAACGCCGCGTGGCGCCCGTGGAACAGCACGTCGGCATAAGCCTGACGCACCGCGTGGGCAACGATGCGGTCGCGCACCAGCCGACCGTTGACGTAGAAATACTGCGAGTCCGCCTGACCGCGCGACGCGGTCGGCAAACCAACCCAGCCAGACAGATGCAGGCCAGCCGCTGCATGATCGATGCGCAGACTCTGCCCTGGAAATTCGTCACCCAGCACTTCGGCAACCCGCTGCAGTGCGGCTTGTTCACTATCGGCGGATTTCCAGATGCGCACCGGCTTGCCGTTATGGCTGAGCCGGAATTCGACGCTGCTGCGCGCCAGTGCCAGCGACTTCAGCAAATCGTCGATATGCGCGAACTCGGTGCGCTCGGCACGCAGAAATTTTCGCCGTGCCGGCACGTTGTGGAACAGATCACGTACTTCGACGCTGGTGCCAGACGGGTGTTGTGCCGGGCGTGCCGCCTGCAGCTTGCCGTTATCCACCTCGATGCGAAATGCCGCGTCCTGTCCGCGCACTCGTGAAGTCATGGCAAAACGTGACACCGACGATACGGACGCCAGCGCCTCACCACGAAAGCCCATGCTGGCGACGTGTTCCAGATCATCGAAACTGCCAATCTTGCTGGTCGCGTGCGACGCCACCGCCAACGGCAGTTCGTCGACACGGATACCGTCGCCATCATCGCGCACCCGGATCAACCGCGAGCCGCCGGCTTCGATATCCACTTCGATACGGCTGGCGCCAGCATCGAGGCTGTTCTCCACCAGCTCTTTGACCACCGAGGAAGGCCGTTCGATGACCTCACCGGCAGCAATTTGATTGATGAGTTCGGGGGGCAGCAGGCGGATGATCGACATCCGTCAAGCTTAAGCGAGCGGCGAGCGGCATGAAAGCGGCGACGTCGGTTACTACCTTATTGGGTCAAAGGCCCGCTTCCGCTGAAGCGGCTTCAGCTTGTCGGAATGGCCAGCATGGTGCCAGCGCGCACGCTGTTGCTGCTGATCTGGTTGGCGCTTTTCAGCGAGCTGACGCTGACGCCGTACTGGTTGGCAATGCTGCGCAGGCTTTCGCCCGGGCCAACACGATGCATATCGCGCGCCTTGACATACGAACGTGGCTTGTCGCTGCTGGCCTGGGAGGTCCCGCTATCGTCATCGGCATCCGCCAGTGCCATGGCCGATTTGTCAGGCCCGCCCGTCGATGCGAGATCGCCACCATTGCGACGTGCGGCCTGCGCCGCAAACCAGGTTCCCGGGGGGGGCGTGGATTCAAAATAATTCTTGACGCCGCTCATCACCGCGGCAGCGAGTTGATCCTGATGGTCGGGGTCGCGCAGCTTGCGCTCCTCGGATGGATTGCTGATAAAGGCGGTCTCGACCAGGATCGACGGCACATCCGGTGAGCGCAGCACCACAAAGTTGGCCTGCTCGACGTAGCCACGATGGGTCGGGCCAAGCATGCCCAGCGCCCTGAGCACATTGCCGGCAATCGTGTCACTTGCCTGAATAGCCCAGCTCTGCTGCAAATCCATCAATACCTTAGCCAGATCGTCACTCTTGTCATCCAGCGTGGTGCCACCGATCAGTTCGGCGTTTTCGCGATCGGCTAGAAAGCGAGCCGCCTCGTTGGTCTTGCCACGCGGCGACAGCACCCACACCGATGAACCCTTGGCATCGTCGCTGGTGTAAGAGTCGGCATGGATCGAAATGAACAGGTCGGCCTTGTTGTCGCGAGCGATCTTGAAGCGCTGTGTCAGCTCGATGAAATAGTCGCCGTCTCGGGTCAGCACGGCCTTCATGCCCGGCTGGCGGTTGATCAGTCCAGCCAGATCGCGGGCGACCGCCAACGTGACGTTCTTTTCCAGCGTGCCGCCCGGGCCATGCGCGCCCTGATCCTTGCCACCATGACCGGCATCGATCGCCACCACTACCTTGCGCTGGCCACCGAGCATGGCAGCTGCGTCGCGGGCGGACGTGCCGCTGTTGCGTGAGCTGCGAGAGGTCCGAACGGGAGTGGGAACCGCGGACGGCTCTGGCTCGCTGAGCACGTCGGCCGAGACAGTCTTCGCCGCATCGGTCGAATCATCGCTCGGCACTTGCTCCGCGACCACCGCGCTGTGCGGCATCACCGGTCCGGTCGGTGCCGTACCGGGATACAGATCCAGCACAAGGCGATAATCCGAACCGCTGGTCGGCTTCAGAACAAAACTTTTCAAACGGCTGTTCGGATCGATCTTGGCCGTCAGCTGCAACCGGCCACCCCGCTGCCCGTGAGTCATGCCGTGAAACAGGCCATGCCCGGCGGGATCGGCGAAACCATCGGCGACCTTGCTATCAGCGAGGTCGACCATGAGTTGATCGCCCGATTGGGTGACCTTGTAGTCCAACGGACCAGCGGCATCGATAACCAGGCGGGTGTACTCGGGGCCAGCCCAGACACGAGCGCCCTTGAGATCAGCAGCGTGAGTCAGGCAAAGGGGCGCGGCCGCCATAATCGCGACTGCGAATCCACCCATCTTGTTCAGGTATGCCCTCATAAGCCGCATTGAAGCGCAGTCCCTGCGCGAATGCAACAGCATTTTTCTTTGTTTATCCGTAACCTGCAGGCTATTCGTCAGGCCATATCAAGTTATCGATTGCAAGCTACGCATTACGAAAGGATCGTTGCCCGAGAATGTTTACGGCGAAACTCAAGGAAAATCAGCGCTTAAGCTTTTCTGCCGCGGTCATACGCCGTCGAGCTTCGCTCAGCTCAGCCGCTCCAGCAGCCGCTCGCCACGCGCCGTGAGCGCATGCGCCCTTGCGTGCCGACCATCACCGGCATAGACCAGATGCCATTCCAGGTCAGCCGCCGGCAAGGCGCCGACGCCGCGCTCGGGCCACTCCACCAGCACCAGCGCTGCCGGATCGCTCAGCGCATCCAAACCTAGCCACTCCAGTTCGCCGGGATCTGCGATCCGATACAAATCCAGATGCCACGCGGGCCGCCCTCTTGCGACATAGCCTTCGATCAGACTGTAAGTGGGGCTCTTGACGCGCTCGCCGACGCCCAGCGACGTCAGCAAAGCCCGCGCGAAGCTGGTTTTGCCCGCGCCCAAGGGACCGTATAGATAGAACACCATCCCTTCATCGAGCACGCGGGCCACCCGAACAGCCAGCGCACGGGTGGCTTCCTCGTCAGGCAGCGCCCATTGCGGTTCGCCTCCCAATGTTTCAGACATGGTCATGCTCATGGGCAGGAAGGCCGTTGACGAGGGCATGCAGTGCCGGCAGCAGATCCGTGGCCAGCAAACCACGCTCACCCTGTCTGGCAGCATGATCACCTGCCCGCGCATGTAATCCAACGCCAAGACAAGCCGCTTGCCAGGCATCGCAACCCTGTGCGAGCAAAGCCGCGATGATGCCAGTCAACAGATCGCCCATGCCGCCCGATGCCATGCCGGGGTTACCCCAAGGACAGACGTCCAGACGTCCGGACGGATCGGCAATCAGGCTTCCCGATCCCTTGAGCACCACCACGGCTTTGTAGCGATGGGCCAACTCGCGCGCGGCGGCAAAGCGATCGCGCTCGATATCTTTTGTCTCTACACCCAGCAAACGCCCCGCTTCGCCGGGATGCGGCGTCAACACAGTCGCCACAACGAACTGGCGGTGCTCGCGCGAGAGCAAGTTCAGCCCATCGGCATCGAGTACAAGTGGCTTGTTGGCATCCAGCGCAGTCAGCCACAGCGCATGACCCCATGCACCCTTGCCGAGACCCGGTCCCAGTGCAATCACGCTGGCGCGTTCGAGCAATGGCTCCAGTGTCTGCGGCCCATCGACCTCGTGCGCCATCAGCTCCGGTCGCGCTGCATTTAACGCCGTTATATGCCCCGCCCGCGTGGCCACGCTGACCAGGCCAGCGCCCGTCCGCAAGGCCGACTCACCCGCCATTCTCACCGCGCCAGCCATGCCATGGTCGCCGCCGATCACCAGCACGTGACCGTTGTTGCCTTTATTGGCATAGCGAGGACGCGGCGGCAACGAATCCACTGCCAGCAACTGCGCATCGGGTCGTGCCGCTGCATAGACATCCTCGGGCACACCCAGCGTTGCGACCTCCAATAACCCTGCATAGTCAGCGGACTGGCCAGTGTTCAGCCCGCGCTTGTTGGCAATGAACGTGACCGTGACATCTGCCCGCACCGCTGCGCCAAGCTGCCGACCGCTGTCGGCATTGATGCCTGAGGGCACATCGAGCGCCAGCACGGGGGTATCCATCGCATTGATGCATTCGATCAGCGTCGCAATGGATGACTCCAGAGCACGATTGAGACCAATGCCGTACAGCGCATCCACCTGCACATCGGCGGCAGGCAGTGCGGTGTCGTCCGAACTCCATCGGTGCACTTGGCCGTCATCGGCTTCCCAGGCTGCTCGCGCCAAGGCCGCGTCACCATGCGAGGCGTCGCTCAGTGCGATGATCTGTACCTGCAGTCCCGCCTCGCGTGCCAGCACGCCAAGCAAAAAGCCATCGCCACCGTTATTGCCTGGGCCACAGTAGATACTGATGCGGCGAGCCTCGGGCCAGTGCCGTCGAAGGCTGTTCAAGGCGGCGCTGGCCGCGCGACGCATCAGGTCCGTACCGGAAACCGCCAGCGCGGCAAACGCCTTGCGCTCTAGCACGCGCAACTGCTCGACGGTGTAGAGATCTCGACTGTGAAGGGAATTGGGCATCCGGAATTATAGGCATGACCAACGTCTACAATAGATCGATGTCCGCCGCCGATACCCGTACCTGCTTCGACTACGTCGCGCTTGCTGGTGACATCAAGCGCTGGGCGATCGAGTTGGGTTTTGCCGACGCCGGCATCAGCGGCACGGATCTTGGCGACGACGAGCAGCATCTTGAACGTTGGCTCGACGATGGCCATCACGGCGAAATGGAATACATGGCGCGCCACGGTGCCAAACGCAGCCGCCCAGCCGAACTGGAACCGGGTACACAGCGCGTGATCTCCGTGCGGATGGATTACATCCCGCCCGGTACGGCCAACGCGTGGGGCGTGATCGAAGATGCTGAAGCGGGCTATGTGGCGCGTTATGCACTGGGTCGCGACTATCACAAACTGATGCGCAACCGGCTGCAGAAGCTGGCCGAACGCATCCACGACGTGGTCGGCGATTTCGGCTATCGCGCCTACGTCGATTCGGCGCCGGTGCTGGAAAAGGCGCTGGCACGCAACGCCGGGCTGGGCTGGATCGGCAAGCACACCGTGCTGATCAACAAACGCGCCGGTTCGTATTTCTTTCTCGGCGAGCTGTATACCGATCTACCGTTGCCGGTAGATCCACCGGCCAGCGCGCACTGTGGCAGCTGCAATCGCTGCATCGACATCTGCCCGACCCAGGCGATCGTCGGCCCGTACCGGCTCGATGCACGGCGCTGCATCTCCTACCTCACCATCGAGCTCAAAGGCAGCATTCCCGAGGAACTGCGCGCGCCGATGGGCAACCGCATTTTTGGTTGCGACGACTGCCAGCTGATCTGCCCCTGGAACAAGTTCGCCCAGGAAACGACCGAACCGGATTTCGCACCACGTCACAGCCTCGATGGCGCAAAACTGGTCGATCTGTTCGGCTGGAGCGAGGATGAATTCCTCAAACGCACCGAAGGCATGGCGATCCGCCGCACCGGCTACGAGGGATGGCTGCGCAATATCGCCGTGGCGCTGGGTAATGCGCCGAAATCAGACACGGTCACCGCCGCGCTGCAAGCGCGCGCGACTCATGATTCCGAGGTGGTGCGCGAACACGTGCAGTGGGCGCTCACCAGACATCAGGGCTGAATGGAGCCCTGCGCCGAAAGGCTTTAGGCGGCTGCCATCTGCTTGGGAATGGACCGATTGGTATGCGAGATGCGGTTATGCGCATCGGCGTAGACCAGTGTGGGCTGGAATTTCTCCAGCTCGGCTTCGCTGAGCTGGGCGAAGGCGGCGATGATGATCAGGTCACCAGGCTGAGCGCGATGGGCGGCGCTGCCGTTGACCGAAATGATGCCCGAACCTTCCTCGGCGCGCAGTGCATACGTGACAAATCGCTTGCCGTTGTTGATGTTCCAGGCGTGGATCTGCTCGTACTCGCGAATGCCGGAGGCATCGAGCAACACGCCGTCGATCGCGATCGAGCCTTCGTAGTGAAGCTCGGCGTGCGTGACGGTGACCCGGTGGATCTTGGCCTTGAGCATGTTCAGGTGCATGACGTACTTCCCGCAGGAACGGCCTGCGTAACGGGTAATTATCGAAGCCCGGAGGCTTCGCCGCAACTCTGCGGCAACCTGGCCCTTACGTAGGGGCGCTTTAGTCGAACATCAAGTTGTCGATCAGCCGGGTCGTCCCCAGCCGGGCGGCGATGAGCGCTATCAGGCCTTCACGTTGGTCTTCAGCAGGTTCGGCCAGGTCGTCAACACGGCGAATCACGGCATAATCGGGCACGAAACCGGCGCGAACCAGCCGCGAGGTGGCCACCTGCTCCAGTGCCCGCCACGCGTGCCCCTGCAGGAATAGCTCGCGCATCTTGACCAGCGTGTCATGGATCAACACCGCCCGGGCACGCTCGTCAGCGGAGAGATACTGATTGCGTGAACTTAGCGCCAGTCCGTCATCCGCGCGCAATGTTGGGGCGGCCATCACCTTTACCGGCAGCGAAAGGTCACGAACCATCCGCTCGACCACCTTCAGCTGCTGGAAATCTTTCTGGCCGAATACGGCGACGTCCGGCTGCACCAGGTTGAACAGCTTGCATACCACCGTCGCCATGCCATCGAAGTGCCCCGGCCGATGGGCGCCTTCCAGTACGTCGGTGATCTGCGGAACATGCAGACTGACGCTGTGTTCGGCCCCAAAGGGGTAGAGCGTTCCCACGTCCGGCGCAAACAGCAGATCGCAATCCTGATCGGCCAGCGCCGCCTGATCCTGCAACAGCGTGCGCGGGTAACGCTCGAAATCCTCATTGGGACCGAACTGGGTGGGATTGACGAACACGCTGGCAATCACCCGTTCGGTGCGCACCCGTGCCAGCTTGATCAGCGACTGATGACCGGCGTGCAGATTGCCCATGGTCGGCACGAAGCCTACCGTCTGGCCTTTGCTGCGCCAGCCGCGGATGGCCGCGCGCAGCGCGGGAGCGTCTTGTACGGTCTGCATGGTTGAGAGCTTCGGTTGCGTCAGTTGAAACAGTGTTCGGACGCCGGGAAAGCGCCGCTGCGCACGTCCTCGGCATACGCAGCGATCGCTGCCCCGACAGAATCGCGCCCGGCCAGGAAATCCTTGCTGAACTTGGGTCGCTTGCCCGGCGTAATGCCGAGTACATCATGGATCACCAGCACCTGCCCGTCGCAGTGCGGGCCGGCACCGATACCAATCACGGGGATATTCAGCGCTGCTGTCACGCGTTCGCCCAGCGTGGTGGGCACGCCTTCGAGCACAAGCAGATCGGCGCCCGCGGCTTGAATCGCCAGCGCCTCGGCCAGGATATGGTCGGCCGCGGCCTGCTCGCGCCCCTGGATACGGAAACCGCCGAACTTGTGCACCGACTGCGGCGTCAGGCCCAGATGGGCGCAAACGGGAATGGCCCGGGCGACCAGCGCGGCAATACCTTCGAGAATATGTGGCGCGGCGCCTTCGATCTTTACCATCGCGGCACCCGCCTCTCCCACCAGCCGCGCACCGGCCTCAAGCACGTGCGTCGTATCGCGGTCGGCCATGAACGGCAGATCGGCCACGAGCATCGTTGCCGACAGCCCACGAGCAACAGCGGTAGTGTGGTAAACCATCTGGTCGAGGGTCACCGGCAGCGTGCTGCGATGGCCCTGCACCACCATGCCGAGCGAATCACCTACCAGCGCAATATCGATCCCGGCTGTTTCCAGCTGCCAGGCGAAACTGGCGTCGTAGGCGGTCAACACGACGATACGCCGTCCCTGCGCTTTCATCGCATGCAGGCCTGGCACGGTGACCAGCTTGCGTTCGGGGGTGCTGGCGTTCTGCACGTACACGGCAATTCCTCACGGTAACAACGGACAACGGGCGCCGATTATCGGCCGCTCGCGGTGGTGGCTCAAGGCCGGATGCTCTCAGAACAACCTTTCACAACCTGCGGAGTCGAGCTTCGCCAACAGCATCGACACCGATCCGTGGCCAGTTATCTCCAGCGCAGGCGCAATGTCGCGCAGCGGTAACAGCACGAAAGCCCGCTCGGCCATGCGTGGGTGCGGTAGCACCAGACGTTCATCGTCCAACTGCACACCATCGACATGAAGCACATCCAGATCCAGCATACGTGGGCCGTTGCGCTCGGCACGAATCCGGCCCGCCGCTGTTTCGATCCGCAGCAACGCATCCAGCAGCTGATGCGGCGATAGCGCGGTATCCAGCGCCACTGCGGCATTGACGAACGGTGGCTGCTCAACCACGCCCCAGGGTGGCGTCAGATAGAGGTGCGAACGCTGCAGCAGGCGCGTATCCGGCAACGCGGCCAACGCATCCATGGCATCAAGCACCTGCTGCCGCGAATCACCCAGATTGCTGCCAAGTGCGACGTAAGCCAGTGTCACGCCGAGCCCGATTTGTCGCCCGGCTTGCGGCGACGCCGACGCGGACGCGGCGGCCGACCGGCGCTGGGCATCGGCATATTGTCACTGGCATGACTGCCGCCGCCAGCCGGCAGCGCCGCCGCCAGCACATCCTGCGGCAGCAACTGCGCGTGCGCCCACCACTGACCCAACTCGCGCATCGCCGGCGACTCATCCGCACGCAGCAGCAGAAAGTCGAAGGCAGCGCGAAAGCGCGGATGCGTCATCAGGCGGAACACCCGCTTGCGCTGGATCTGCTCGAAGCGCGGCTGCAGCGACCAGATTTCTTCCATGGTGAAGGTGAACCGTCGCGGGATCGCCACCCGCTGGCACTGCTCGGCAACGACTTGCGCGGCGGCACGCGCCCACGCTTCGTTGCCGTCCATACCCTGCCCAATCCACTGATGCGCTAGATCGCGCACCTCGCCCCACAGCAGCACCGCAAACAGGAAAGCCGGCGTCACCGACTTGCCTTCGGCGATACGGGTGTCGGTATTGGCCAGACCCTGCTCGACCAGTGAACGCAACGCCTGATCGCCACGCTTGAGCGCTCGCGCCGTGGCCGGGAACAGAAATTTCAGCAGCCCGCACTTTTCCAGCATGCGAAAGCTTTTCAGACCCTGGCCACCGAGAAACATCTTCAGCGATTCGTCGAACAACCGCGCTGGCGCCGCGTCGCCCAGCAGCGGACCGAGCGTCTCGAACGGCGCCATGGCAGCCGCATCGATTTGCATGTCGAGCTTGGCCGCCAGCCGCGCTGCGCGCAGCATGCGCACGGGATCCTCGCGATAACGTGTGACCGGATCGCCAATGAGTCGCAGCACCCGATCGTCGAGATCGCGGCTGCCATTGACGTAGTCGCGCACAGAGAAGTCGCTGATGTCGTAATACATCGCATTGACGCGGAAGTCGCGGCGAATGGCGTCTTCTTCGATGGTGCCCCAGATGTTGTCCCGCACGATTCGACCGTCGACGATGTGTCGATCACCTTCGCCGCCCTCTTCACCCAAGCCACGGAACGTCGCCACCTCGATGATCTCCGGCCCGAATACCACGTGCGCCAGGCGAAAGCGCCGACCGATCAGGCGGCAGTTGCGGAACAACTTTTTCACCTCGTCCGGCGTCGCACTGGTGGCAACGTCGAAATCCTTGGGATGCAGGCCCAGCAGCAGATCGCGGACCGCACCACCCACCAGGTAAGCCGTATAGCCGGCCTCGTTCAAACGGTATAGGACGCGCAGGGCCGCCTTGCTGATGTTCTTGCGGGAGATGATGTGCTGTTCACGCGGAATGATCCGCAGCGTCGGCGTGATGTCGGTCCCTGGTTCGAAGTTCAAGCGGTAGGAATCCTTGCAGGACGATGGGCCCATGAGTTGAGTCGTTAGAATACAGCGCCGTCAATGCATACCTGGAATCAGGCGTATCGAGCATTGCCGGGCGAAACAATTCCGTTATACTAGCGCGCCTCGCAGGATAACGCTCCCTTCGTCTAGTGGCCCAGGACACTGCCCTCTCAAGGCGGGAACACGAGTTCGAGTCTCGTAGGGAGCACCATTATTTGTGCAATCTTCCATGATTGCTGTTGTCTGGAGAGGGTCTCGACAACACGCGGCGCTTGAATTGGCTGGTCCAGAAGCGGCCATCCATGGCCGCACTCTTCGCTAGAGCCTTCCGACCGCCACACCTACAGCTGAATTGCCTCCATGACTTTCGTCGTCATCGACAACTGCATCAAGTGCAAATATACCGATTGCGTCGAAGTCTGCCCGGTCGACGCCTTCCATGAAGGTCCCAATTTTCTGGTCATCGATCCGGACGAGTGCATCGACTGCACGCTGTGCGAACCCGAGTGCCCGATCAACGCGATCTATCCGGAAGATGACGTACCCGCCGGGCAGGAATCGTTTGTTGCGCTCAATGCCGAGCTTGCCAAGGGTTGGCCGGTGATCACCGAGCGCAAGGATGCCCTTGCAGACGCGAAAGACTGGGAAAACAAGCCCGGCAAACTCGACCTGCTGCAGCGCTGATTTCTCCGAACCCCGAATGCAAGAACGCCGCCTTGAGGGCGGCGTTCTTTTTGGGCAACCCTGCATGCATCTTGGCCATGCAGGGTAAAGACCAGCGTTATTTGTCTTTCTTCTTCTTGCCCAACGTCGTCCTCAGTGCATCGACAACCTTGATCACCGCAGGCGCATCACCCTGGGCACGAACTTCACTGGCCTCCGTACCGCTGCTGTCGACGGTGATCTGCACCGGATGCGTGGTCGCACCGGCAGCATCGACAGGTGCCGGTGCGCTCTTCTTGAACATGCCGAAGAAGCCTTTCTTCTTCTGCTGGATCACCGCATTGGGCACGCTGACCGAATAGGTGCGCGCTGCATCGTCGTGAGCCGTCACCTGACCCAGGCTACCGTCAGCCAACTGGGCGCCCACCGCCTTGTAGGCATCGTCGACATTGCCGACCATCACGAAGCCGTCGGTGATCGCACCGGCCGAACCACCATTGACGCTGGCTGTAGCGCCATTGGACGTTGGCTGATTACCCCCCGGCGGCGGAATCACCAGCGCTGCACTGGTCGTAGGGCGATCCAGCTGCGGCGGGATCTCCAGCGGCGATTGCTGCTGAGCGGTGTCCCACTCTTTATGCGAGCGAAACATGCCGCAGCCAGAGAGCAGCAGGCCACTGAGGGCCAGAACCGGCAAGGCCACGAGGAGTGGAGTTTTCTTCATGTAATCGGATTCCGTAAGAAAGTTCAGACAGCCGTCAAGCGGCCGCAGTCGCCAAGGATGCCAGACTGGACAGCGCTTGGTGCAATCGGGCGCGATCCGGACCGTCGTTCAATTCAACCAGAGGTAACCTTGGCACCGCCAAGCCCAGCCCCAAAACCGGCAATCCGGCCTTCACTGCAATCGGGTTTGGTGCGCAGTTCAGTGCTTGCAACAACGGCTCGATGGCGGCGTGACAGCGTGCCGTACCTGCCTTGTCACCAGCAATCGCTGCGTCACAGAGCGCACGAAACGCCTGCGGCACCAGATTGACCACGACCGAGATGGTGCCGGCGGCTCCCGCCAGCATCGCTTCACCGGCCGAATCGTCGTCGCCGGAAAGATAGACGAAATCCGGGCTCACAAGTTCCGCGAGCGCTGAAATGCGTTCCCGATCGCCCCGCGCCTCCTTGATGCCGATGATCGCAGGATGCTCGCGCAGGCTGGCTACGGTCTCCGGCAGCAAATCGCTACCGGTGCGGCTTGGCACGTTGTACATCAGCACCGGCAACTCGCCATGATCGGCGACATCGAGATAATGGCGACGCAAGCCTTCCTGGGTCGGGCGTACGTAATACGGTACCACCACCAGCGCAGCATCGACGCCCAGCGCCTTGGCCCGGCGAGTCAGCGCGATGGTCTTGGCGGTACCCGCTTCGCCCGTACCCGCGATCACCGGCACGCGCCCCGCAACGCGCTCCACGGCATAGGCCAGCAGACGATCGAACTCGTCGTGCTCCAGCATGTGAGCTTCGCCGGTCGAGCCGGCAACGACGAGCGCCTGCGTGCCGCCGGCCAGCTGGTAATCGATCACTCGACCGAATGCTGGCAGATCGAGCGCGCCATCGGCGGCGAACGGGGTCACCAGCGCGCAAATGCTTCCGCGAATGTTCAAGAATCGATTCCGCTCCAGGGCAGACCGTACATGTTACTTGCCGCTTCACAAGGCGAGCAAGTAAGCCTGATGGAGTAATCTCACATCACCGCGCTGCGCGGGATCACGTCACCAGGTGGATTTTTTGAAAGCCTCTTCCCCTTCCGCGCATTCAAGCAGCGACAATCAGCTGCTGATTCAGGCTCTCACGCCGTCAACCAAGTCGCCGCTGCTGGCGCTGGCCAAGCGCATTGCTGATGCCGGCTGCAATCTTTCCGAATCGCGCGTTTCCAGCATCGGCACGGAAATTTCGCTGATGCTACTTGCCAGTGGCGCGTGGGATGCGCTGGCCAAGCTGGAAACCGCGGTAACCAAGCTGGCCCGCGACGAAAGCCTGCGACTGGTGCACTACCGTACTGGCCCGCGCGAAAACAGCTCGCACTTGCTGCCGTATCTGGTGGAAGTGGTCGCGGCCGACCGGCCCGGTATCGTGGTGCGCATCGTGGAGTTTTTCACCCAGCACGGCATCAGCGTGGAACAACTCAATTCGACGCGCTATCAGGCCATGCAGACCGGGGCGGAGATGTTCCAGGCCCAGTTCACCATCGGTGTTCCATCGGAAATCCATATTGCCGCGCTGCGCGACGATTTCCTCGAGCTGTGCGATGGGCTGAATCTGGATGCAATCATGGATCCGGTGAAATTCTGAACTTTACCGGGCCTTTGAGGATCGCGCGATAACGGCCGGCTGACAAGGGCTGTTATCTGCCGCCATGCACGCGCTAGTCTAGACCCGGGACTTCAGAGGGACGTTGCATTGCAGCCAGCTCATCGATTCACACGGATTGCCACCGGCGCGCCAGTCGCCGCATCGGCGACACCGCAGCATCAAACCTCTGTAGCACGCCCCCAACCCATCGTTGTCCGCGTCTCTTACCTCATCCATCTCAAACGCATCGACCACGGTGACGCTTCACCGTGCCGGAGTCATCATGCCCGAGCTCGGCAAGAACCTTCCCCCACTGAAAGGGCAGATCAGCGACGGCAGCGAGCTGAAGCTCGCCAGCCTCAAAGGTCAGTGGGTGGTGGTGTATTTTTATCCCAAGGACAGCACGCCCGGCTGTACCACTGAAGCGAAGGACTTTCGCGAACTGTATGCAAAATTTCGCAAGCGAAATGCCGAGATCATCGGTGTGTCACGCGATTCACTGAAATCCCATGCAAACTTCGTCGCAAAACAGGAGCTGCCGTTTCCGCTGGTTTCCGATGGCGACGAGGCCTGGTGCCGGGCGTTCGACGTGATTCACGAAAAAGTGCTGTACGGCAAACGCCACATGGGCATCGTGCGCAGCACCTTTCTGATTGACCCCGATGGCAGGCTCCACCAGGAATGGCGCGGCGTGAAAGTCCCCGGTCACGCGCAAGCCGTGTTCGACGCCATTCCTGCCAAGTGAACTTCATGCCATCCCGCGCTTTCACAGCAACGACGTGCCAACGCCGCCACGTTGATCGCCGTGATCATCCGATGACGGCAAACTGCACGCCATCTTTGTGTCACCCACCCACCAGCGAGGACTCTTCCGCATGACCGGAAGCAAGCGCATCTACGCTCTCGACACCAACGTCCTGCTGCATGACCCGACCTCACTGTTCCGTTTTGCGGAGCACGACGTCTTTATCCCAATGACCGTGCTGGAGGAGCTGGACGAAAAAAAGAAAGGCGCCTCGGAAGTTTCGCGCAACGGCCGTCAGGTCAGCCGTTTTCTCAACGAGCTGATCGAACGCGGCAAAAACCACAACCTGAGCGAAGGGCTGGAGCTTTCCAACCCGCAGGGCATCAACCTCAAGCGCGACAACGCGGTAGGCCGGCTGTACTTCGAGCAGCGCATCAGCGCCAATCGCGGCAAGGCGGACAACCAGATTCTCGCTTCGGTGATGGACTTGCGCGATCAGCATGCGGATCGCGACGTCATCCTTGTCACCAAGGACATCAATCTCCGGATCAAGGCCAGCATCGAAGGCGTGGTCGCCGAGGACTACGAGAACGATCGCGCGCTGGACGATTTTTCGCTGCTCTACACCGGCGCGGCCGAACTGTCGGAGGATTTCTGGAATCGGCATCCCGAGGTGAAATCGTGGACCGAGCGCGGCCGCACCTTCTACAAGGTCGATCGCCATGATGACGAAGACTGGTACCCCAACCAATGCCTGTTCCTGCCTGGTGAGAACGAGGTCGAACTGCGTGTGCTGCACCTGGACGATGTCAAAGCCACGCTAGTGTTGCTCGATGACCACTCGCACGCCAATCATCACGTGTGGGGTATCGGCGCGCGCAACCGCGAGCAGAATTTTGCGCTCAACGCGTTGATGGATCCGGACGTCGATTTCGTCACCCTGCTCGGCAACGCCGGCACCGGCAAAACCCTGCTGGCGCTGGCCGCCGGCTTGGCGCAAGTGATGGACCAGCAGCGTTACCGCGAGATCATCATGACTCGCGCCACGGTCTCGGTCGGCGAGGACATCGGCTTCCTGCCCGGCACCGA
>Ga0302316_10000334_pt1 | contig 42474 bp, 43 predicted proteins | sample III_Palsa_N3_2_FD_200456 | JGI IMG/M metagenome (GOLD analysis project Ga0302316, IMG submission 200456) | Peat permafrost microbial communities from Stordalen Mire near Abisko, Sweden - III_Palsa_N3_2 | ecosystem: Environmental > Terrestrial > Soil > Palsa > Peat permafrost | place: Sweden...
CCCGCGCCTTTACGCGTTGCTGCATCGCTTCGATGCTGGCGGTGAGACGACACACGACTGTATTTGTGGTTCGAATCATGTCGCGATAGAGATCCAATTGCGCGCGGTCTTCCACCGCGCGTGCCAGCATGAATCGCTGCACGCCGAGAGCAGCATAGTTCTTGCAGACAGACCGAAGATTGCTGTACATCACGGCATCGTTGTTCGCTGTGGACGGAAGATGGGCAAGACCGAGCGCATCCACGTCGATCGCCGCATGTGCAATGTGACGCAGGGAAAGAAGGTCTGACGCTTCGCCCAGAACGGTCGTTTTGCCTGCCCCCATCGTACCCGTGATGATAAGTAACGATTTCGTAGTTGCTCCTTGCTGTCCAATCGTCTCATCGTCTCAGAACGGATCCGATGGGCAACAATCAAACTGACCCACTACCCTTTATCGCTTGCGTGGGGTGGTGAGATCGAGGTCGGTGGCGGCTAGCTGCTTGGTGAGGAGGATGATTTGGCCGGTGTGCATTTCTACGTGGCCGACTACCTTGAAGATGGCTTCGAGGATGGTGGCGTGGCGCCAGGTGCCGTTGGGTTGGGGGTCGATGACGATGAGGAGGCGGTCGGGTGAGAGGGCGGCGATGACGCTGGCGGATTCGTCGAGGGTGCGGTTGAAGCGGGCGCGGGCGTCGGTGGGATTGGTGCTGGGGGTGAGGGTGAACTCTTCGTCGCGCTCGCGAATGTCGGGCTGGTCGGCGATGCCGTGGAGGATCCACTGGCGCATGTTGCCTTCGAGATGCAGGAGGAGGTTGGCGATGGAGTTCTCGTGGTCGCCGTTGCGATGCCAGATCTGGTCGTCGGTTAGCTTGTCGAGGCAGGCGGCGATGGATTTCTGGGATTGGTGCAGGCGGGCGGCGGCGTAGGCGAGGAAGTTGTCGGCGATGGCGTTCGTGGACATGCGGACATTCTAAGCGTCTGGAGCGACGGATTCGGGGCGTGGGTAATCTAAAGGACTATGCCGGAGTTGCCAGAGGTCGAGACGATTGCGAATGGGGTGGATGCGCGGGTGCGCGGACAGCGGATTGCGGGGGTGTGGACGAGTGGGAAGCCGCAGACGTTCAAGTCCAGCGAGGCGGAGATTGCGGAGACGCTTACCGGGGCTAAGATTGAGCGGGTTCGGCGGGTGGGTAAGACGATTGTGATGGATCTGGCGCGGTGGGGTGGCGGCTCGCAGGAGAAGCAGATTCCCAAAGGGAATGACAGAAAGAAAGGCAAAGGCAAGAACGTAGATGGCACCGCGGAGAAGCAGATTCCCTTCGGGAATGACAGCCAGAAAAACAAGGGCAAGAACGAAGAGGGGTCGTCGCAGTTCCTGGTGCACTTGGGGATGACGGGGAGGCTGCTAGTGTCGCAGGCGGAGGTGCCGCTGCCACTGCATACGCATGCGGTGCTGGCGCTGGGGGTTGGGCGGGAGGTGCGGTTTGTCGATCCACGGCGGTTTGGACGGCTGTCCGTAGTGACCGAGGCGGGCGGGTATGCGGGGCCGGGGGCGGAGCCTACTACGATTTCGGTGGAGGATTTTTCGAAGCTGTTCAAAGGGCGGAAGCTGGCGATTAAGGCGGCGCTGCTGAACCAGTCGATTCTGCATGGGGTGGGGAATATCTATGCGGACGAGAGCTTGTTTCGGGCGGGGATTCGGCCACGAAAGCAGGCGGGGCGGCTGACGAAGGCGGAGCTGGCGAGGCTGCATGCGTCGCTGCAACAGGTGCTGGCGCATGCGATTGAGTTGGGCGGGTCATCGGTGTCGGATTATGTGGATGCGGATGGGGTGCGGGGGTTCTTTCAGCTGGAGCACAAGGTGTATGGGCGGGCGGGGGAAGATTGCCGGGATTGCGGGACGGCGCTGAAGAAGCTCGTCGTTGGGGGGCGGACGACGGTGTATTGCCCGACGTGTCAGCAGTAGGTCCTGCGCGGACGGCGAACGGGCTTCGTCAGGATGCGCTGGCGTTACGGGTTCCGCAGGCGGGTCTACACTTTCTGCATGCTGAAGTGCGCGATCACTAGCGGTGAAGGCTGGGCGGCGATGGAGCATGTGCGGCGGTGGTCGCATGAGGGCGTGGACTATGTGCAGCTGCGCGAAAAGCAGCTTTCGGCGGGTGAACTGGTGAAGCTGGCGGTGGCGATGCTCGAGGTGCTGCGCGAGTCGGGCACAACCAAGCTGCTGGTGAATGGGCGGTCGGATGTGGCAGTGGCATCTGGGGTGGATGGGGTGCATTTGACGTCGCAGACGGGTGAATTGACGGCGGCGCAGGTGGGGGAGGTGTTTCGAGCGGCGGGTGCGGGGCGGCCGGTAATCAGCGTGTCGTGCCATACGCTGGACGAGGTTGGTCGGGCGGTGGGGAATGGAGTGGATTTCATCCTGTTTGGGCCGGTGTTTGAGAAGCGGGTGGAAGCGGAGATGGTGGGCGAGGGAGTGGGGCTGCAGAGGCTGCAGGATGCTTGCGGCACGGCCGATGGGGTGCCGGTGCTGGCGCTGGGCGGCGTGACCTGGCCTAGAGCCGAGCTTTGTATTGAGGCAGGGGCGGCGGGCGTGGCGGGGATTCGGCTGTTTGGGTGAGCAGGGTAGTCCGGGAATAGCCGCTGATTCCCTGCTGTGCGGTCGTCGATTGACGCGGAGGGCGGGTGGTCCTACCGTTAAGGCATGGTTATTTCTCCTGCACAACTTGTTGACGAGCCGCTAAAGCTGGATGAAACGATTGCGCCGGGCGCGATCGAGTACGCGCCGGATATCCGGCAGGTGGGGCCGCTGACGGTGAAGGGGCAGGCCGAGCTGATCGTGGAGCATCGGGGGCCGAAGGAGTTTGTGGAAGATATTCGGCTGCGGGCGAGCTTTGTGGGGCGGTTCGAACAGCTTTGTGCGCGCTGCCTGGAGCCGGTGGAGCGGCCGCTGGAGGGGACGTTTGACCTGATCTTCCGGCCCGGGGGTGTCGATAATGTGGCTGGGGAGCACGCAATTACGGAGGACGAGACGGAAATCGGGTATTATGAAGAGAGCGGCCTGCTGCTGGAGGACGCCGTGCGTGAGCAGGTGCTTTTGACCCTGCCCGGACGGACGCTCTGCCAGGAGGACTGCAAGGGTCTTTGCCCGCATTGCGGCATCAATCGCAACCTCGCAAATTGTGAGTGTGTCGAGAAGCCGGTGGATCCACGGTTGGCTGCGTTAGCCGGGATTGCTGTTGCGCTCAAAGGCTAGGATGTTCGAGGTTGAGCACCCGCAAGTTATTGAATACCAAAGATTTCGGCCGCACAGCTTTGAGCTGGCTGGCCTATGAAGAAGAGGGTTTACCATGCCTAATCCAAAGCGCCGGCACTCTAAGCAGCGCACCGCAAAACGCCGTAGCCACGACTTCCTGACGCCCGTGGGCGTCTCCAACTGCCCGAACTGCGGCGAGAAAAAGCTTCCCCACCGCGTCTGCAAGAAGTGCGGCGAGTACAAGGGTCGCGCCGTGGTTGCGGTCAAGGACGCTGCGTAGTCGAGGCTTCCGGGCGGGTATTGCCCGGATCCTGCCTTGCGGATGAAGTTTCCAACCAAGTAGAGAGTTTGAACGCGAGCCATGCCGATCGACATCGTTCTCGATGCCATGGGGTCTGATAAAGCCCCCGACCCGGAGATTCGCGGAGCTATTCTGGCCTGTCGCCAGCTGGACGTACGCGTCCACCTGGTAGGGCCGGAGGATGTTCTGCGTCCGAAATTAAGGGAAGCGCTGAAGGCTACCGAGCGGCCTTCCTTTCCCGGAACTCCTGGTAAGAAGCCGCGGCTGCCGATCTTCATGGTGCAGGCCAGCGAGTGGATCAGCATGGAGGACAAGGCGGCGCAGGCAGTGCGGTCGAAGCGCGACTCGTCCATGCGTGTGGGGCTGAAGATGGTGCGCGAAGGGCGGGCGGCCGGGTTTATTACAGCCGGGAATACGGGCGCGGCGATGGCTACCGCCAAGATGGTCCTGGGATCGCTGGCAGGGGTGGATCGGCCGGCACTGACGGCGATGCTGCCCACGAGTACTGGGCAGCCCTGCGTGATTCTGGATGTGGGCGCGAACGTGGATTGCGATCCGGAAAACCTGGTGCAGTTTGCGGTGATGGGGCACATGTACTCGAAGAATGTTCTGCATGTGGCGAGTCCGCGAGTGGGGCTGCTATCGATTGGCGAGGAAGATTCGAAGGGCAACTCGCTGACGCGAGATACCCTGCCGCTACTGCGCGCGTTGGGGCTGAATTTTATTGGGAACGTTGAAGGGCGAGACTTGTTCAACGGGCGCGTGGACGTGGTGGTGTGCGATGGGTTTGTGGGCAATGTGGCGCTGAAAACGAGTGAGGGGCTGGCGAAGCTGGTTAGCTCGTCGCTGCGCGAGAGTTTGAAGATGACGGTGACGTCGCAAGTGGGGGCGATGCTGTCACAGAAGGCGTTCAAGGCGTTCAAGAGCCGGCTGGATTACTCGGAGTATGGCGGTGCGCCGCTGCTGGGAGTGCGCGGGGTGTGCGTGGTGGGGCATGGCTCGTCCAATGAGCGCGCGGTGATGAACGGGATACGGGTGGCGGCGGAGTTTGCGTCGGCGTCGGTGAACTCAGGCATTGAGGCAAAGCTGGCGGCGCGGTAGGCGCGGCTGGTAGTCGCCGCTCACCGTGGACACGGCAGGCACTGCGTGAGCTGGCGTAAGCTCTAAGGGCATAGCTGCAAGGAAATACTGTTCGTCTTTGAAGCGTCAGGAGGGTCTATGGCCACTGCAAAATTTCTTGATCCGCCACCGGCTGCGAGTCGCGACAAGGCTTCGTTTGAACTGCTGAGGGTGTGGGTGGCTGAACAGGGCCAGCATGTGAGCCTGCGTAGCGGGGCGTGGGAAGATCCATTTGCTTGGGGGATCGTGCTGGCGGACCTGGCGCGGCACATTGTGAATGCGGAGTCGATGCATCGCAAGGACTTCGACGAAGAGGCGTTTCTCGAGCGCCTGCTGGAGGGTTTCCAGGCGGAGATAGACTCGCCGACGGATGAGCCTGAGGGCGAGATCAAGCAATAGCGGTGGACCGAACTACATCGCGAGGGCGACACGTTCGAGTTCTCGCTGGATGTGCTCCACGGTGCAGCCGGGAACTTCAATGCGGGACGCGGCGGTGCGAGCCTCGTGGTGAGAAACGCCGTAGCCACGACCGCTGAGGAAGTTGGCGACGATCTCGGCAGCCTGGAAGGAATCGACGCCGGATTGCAGCAGTTCATTGCGCAGAGTCATGAGGTCGGTGGGCGTGAACTGCTCGACGTAGGTGCGGTCATCGTTTTTATTTTCAGAATCGCTCACGGGTCGACCTCCTTTGATCGCGAAAGATATACGCGGCTTCCAAAGGTTAGAACCCAATCGTACGGCGCAGGTTGCAGTAGTGATGTGATTTATTCACGATAGTTGCATTTTGTGGTGCCCGAATGGAAATTATTCCTCGGAAGCGCGCGATATCCTTATAACTATGTCTTCTATCGTCTCAACACCGGTTGTGCTTGACGGCATTGCGATCGCCGGGCAGATCAAATCAGAACTTGCCGCGGAGGTTCACGCGGCGCGCGAGCGCGGATACGTTCCGGGGCTCGCCGTGATCCTGGTGGGCGAAGTGCCCGCGTCGCAGATTTACGTCCGGAGCAAAGTTAAAACGTGCGGCGAGCTCGGAATCTACTCCGAGATGCATACCCCGCCGGCCAGCGTGACGACGGACGAGCTGTTGGCTCTCGTGGCATCGCTCAACGCGCGCGAGGATATTGACGGCATCCTGATTCAACTGCCGCTGCCTGCGCATGTAAATACGTCGCGGCTACTGGAGGCCGTCACGCCGGAGAAGGACGTTGATGGCTTCCATCCTGTGAACTCGGGAAGGCTGCTGAGTGGATCTCCGCTGGAAGACATTCTTGCGCCGTGTACGCCTGCGGGGATTATGGAGATCCTGCGGCGGAGCAAGATTCCGGTTCGCGGCAAGCGGGCAGTGGTGATTGGGCGGTCGAATATTGTGGGCAAGCCGGCCGCCGCGATGCTGATTAATGCGTCGGCGACGGTGACGGTGTGCCACTCGCAGACGGCTGACCTGGGGGCGATTACGCGCGAGGCGGATATTGTGGTGGCGGCGATTGGGAAGGCTGGATTCGTGAGCGCGGAGATGGTGAAGCCCGGCGCAACGATCATTGACGTCGGCATGAATCCGATTTCGACGGAGGCGGAGCTGGAGAAGTTCTTTCCGGGCAATGCGGTGCGGCGCGCGGCGTTTGAGAAACGTGGATCGACGCTGATGGGCGATGTGGATCCGGCGGCGTTTGCGATTTCGGGGGCATATACGCCGGTTCCGGGAGGCGTGGGTGCGCTGACGATTGCGATGCTGATGGCGAACACCGTGAAGGCCGCGCGACTGCGGCGAGCGTAGACTTCAGGCACAGAGATGTTCGTGAGAGGAGATAGACGGTCATGAAACTGCGAAACGTTTTTTCTGGACCTCAGATGCAGCCGTTCCGACGGTTCGCGGCGATTGCTCTAACTGCCTGTCTCGTTGAGTGCCTGGTTGTGTGGTTTGCAAAGAAGCCGCTGCCTTGGACGGGCGTCATCGCTGCCACCGTTCCGCTGTTCGTCGTGGTCTTGATTGTCATCCCGATGATTCGAGCGTCGAAGAGTGGGTCCAAAGGCTGAATGATGCTGCGTGTAGGGCTTACAGGCGATCTGGGGAGCGGGAAGTCGACGGTGGCGCGAATGCTGGCGGAGCGCGGCGCGGTGGTGCTGTCGTCCGATGAGATGGGCCGCGCGATGATGCGGCCGGGCGAGCGGGCGTATGCGCAGATTGTGGAGGCGTTTGGCGACGATGTGGTTGCGGAGGACGGATCACTCGATCGAAAGAAGCTGGCGGCGCTGGCGTTCGACGCGAAGCTGCCGAGGATCGAGGAGTTGAACGCGATTATTCATCCGGCGGTGATTGACGCGCAGGGAAAACAGTTGGCGGAGTTGGAAGGGACAAATCCGGAGGCGATTGCGGTGGTGGAGTCGGCGCTGATCTTCTCGACGCAACATGCGCCGCGAGGCAACTGGCGGGACCGGTTCGATTGCGTGGTGGTGGTGGACGCTCCGGAAGAAGTGAAGATTGAGCGGTTCGTGGACCGCATTGCGGCGGGGCGGCCGCTCTCTGCCGAAGAGCGCGAAGGGTTTGAGGCGGATGCGCGGCGGCGACTCCAGATCCAGCATGCGACAGTGTACCCGGCCGATTGCCTGGTGCTGCACAACGATGGAGACGTGGAGTTTCTTGAGCAGCAGGTTGCGGCGGTGTGGGAGCAGTTGCAACAGTTACAGCGGGCCGACAGAAAACGTTGACATGCTTCAGCGAGTCGAAGATGGGGAGCAGGATGTGCCACGGCATGAATACCGTGCGCGGGTTGTGCGGAGAAGCGCCGAGGGTTTGATACCCTTGAGGAACAGGATTATTTAGGAGAACACTATGGCGACAGCGACATTGGAAACAGTAGCACCGAAGTACAAGGTAGCCGACATTGGGCTTGCGGAGTGGGGACGCAAGGAGATCATCATCGCGGAGCAGGAGATGCCCGGGCTGATGTCGATTCGGCGGAAGTATGCCGCGGAGAAGCCGCTGGCGGGCGTGCGCGTGATGGGCTCGCTGCACATGACGATTCAGACCGCGGTGCTGATCGAGACGATGGTTGACCTGGGCGCGGATGTGCGCTGGGCGAGCTGCAACATCTTCTCTACGCAGGACCACGCGGCGGCGGCGATTGCTGCGGCGGGCGTGCCGGTGTTTGCCTGGAAGGGTGAGTCGTTGGAGGAGTTCTGGTGGTGCACGAATGAGGCGCTAACGTTCCCTGACGGCAATGGCGGCTTCCTCGGACCGCAGCTGATCATCGACGATGGTGGCGACGCGACCCTGCTGATCCATAAGGGTTATGAGCTCGAGAACGGCGACAAGTGGGTGGACTCGCCGTCAGGTTCGCACGAAGAAGATGTCATCAAGGCGCTGCTGAAGAAGGTTCACGCAGAGCGTCCGACGCATTGGCACCAGGTGGTGAAGGAATGGCGCGGCGTTTCGGAAGAGACGACCACGGGCGTTCACCGGCTCTATAAGATGCTGGAGCACGGCACGCTGCTGGTGCCGGCGATCAACGTCAATGATTCCGTCACGAAGAGCAAGTTCGACAACCTGTATGGCTGCCGCGAGTCGCTGGTGGACGGCATCAAGCGTGCGACCGATGTGATGGTGGCGGGCAAGGTTGCGGTGGTCTGCGGTTACGGCGATGTGGGTAAGGGTTCGGCGGCTAGCTTGCGCGGGCTGGGTGCACGCGTGGTCGTTACCGAGATCGATCCAATCAATGCGCTGCAGGCGGCGATGGAAGGCTACGAAGTTACGACGCTCGAGGACACCCTCGGTCGCGGCGACATCTACGTGACCTGCACGGGCAACGTCGACATCATCACGCTTGATCACATGAAGAAGATGAAGGACCAGGCGATTGTTTGCAACATCGGGCACTTCGACAACGAGATCCAGATGGAGCCGTTGAACGCGTACAAGGGCGCCGTGCGCGAGAACATCAAGGCACAGGTGGACAAGTACACGTTCGAGAATGGCAACGCGATCTTTGTGCTGGCTGAAGGGCGACTGGTGAACCTGGGCTGTGCGACCGGGCATCCTAGCTTCGTCATGTCCAACAGCTTTGCCAACCAGACGCTGGCTCAGCTTGATCTTTGGAAGAACAAGGACAAGTACGAGATTGGGATTTATATCCTGCCCAAGCTTCTGGATGAGGAAGTTGCACGCTTGCACCTGGAGAAGATTGGCGTGAAGCTGACGACTCTGAATGAGAAGCAGGCAAACTACCTGAGCGTGCCGGTCGAAGGTCCTTACAAGTCGGAGCACTACCGGTACTAGTGAATAGTGAAAAGGTTGAAGGCCGCCGAGGATATCGGCGGCCTTCAACTTTTGCTTGGAACTGGCGGTTAGCGCGGGGCTACGCCTCGGTCTGTGCGGAGGTTGTGCTTGTCCGCGTAGATGCGGGCGGACTCGCGGTTCTGCTGGCGGGCGAGGGTGTGGCGATCGCTCGCGGTGAGGTGGCCGTTGTCAGCGGCGCGCATGCCGTGCTCCTCGTGATTGATGGCGGCTTCATGGTTCTCAAGATGCGAGGTCTCGCGGGGAGTGAGCTGCCCGCTGCGATCGCCCTGCGCGATGCGATCCTGCTGGTTAACTTTGCGGCCGGCGATGTCGTGCCGCTGGGCATAGGTAGTTTGTGCGAAGGACGACGCCGGAACAGCGACCAGCGCAGCAGCGAGAGCAAGCGTTGTGAGTTTCATGGCAATCTCCGTGCCGCAGATTTCCTGCGGGAACTTCCGGCATCGGCTTCGATCAAGCTGCCGCTGCTTACGGTTAGGTAGACACGAAGGTCGATTTGATGTTGCGGGAAATTGGAAGGGATTCGTCGAGGTTACTGCGCGTCGGCATCCTCGGCGACGATGGCTTGAACGCCGGATGGGAGTGCTGGGTGTTGCGCCCCGTTGGCATGGTCGATCAGGACGACGGTGCGAACGGCGCCGGACGCGTAGGCGACCTGGGCGCCGCTGAACAGCGTGGCAGTGGAGGACACGAGCAATGTTCCGGTGGGAACGACGTCGATCGCGTAGGTGCCTTCGGGGAGGTCGATGTATCCGGAGTTGGCCCCAAAACCAAGGTTGATGGCCAACGGCGAGCTGCTTCCCCTCCCTGCTGCGGAACCCGCGGGAACGAGATAGACGTCGACGGCGCCCGCGCGTGTTGTCTGGTTGATGACGCGGATCGCAATGCGGCCGTTGGGAGCGGGTGTGGATTGATCGAGCATGAGGGTTTGCTGGAGGTTGGCCAGCCCGGCACTAATGATGTCGGTGTACTGCTGGTTGGCGGCGAGGGTTTCGCTGTTGGCGATCAGGGTCTGCCGGGTTCCGGCTTTGTATGCGGCGAGGTTGTAGACTCCTGGCGACATGGGAATGTAGCTGGTTGTGGTGCCGAAGCCGAGGTTGTAGGCGAGGGCGGAGCCGTTCTGGTAGGAGTCGATGACGCCGGCGTCGGGGGAGGCGTCGATGATGCGGAGCTGGGCGGAGGTAGAGGTGATGCCCTGGCAACCGGACAGACCGACGGTGGCCAGCAGCAGTGCTGCACAAAAGGCGCGGCGGCGATCCGACATGCGGCCTGCTCGGGGTATGCCGGGATGGGGTATCGGCGCCATTGGATAGGGCGAGGCCCGGAGCGGACTGGCTGCACGGAATTCGCGTACCTGCTCACTTTATCGGATTTCCGGGCACGTGGTGGCGAGCACGGCCGTGCAAAACGCTGGGAGTGCCAGAGAAGGAAAGGTGGGACAGAGGTAAGCGGAGGGTCGGATTCGCAGAGGTTTTGGGCTGCGGACAAAAATCAGCCCCGAGTGCAATGGCCCTTTGGGACATTACGCACGGGGCTAGCTCTCTTTCTTTTGCTGCGCCGCCAATACTACGCCGGTGGAGGGGACTATCGTCAATAGGCGAATTGCGGGGGTGTGGATTACTTGGCTACTCGGTGGGCAACGATGAGGTCCGAGACGCGCTCGTAAGCTTCCTGGGGCACGACACCTCGGGTAACGATCTGATTCTTGGCCGAGTAGGGGCGGCCCGCGATGACGCGCCGGGTGTAAGCGGGGCCGAATCCGGGCAACGCGTTCAGCTGCTTCGCCGTCGCGGTGTTGATGTCGAGGGGCTCGGACGGTAGCTGCCTGCTGTGCGCGAGCTGCTGCTCGAAGGAAACTTGACCGGAGGCTTGGGCGCAGGCAAGGGTCATCGTGACGCCGAGAATTGCGAGCGGGATGAGTCGTGGTGTGCGCACTGGGCTAAGAATACTGCTCTTCGAGCTTTCGCACTTGCCGCGAGCTGTGAGAAGCTGGCGGAGCATTCCAAGGAGCTCCGATGCTGTTCAACCGTAAAATCAAGACCTGCGCGGTCAATGCCACACTAAGTCTTTGCGTGGCGTGTGCTTCCGGGGTCTATGCCCAAGTTCCAGCTACACAAGAGGCACCGCCGCCTGCGCAGACGCCAGCAAAGATGCCTTACGCGCGGATGTCGGGGGCAGTCATGGCAAAGCTCCGCGTGAATTATGTGGCACCGGTATATCCGCAAGCGGCGATGGACGCACACATCGAAGGAACCGTTGAGTTGCATGTGATTGTTGTGAATGGAATCGTGGTGAAGGTCGATGCTGTATCCGGCCCAGAAATTCTTCGTCAGCCGGCTATCGACGCGGTGAAGCAGTGGACTTACAGGAAGTACATGGTGAACGGACAGCCAGCACAGGTGGAGACCACTGTGACGGTCAACTTCTCCCTGCAGCCGTCGCAACCGTAGCTTAGCTAAATCGTGCGGGGAACGCGGCGGGCGCCTTCTTCGATCTTGAGGATCTGGCCGTCGCGCATGTGCAGGATGCGGTCGGCGATCTGCGCGGCCTCGGGATTGTGGGTGATCATCAGCACGGTCTGGTTGAGCTCGCGGCTGGAGGTGTGAAGCATGGACAGAACGGTATCGGCGTTCTGGGAATCGAGGTTACCGGTGGGCTCGTCCGCCAGCAGGATGGCGGGGCGGGTGATCAGCGCGCGGGCGATGGCGACGCGCTGCTGCTCGCCGCCGGAGAGTTCGTTGGGGCGATGGCCTAGGCGGCCTTCAATCTTCAGCAGACGCGTGAGTTCGTTGAGTAGCTTATGGTCGAAGGGCTTGCCGGTGGCGGCGATCTCGTGTGCGAGCTCGATGTTCGCTTGCGCAGAGATCGTCGGGAGCAAATTGAAGCGCTGGAAGACGAAGCCGATCTGGGAGCGGCGCAAGCTGGTGCGCTGCGGATCAGAAAGGCGCGAGAAATCTTTGCCCTGGATGAGCAGCGAGCCCGAGGTCGCCGAGGTAAGGCCGCCGAGAATATAGAAGAGCGTGGACTTGCCGGAACCCGACGGACCAACAATGGCGACGAACTCGCCTGGCTGGACGTCAAAGGTGACGTCGCGGAGGGCTTCAACCTTGAGCTTGCCGGATCCGTAGATCTTGCCGAGATGTTGGGCGGAGATGATGGGAGCGGCGGCGGGGACGGGTGGAGCAAGGACTGCGGCTTGGCTGCTGGATTCCATATGAGGACTATAAGTCTATCGCAGCGAGAGGTTGCCGAGCCTTGTTCAGGCGCGGCCCATGGTGATTTGGGCCAGGTCGGAAGGGCATTCGGGCTCTTCCACGAAGATGAGCTCCAGGCGGATGGTGAGGACACGGCGTCGCCTGGCGCGGTGCGGGTTGTGATCGCGGACCGTGCAGAGGCTCTTCATGCGCGTGTGGCTGTCGCGGGAGAGCTCGATTCCGCAGGACAGCAGGCCGCTGTATAGCTCAAAGACGGAACGCAGCAGGACCTCGAAGTTCAGCTGCGTGACGTTGGGAGGGAGTTCACGACGCTGCAGCAGCCAGCAGCCGCAGCTCGCCATAGTTTCCAGCAGCACCGGTACGAACTCCTGGTGATCTTCAAAGGAACGGCCTCGCAGCTCAATAACGGGCAACGCCTCGAGGGAAGTTGCCGGGGAGACGTCGACGGGCTCAGGGTTCATGGTGCCTCGCTTGCTGTAGGGGATATCGGAGATCGGCGCAGGAACGTGAGCCGTGTCGCAGGCTGCGACGGCGCCGGAGCCGCTGCGGCTATCGTGGGGCGATGCTCGGGTACGAGGTTCGCCGGCGCGGCGCCAGAGGTGGACGATGGCACGTATGCGTACACTGAAAGCCATAGATCCACAGCATGGGAGAAGCCCTTGGTCATCGGACTTGGCACAGACCTGATCGAGATTGAGCGCATCGCGCATAGCGTGGAGCGGTATGGCGAGGCGTTTCTGCGGCGGATTTTTACGGCAGGGGAGATTGAGTATTGCCAACGCAAGAAGAAGAACTCGGCTGAGAGCCTGGCGGCCCGTTTTGCGGCCAAGGAAGCTGGCGCTAAGGCGCTGGGAACGGGGATCAGCCGCGGCGTGAGCTGGCTCGAGTTTGAGGTTCGCCGGCTTCCCGGGCAGAGGCCTGAGCTGTACCTAAGCGGACGTGCCGAGGAGGTGGCGAAGGCGCTGGGGATTCGGCGGCTGTCCCTAAGCCTGGCGCATACGCGGGGGCTATCGATTGCGGTGGTGATGGCGGAAGATTAGCCGCTTCGGGAGAGCCAGGAAGGGCCTGCGAGATACGTTCAACAGTATGGAAGAGAAAGTGCAGCATCGCGGAGGGCGGAGGCTGCATCCAAAAGTGAAATTCTTTGGGCGTTTTCTCGGGCAAAGCGCTGGTACGATGGTTGCACCGTGACATGTCCGATCTGCCCCCACTGATCTGACCCCACTGATTTCAGGATCTTCGAGGAGTTCGATGCCCAGCCAGCAAGAAGTGAAGTGGTCGCAGCTGAAGGTTGGGCTGATCGTCCTGGTGTCGATCACTCTTCTGAGCACGCTGCTCTTTCTGATGACGAGCGCGTCGGGAATGAGCGTTTTCAGCCACAAAATCATTCTCTATACGTACTTTGAGAACTCCGACGGCCTGAAGATCGGGGCGCCGGTAAACCTTGAGGGTGTCACGATTGGTGAGGTGACCCACGTGACGGTGTCGACCGATCCGGCACGCAAACTGACGCCGGTCAAGGTCACCATGAAGATCGACCCGAAGTACAACAGCAGCGTACATACTGACTCCAAGGCGTCGCTTTCGACGGTGGGCGTGCTGGGCGACACGGTGGTGGGGATTAACAGCGTGGTGGCGGCTGGGCCGCCGGTGCAGACAGGTTCGGAGCTGGGAACGCTCGAGACGCCGAATCTTACCGACGTGGTGAAGGCCAGCCAGGGCACGATTGAGAGCCTGAACGTCATCCTCGCCAAGATGAACATCATTGTGGACAACATTAAGGATGGCAAGGGCACGGTCGGCAAGCTGATCAATGACCCGGAGATGTACAACAAGGCGACGCTGACGATCAACGAGCTGCAGACGGTGGTGGCGAACCTTAATGCGGGCAAGGGATCGGCCGGCAAGCTGCTGCACGACGACGAGTTGTACAACCGGCTGAACGATACGTCGGCGAAGCTGCAGCAGATTACGACCGACCTGAACAACGGTAAGGGGTCGGCGGGCAAGCTGCTGAAGGACGATTCGATGTATAACAACTTGAATTCGACGCTGAAGCACGCCAATGCACTGCTGGCGGAGGCGGATGCGGGCCGGGGAGCCCTCGGCCTGTTGACCAAGGATCCGGCGTTCGCGAAAAAGGTGAACGACACGGTGACACAGTTGGATACGCTGCTCACCAACGTGAACACTGGCAAGGGAACGATCGGCAAGCTGGCCAAGGATGAGACCTTGTACACCAACATGAATACGTTGCTGACCAGCAGCACGGACCTGGTGCAGGCGGTTCGGAAAGATCCGAAGAAATACCTGGTCATCCACCTGAAGATCTTCTAAAGCGGGCGAATCGACGGGCGCGGCCGAAACTTTCGGCGAGCGAGCGACGTAGCCTGTGCATCGCCTCCCAGCTGTACTCTATCGCGACCACGCTTCTTGCTCTATTCTGGCTGCGACAGAGCGACGTTCTGCGTGCAGACGTGACGTCGACAAACGTGCTGTCTACCCTAAGGAGATTCATGCGCACCTTCCTATCCGCAGTCGTGCTTGCCATCGCCGCACCGCTTTGTATGGCTCAGACCTTTTCGACGCCGGCCGACAATGGGCCGACGGCCGCTCCAAAGAAGCCGGTTAGCTTCGATGTGTCGTCGATCGACAAGAATGCTGACCCGTGCACGAACTTCTATCAATACGCCTGCGGAAACTGGATGAAGGCTAACCCGATCCCGTCGGACCAGGTGCGCTGGGGGCGGTTCAACGAGCTATCGGAGCGCAACAGCTACCTGCTCTACACGGAGCTGAAGTCGGCAGCCGATGCGCCCAAGACCGCGCTGCAGCGGCAGTACGGCGACTTCTTTGCAGCCTGCATGAATACCGCCGAGGTAGACAAGCTGGGGGTCAAACCGCTGGAACCGGAACTGGAGGCCATTGCCGCGATAGGGAGCAGTAAAGACCTGGCGACGTTTAATGCCAAACAGCGCAAGCGGGGCGGGGGCGGCTTCTTCGGGATGGGCGTGATGCAGGATCAGAAGGACAGCACGCAGCAGATTGCGGCGACAGGACAGGGGGGCCTGACGCTTCCTGACCGGGATTACTACCTGAATCCGGACGCGCGCTTTGTCACGATCCGCAAGCAGTACATGGACCACATGGTGAAGATGTTCACGCTGCTCGGCGATACCGACGACAAGGCGGTCGCCGAAGCCAACGACGTGCTGCAGATTGAGACGTCGCTGGCCAAGGGCTCGCAGGACCGGGTAGCAATGCGCGATCCGGCCAATCGTTATCACATGATGAGCATCATCGACCTTCAGAAGCTGAGCCCGAACTACGACTGGACGGTCTACCTCGATGGCATTGGCATGCCGCAGGTGACGAACCTTAACGTGGCGAGCCCTGGGTATGTGACGACGGTGAACGAGGTGCTGAACACGCAGCCGCTGCAGGCGATCAAGGCTTACCTGCGCTGGCACTCGCTGCACGATGCCGCGCCTCTACTCTCCAAACCGTTCGAGGATGAGAACTTCGCGTTCTTCTCGCAGACGCTCCTAGGCCAGAAGGAAGAGCAGCCCCGCTGGAAGCGCTGCACGCGCCTGACGGATCGCGCGCTGGGTGAGGCGGTGGGGCAGGATTGGGTGAAGAAGAACTTCCCACCCGATGCGAAGGCCAACATGGAGAAGCTGGTGCATGCGCTCGAGGCGTCGATGGCAGCCGACCTGAAGACCCTGCCGTGGATGAGCGATGCGACCAAGGCCGAGGCGCTGCAGAAGCTGGCCGCAATCACCGATAAGATTGGCTACCCGACGCACTGGAAGGACTACTCAAGCATCGTGGTCAAGCGTGACGACTTGCTGGGAAACGTGCAGCGTGCTGATTGGTATGAAGACAAGCGCAACCTCGACAAGTATGGCAAGCCGGTCGACCCGGCCGAGTGGGGCATGACGCCGCCCACGGTGAACGCCTATTACAACCCGCCGCAAAACAACATCAACTTCCCTGCCGGCATTCTGCAGCCTCCGTTCTATGACAACGCCATGGACCCGGCGGTAAACTTTGGCGGCATCGGTGTGGTGATTGGCCACGAGATGACCCATGGCTTCGACGACCAGGGCTCCAAGTACGACCTGCACGGCAACGTGAAGGTTTGGTGGACGCCGGAGGATCTGGCCAAGTTCAAGGAGCGCACCGAGTGCACCGCCAAGGAGTATGACGGCTTTGAGGCAGCGCCGGGGCAGAACCTGAATGGGCATCTGACGCTGGGCGAGAATACGGCGGACAATGGCGGGCTGCGCATCGCTTACCAGGCCCTGATGGACACGCTGGCCAAGGAAGGCGCCGCGGCCGAGCCGGGTTATACCGACGGCAAGCGCGACGGCTATACACTGGCGCAGCGTTTCTTCATCGCCTTTGGACAGGTATGGTGCCAGAACGCAACCGAGCAGTCGTCGCGGATGCTGGCCAAGACCGATCCGCATAGCCCGGGACAGTGGCGAGCCAATGGTTCGGTGCAGAACTTTGACGAGTTCGGCAAGGCGTTTGGCTGCAAGGTTGGCCAGCCCATGATGCCGGCGACCGGTGGCTGCCGTACCTGGTAGGTCGATCCAGCAAGCAGATCAGCAAGGCCTCGGACTTCGGTCCGAGGCTTTTTTCTGCTCTCCAATTTGTGGCGACCGCGTCAAAAGCACATCGGAAACATGCTTGGAGGGGGAAATGACCCCGCTGAAAATTGGCGTAAAGTCGCTGTACCTTCTACAATCAAACCTAGGTTTTGTACTCCCTCTTAGACAGGTTTCCCCGTTCGCCCAAGCCATGATGGCTAATCCCGGACGGGGATGAAGGAAACGCATGAAGTTTAGTTTGATTGGCCGGTGGTCGATGGCCTTGTTCGCGTCGTTGGCATTGGGTCTTGGCATGACTGCCTGTGGTGGTGGCACCATCGGTTACATGTGGGTGTTAGGGCAGGAGTATAACCAGGTCGCCGGCTTCAAAGTCGATCAGTACTCCGGCAACCTGACAGAGGTTCCCGGGTCGCCGTTTTCCAGCAACGGATCGGTCCCCGTCTCGATTGTGATTAAGACAGGCGGACGGTTCGTGTACATCATTAACCAGGGTGTTGGCGGCAGTGCCAGTGGCGCCGGCAGCGACCAGAAGATTTCGCTGTACAGCGTCGGCGGCGACGGCGTCCTGGTATTCCAACAGTCCTACCAGAGCCAGGGATATGTCTCGGAGTGGGCCCAGATGGACTCCAGCGGCACCTACCTGTATGTGGTGGACAAGTATTCTCCCGGCTTGAATGCGCTGACTGGTCTCTACGATGCGCCAAACACGGATGGAAATGGATCGATCACGGCATTTGTGGCAGACCCTAACACGGGCCGCCTGACGTTGCTCACCAACTCGCAGACCCAGGTAAACCAGATAAACCTGCCGTTCTGGGAGGTTGGACCGGCTCCCGTGATGTCGAAGTCGCAGGGCGGCTGCCTGTACACCGTCAACGGCGGCTATACCGCGTCGGGAACCCAGACGGTCACGCCGTATTCCATTGGAGGGTCCGGCCAGCTGATCTATACGACCACCGGCAACATCACGATTCCGCAGTCCACCACCGGCGTCCTGACCAACATCACCTCCATCAATGGAGCGGGAAGCTACATCTTCCTGACCGATGCGGCGAGCAACATCCTGTACGGCTATTCGTCGACGGGTGCTTGCAACCTGACGGCACTCAATGGCGGCTATACGAACCTGGCGACCTTGTTCCCCAATACATCGGATCCGACATATTCGTTCATCGACAACTCGGGGACCAAGGTCTATGTCGCGAACAACTCGACGACCAGCACCCAGCCGACAACGCCGTTTAGCTCCCTGTCGGCGCTGACGCTCAACACCACCAACAACCAACTGCAGCCGATTATTGGCTCGCCGTACCCGGTTGGTTCCGGGCCGACGTGCATCGTCGAGGATCCGAGCAGCCAGTACCTTTACACGTCGAACTACAACGATGGAACGGTAACTGGCTTCGCGATCAACGGAGGTAGCGGCGTTGGAGGCACTGGCGAACTCTCCCAGCTGACCAAGGGCTCGAAGTTCACAGCAGTCGGCAAGGCGAGCTGCCTGGCGATCAGCGGCTCGGTCGATTAGACACGGTTGACGATTTCCCGGCGGGGCCTGGTTGGCCCTGCCGGCAGACTTCACACTCCGGCCTTCGGGCTGGTATTCAAAGACGGGCCGATCGATGCCCGATGTAAGGGAAACGCATGAAGTTCAACACAATCAGCCGTATTGCCATGGCCGCAGTCGTCTCGGTGGCAATCGCGTTTGGAACCACCGCCTGCATCCGCGACTACACAGCAGACTATGTTTACGCCGTGTCGAACAGCACCGGACAGGTTAGCGCCTATGGCGTCGACTATCAGAGCGGTGTCCTGACCCAGATCAGCGGTTCCCCGTTCGGCACTAACCTCAGCAACCCCTCCACAGTTGTGGCTGCGCCCAATGGGAAGACGATCTACATCATTGGCGGAAGCCAGAATGCGCAGATTCAGGCAATGCCGGTGGGTTCGGACGGAAAGCTTTACGGCGGAACCATGGCGAGTATCCCTGCAGACGGAACCTATCCGACAGCTGCCGCGATTGACTCCACGGGTTCTTATCTGTACGTCACCTACACCTACCAGGACAACTACGGTCCAAACGCTCCTGGTCCTGGCGGCGTGGCTATCTTCCCCATCAACTCGGATGGCAGCCTGGGCACCGGCACCAGCGTAAACGTGGGCAATGATCCGGTTGCGGTTGGCGTTTCAGTGCCTACCTGCACGGCCACCCCAGCAACGGGCAGCAACAGCAGCCCCAACTGCGTGATCCTGGGCACCAACAGCGCGTCGAACAATGGCACCAACCAGTCCTTCGTCTACGTCGTGGATGCTGAGCAGATCACGGGCGGAATACCGACCATTTTAGGCTTCGTACAGAATCCGTCCACAGGCGGCCTGACGCCGATCGCGGGCACCAACCCGAACAATGGTTTCAACGCGGGCGTCTTTCCCAGTGCCATCGCCATCGACCCAACCGGCAAGTATGTGTACGTAACCGACAAGGCCCAAAACCAGGTCTACGGCTATGGGATCTCCAACACCACGTCGGGCGCTCTGACCGGACTGACAACGAGCCCGTTCGCAGCCGGACAATACCCCTTGTCGATCACCATCGAGCCGCGCGGCAAGTACGTGTATGTTGCTAACTACAACTCGCACACGGTTAGCTCTTACTCGCTCAACCTATCGAATGGGGCCCTGGGCGCGTCGGCGGGGAGCAACTTCACCTCGCAGACTGGTCCCACCTGCGTCACGGTTGAGCCGGCACTGGGCATCTACCTCTACACCTCCGATTACCTCAATCAGGACGTCTCGGGAGGCCAGCTGAGCCCGAACACCGGTGCGCTTTCCGCGGTCGCGACCTCGTACTTCCCCTCGGTTCCACAGCCCATTTGCGTGGTCTCGGTGCCGAACGGACCGCATGCGTCGCAGTCGACTCAACCCTAACTCCGAAGCTAATCGTACGAAGAAGAAGAGCCCGGCCAATTGGCTGGGCTCTTCTCTTTTTGATGACAGGGCTGTCGGAGCGCCGACCGCCGTTGGGGCGGGCAGGTCAGCTATTCTAAGAACATGCCTCATTCCTCAAGCTTCCTCCTCGGCGACGTCACGGTGGGCAGCGGCGAGCTGTTTCTGATCGCTGGCCCGTGCGTGATCGAGTCCGAGCCGCACGCCCGCAAGTTGGCCGACGCCATTCAACGCATCACCTCTGACCTTAGCGTGGCCTACATCTTCAAGGCCAGCTACGACAAGGCGAATCGCACCTCGATCCGCAGCTTTCGCGGGCCAGGGCTGGAAGAAGGTTGCCGCATCCTGCGCGCCGTGGGCGAGGCCAACCAGCTGCCGGTGCTCACCGACATCCATACACCCGAGCAGTGCCAGCAGGTAAGCGACGTGCTGGGCTCCGTGGACGCGATGCTGCAGATTCCCGCATTCCTCTGCCGCCAGACGGACCTGCTCATCGCGGCGGCGAAGACGGGTCGCGCCATCAATGTGAAGAAGGGCCAGTTCGTCGCGCCGTGGGACATGCGACATGCGGTAGAGAAGATTCGCGACTCCGGCAACACCCGCATTTCGTTGACGGAACGAGGCGCAAGCTTCGGCTACAACAACCTGGTCGTCGACATGCGCTCGCTGCCGATCATGCGCGGGTTTGCGCCCGTGATCTTCGACGGCACCCACTCCGTCCAGACCCCCAGCGGCGGCAATGGTGTCTCGGGCGGACAGCCGGAGTTCATTCCGGTACTCGCGCGGGCGGCCGTTGCAGCCGGGATCGACGGCGTGTTCCTCGAGGTCCATGACAATCCGGCAGAGGCGAAGTCCGACGGCGCGAACGCCCTGCACCTGGACCTGTTGAAGCCAACGCTGGAGAAGCTGCTGGCAATTCACGCAGCGGCCAAGGCCTAGACCCCTAAAAAAGGGCCCCCATCGCTGGGGGCCAATCTGCCGTGATTCTCTCCTTTGGAGAGCCTTGGGGTGTCGAGCAGACAGACACCGAACTCGCAGCGGAAACTCCGCTGGAGGATGTACGCACGGGAATTGGTGGCGGATTGGAACCGAGGCTATTTTATTTTCGGTGGCGCGAAATCAGTGGGTTTCGACATGCACCAGGCGGATCTCGGGTAACTGCTGGTTCCAGTTATCGCTAACATCGTCGAAGATCAGGCGAAAGTCGGCTCCGGCGCCCGGGGCGATGGGCGAGGCGCTAACCGAGCGCGTGTCCACATACGGCTCCCGCATGTAGATGAGGTTAAGCGGCCCCGTCTCAATCTGCGGAGCCATGTGGGTGTCGTTGGCAAAGACTACCTGCACGGTAATGCCCGTAACAGTGCTGGGACCGTGGTTCGCGATGTGACCCTCGACGTACGTCTGCTTGCCGCCAGACATGCTGGAGGACTCGCTCATCTGCAGGCCACTGACTTGCAGGTTGGAGGCATAAGCGGCCACAGGTTGCAACGTATGCGCCGAAGGGGTTGCAGGGCCGCGCCGTTCAAGCAGCACCAGCGCGGCGATCAGGATGACGACCGCAACCGCAGCGATCGCAACGGCCGTAGTGGGAAAGTTCCGTGCCGGCACCGGGTCGGTGAACATCAAGTTCTGTGAACCGTTCGGGGACTCGCTCATGCTGAAATTCTAATCTGGAATCCTAATCTGGGGACGACCCAGAAACTACACCCGCGGTCTTCGTCCTGCCCCTGAGGTCCAAAACTCTCGTAGTCGGTGAGTTCCGAGCGCCGAAACTGGCGCGGCCTCGATCCGACTGGCGAAAATCCTGGCCTTTCATTTCGATAACGACGCACATCTCCTGAAGGCGCGACCTCATGCGCTCTCCAATGCGGTCGCCGAGCGTTTCGCGGCGCATCGGGGCGAAGGTATCGCGCTCGGTTGCGGCGGCAGGCGGCAGATTTTCAAAGTTGGTGGTGACGAGGGTAGTTCGGTTGTCGTTGTAGCGGGCGTTGATCACGCGGGCGATGGCATCCGCTCCCCAGTCGGTAACCTTGGCGGCGCCCAATTCGTCGAGGACGAGGACGTCGACCTCAAAGATGGGCTTGAGGGTTTCGCGCTCAGTGGCATCGACCTTTCTCTCGTAGGTATTTTTCAGTTCGTCGAGAAGGGTCGAGCAATCGTAGAAGAGGCCTTGGACGCCTCGATCCTCTATGAGGGACTTGAGGGTGGCTACGGCGAGGTGGGTTTTCCCAGTGCCGATCTGACCCACCAGCATCAGGCCCTTACCTGCGGTCTCCTGGGGGTACGCCCTGACGAAGTTTCGTGCTTGGAGGATCGCGGTATTCAAGGATTCGTTCGGCCCGGCGTAATTGGGATCGTAGTTCTCGAGGGTGTAGTTCACGAATCTCTTTGGGATGCGTGCCCGGGCAAATGCACGATCGAAGCCGGCCCCTTTTCGACACTCGCAGGGCACAGCCGCGCGCGTTCCATCCGCGCGCTCGATCACGCGTAGACCAGCTCCTTCACAGATGGGGCAAAGCTCTTCCGGCATAGAAATCTTTCTCCGCGTGACGACAACCTGCGGCTCCTCCAGTATCGCAGCCTCGCCGACTTCGACGCCGCGGCGCTCCTGTGCGAATCCGCCTCCAGGTGAGGAAAGCGATGCAGCCGGCTTGGTTCGCCGACGGCGGCTGCGGTAGACTCGCCCCACACATGCGAAATTCTGGCCGTTCCCTTGTCTGCTGTCTTTCTCTCGCAGTTTTCTCGCTCGCAGTGCGGGCGCAGCAGACGCCGATCGCCCTGACCGGCACGCTGGTGATGCCCGATACCGTCATCGAAAACGGAACGGTGCTGATCCAGGATGGGCGGATTATCGCGTCGGGCGCCCATGTAACCCTGCCGTCCAACGCTCGCGTGATGAACCTCGACGGCATCATCGCGCCCGGCCTGATCGACCTCCACAACCACCTCAGCTGGAATATCTTTCCCCGCTGGAAGCCGATTGAGGAGTTTGGCAACCGCTACGACTGGCAGCAGAAGCCCGTCTACAAGATCCAGATGACCGCGCCGCACGAGCTGATCGTGCGCGAGGGCCTGGAGTGCGAGGCCGAACGCTATGCCGAGGTGAAAGCCATCACGGAGGGTGAGACCAGCGTCACCGGCTCCATGCATGGGACATGCGTTCAGCATCTGACGCGTAATCTCGATGTCGATCCAGAGCTTGGACCCGGCTTGGGGAAAGTCATCTACGATGTCTTTCCGCTGCAGATGACTCCGGAAGCGCTGGCCGAAGCGGACACAGCCCTGGATGCGCATCCGCGAGGCGCGCTGCTGATTCACCTCGGCGAGGGCGCGCCGTACGATGCGTCCGCGATGCGCGAGTTTGCGATGCTCAAGGGGCGCGGCCTGCTGCGTCCCGGCGTCTCGTTGATCCATGGCGTCGCCATTACGCCGGAAGGTTTTGCCGAGATGGCGGGCAAAGGCGTGGGCCTCATCTGGTCGCCGCGCAGCAACGTGGAGCTCTACGGCGACACCGCGAACGTCGCCGCCGCAAAGACTGCCAGTGTGCACATCGCGCTCGCCCCGGACTGGAGTCCCACGGGCAGCGTCGGCCTCTTGGGCGAACTGAATTATGCGTCGATGTGGAACCAGGCGCAGGTTTCCCCACCCTTCACCGACAAGGATCTGGTGATGATGGCGACGGCCAACGCAGCCGAGCTAGTGAATATGTCAGGGCAGATTGGGTCGCTAGCGCCTGGGCACGCCGCCGACTTGATCGTGCTGCGTAAGGGCTCGAACCTCCACGATGCGTACTGGACCGTTACGCACTCCTCGCCGCAGGACCTGGAACTGGTGCTGATCGGCGGTCGACCGCTGTACGGAAACCCAGACCTGATGGAAATGTTCGGCGGAGGGGAGACGCTGCAGATCTGCGGCGCGACGAAAAAGCTGGCGTCAGGCGGCAAGGCCTTCGCAGATACCGAGCAAAAGCTGGACCGGGCCATGCACCAGACAGGTCGATTCCTGGCACCGCTGGCAGAGTGCGGATATTAGCTAAGCCCATGCATCCGGATGGGTTAGGCTGGCTTGACGATCAGTGGTAAACTAGTAGAAGCGCCTGAAGCCCCGGGAGTCGGGGCCCAAGCCGTCAGCGTGACAGGAATCTCGATGTAAGTCTGACCACACGACTTGCAAGCGAAACCATACTGCGGCGGGAATGCTAGAAAGAATCAAAATGCCTAAGACAGCGATTCATCCCCAGTACGAAGACACCCACGTGAAGTGTGCGTGCGGTAATGAGTTCGACACACGTTCGACCCACAAGGGCGCGATCGTGGTGGAAATCTGCTCTGCCTGCCACCCCTTCTTTACCGGCAAGCAGAAACTGGTCGACACCGCCGGCCGTATCGAGCGCTTCCGTCGCAAGTTCGCCGCGACCGACGCCAAGAAGGCCGAGATCGCCGCACACGACGCGAAGTAACTCTCGCGTAAAACGAAACCGAGAGGCCTCTGCAACCCGCGGAGGCCTTTCTTCTTGCTAATACGGTTCTGCACCCACCGACCGACCAGAAGACCTTGCCAAGCGACGTTTACATGAAGAAAGAATGGGACAACTCGGCGATCACTGCGGCGCGCGCGATGCCTAATACCGCGCGTGTGCCCGCGGAGCTGCATATCGGCGGCGTGCGTATTGCACCGGCAACCGTGCTCGCTCCCATGGCCGGCGTCACCGATACCGTCTTCCGTCGCTTCATCAAGAACGCGAGTCTGTTTACGAATCCCGCTCAGCCTGCGGACGTCGACATCGAGACCACCAACGAGACCTCCGGCTGCGGCCTCATCATGACGGAGTTCACTTCCGCCGACGGCCTCAGCCGCATGCGCGAAACCAAGCGCAAGCGCTACCTCACCTACTACGAAGACGAGCACCCCATCTCCGCGCAGCTGTTTGGTTCCAACCCCGCCACGCTGGCCGACTCCGCGCGCATCTGCCAGGATGCGGGCTTCGATCTCGTCGACCTCAACCTCGGCTGCCCAGCCAAGCGCGTCGTCTCCTGCAATGGCGGCAGCGGCCTGCTCCGGGATCTGCCGCGCATCCGCGAGATCTTCGAAGAGGTCCGCAAAGCCGTCTCGATTCCTTTCACCGTGAAATTTCGCATGGGTTGGAACGACACAAATATCGTCTGCGTGGAGCTCGCAAAGATGGCCGAAGACTGCGGCCTTAACGCCGTAGCGCTCCACGCCCGCACGCGCGAGCAAGGCTACGCTGGCGACGCGCGCTGGGAATGGATTGCTGCAGTGAAAGACGCGGTGACAATCCCGGTGATCGGCAATGGCGACATCCGCACCCCCGAAGATGCGGCGGCAATGGTCGAGGCCACCAACTGCGACGCCGTGATGATTGGACGCGCCGCACCAGCGAATCCATGGATCTTTCGACAGATCGCGCAGTACACCGCGTCGAAGCAGACCACCGGCATCGGGGTTTACGACAAGCCAACCGACATGGATCGCTACCGCATGATCCGCGATTACTTCGACCGCCTGATGGCCGAGGTTGCCGAGCACCCCGAAGTCCTCGGACCCGCGGACGACGACCTCTCCAAGCGCCTGAAGCGCAACCACGAAAGCGCGCAACGCGACGCCATCGGACGCATGAAGCAATTCGCGAGCTGGTTTACGCACGGCGTCCCGGGTGGCGCCACGCTGCGCCGGGAAATCTTCGAAGCCAAGCGCGGCGCGCAAGTCATCGACAAGGTTGAAGCGTTCTTTACCCGGCGTGCAGCGGGCACGGATGAGGCCTTTGTCGCCGAACCGGATGCAGAGCTTGCGACTGCGCCCGCTGCATGGGGTTGAGCTTCCAAACCGAAGGCGAGACGAAATAACTTACTTCGCGGCGGCTTCTAATTCCTGCCACTCCGTATCGCTCAGCGTCACGTCGGCGGCCTTCACGTTCTCTTCGAGATGCTCGACGGACGACGTGCCAGGAATCGGAAGCATGACCGGCGAGCGATGCAACAACCACGCCAGTGAAAGCTGCGAGACCGTCGCACCGTGCTTCTTAGCCAACTCGTCCAACTTACCGCCGGGCGCCGCGAGCTTGCCAGATGCCACCGGGAACCACGGGATAAACGCAATCTTTTCGCGTTCACAGTAGTCCAACACGGCTTCGCTCTTGCGATTGGTGAGGTTGTACTCGTTCTGCACGCTGACAATGTCAATCACCTTGCGCGCCTGCTCGATCTGCTCGACCGTCACTTCGCTCAGCCCAACAAAACGAATCTTGCCGGCGGTCTGCAGCTTTTTAATGGCGCCGAGCGAATCTTCCACCGGCACCTTCGCATCAATGCGATGCAGCTGCCAAAGATCAAGCCGCTCGCGCTTCAGCCAGCGCAGGCTCATCTCCACTTGCTGCGTAAGATATTCAGGCCGACCGACCGGCAGCCACCGGTCCGGACCCTGCCGTGTGAGGCCGGCTTTCGTCGCGATCACTGTGCCCTTACCGTACGGTGCCAGAGCCTCACCGATGAGAGGCTCACTGACGGCGGGGCCATAACTGTCGGCCGTGTCGATGAAATTCACTCCCAGCTCAACCGCGCGCTGCAACACTTTCTTCGCGTTCTCGCGATCGTTGGGGTCTCCCCAGATTCCCTTGCCAGTAATGCGCATCGCGCCGTAGCCGAGCCGATTGACCTCCAGCTCGCCACCCAATGTCAATGTCTTGTTAACAGCCGTCGCAGTCGCCATCGTGAATCTCCTTCACTGGCTTGGATGGCGATTGTGGGCCTCGCGATGCAGGGATACTTAGCGGCCGCCCTGTTTACGCCAGACTACGCGAATCTGCTGTCGCCAGCGTTCATCGAGCGCTAACAAATTCCATTCCACCCGCGGCGAGAAGTACCGCAAAAGGGTTTCGGTGGCAGGGTGAATATGCAATGAGGGCGCAACAAGATACAACCGTGGCGGCAGCGGCGAAAGCTCGACGCCGCGAAAATATCCGTGGCGCTGAAACTCGCCGAGCCCCGTCGCACTGTCGGCTGTTTGAAGGTGATGCGCCCGCACCCGAATCCAGTAGTCGAGCCCCTGCAGCGCGAAGTGCAGATCGTCGTCCACCTTCAGCTCGATCACCGCAAGCCGCCCGTCCGCAGTCACACCCAGCAGATCAAGCAACCCATGATCACTCGCGCCCGCAATGGCAGGCACCTGCGAGTACACATGCTGGGCGTCCAGCCGTGGAATCACGCGGCTCTCTTCGGTCGCCTGCTCATTATGATTGCCATCGATCTCTTGCGCGCAAGGCACCGCGTCCGCGCGGTTTCCGATGGAATCCGGATCCATCTCGTTGCCGAATTGCTCGCCGCTCGGCTGCGGGGACGGTTGCGGACGAGGCGCAAGACTGCGTGTGAGCGGTGCGAGATCCTGCCGCAGCATCGACTCGAGCCAGCGCTCGGGTGCCGCGCGATAGAGCGGATCCTGCGTGCCCGTTCCGACACCCCCGTGCCGGCCTCCCTGCAACCGTGCGTGCGCAGAGGCGGTCATGGGCGAACCAATCCTGCGCAGCGTCGGCGCTGGGCGGCGCGCAAAGACGCCCGAGGGCTCCGCTGCCCTGCGACGCGCAAACAGCTCGGCGACCATCTCTGCGAGTTGCGCGGAATTCTCGGCTGTCAGAGGAGTCTCATTCGGACTGACGCCAGCCGTGACCTCGAGCGTCTGCGCGAAGCTGTTCGGCGCGAGCCCAACCCGAACGCGCGCGAACTCCATCCCATGCAGCAAGAAGGCGAGCTCTGCAGTATTCCTCAGCCGCTGCTCCACGCGGTCGTGCTGGTTCGCGGGCACTAACTGCATCACCTGCGCGATGCCTGCGGCGAAGCGTTCGCGCGCGGCCTGCTCATCGGGCAGATGCACCAGGCGCGTACGCAGATTGCCCTGATCGTTCGCGTCGCGCTGCAGCAACTCTTCGCTGCTTTGCTCGAACTCCAAGAGCTCCCACTTGGCTGCCTCGTCGTTCATCCATGCCATGCGCGCGAGGGTCAGCGTTGCAGCGCCACGCGGGACAATCACCCTTAGCCCTTGATAAAGCCGCCGACCATTGGCGTGTTCGCGACACTGGTGCAGCCACAGGATCCCCAGCGTCAGAATTCCGTCAATGGTGGTCGCGTTCTCCTGTTCGTTGACGCCTATGACGGCCCACGCCGCCGTGCCGCGGAGCAGAGACCCGCGCGCGTAGGCGGGTCCAAAACTGCGCTCCAGGTCCATCGCCGTGCGAAATCCTTCACAACACCAATCCGCGAATTCGCGGGCGAGCGCACGTTCGAGGGTCGGGATGTAGCGCTGGCGGGCGGTCTCGCGCGTGGTCGGTGTTCTGCGCTCGCGCGACGCCACCAGTTCCAGCAGCTTGCTCTGCGCGTGGCCAAAGCGCAGCGTCGCGAGTCGCAGAGTCTCCGAACGCTCCGTGACCGATACGATCTGCCGCACCAGATTGCGTTCTTCGCTCCACAGGTGAAGCGTGCAGCGTTCGTGCTCGGTATTGATGGAGGCTTTGGCGAAACGCAGATCGAAGATGACCTTGCCGTCTTCGAGCACGGCAGCCTCGGGATGGAGTGCGAGGAACTCCTCGATCTGCTGAGCGATGGCTACGACCGTCTGGGCAGTGGCGGCCTGGCCAGGTCGCTGATCCGCGGAAAAAGCTCTGGGCGGGCGCATAAGCCGAAGAGTAGCACCATCGCCGCCACGAGGATGTGCGTCCGGTCAACCGCGCTCAGCTTACCAGCCCTTCCGAGCCCGCAGGTGCGTGATGTGCGCGAGGTGGTGGCGAGCGTGCCACGCATAGAGCAGCGTTACCTCTTCGACGGTGCTAGGACCGCGTGCGCTGTGCTTATAGCCGCGCTTCCACTGCGGCTCGGTGAGTGAGTGGAGGACGAGCACCCAGCGAGCGTGCACGGCCTCAATCAATTCCACGGACCACTCTGCCGGTGCAACGGAATCGGCCAGGGTTGCAAACGCCTTCTCGTCATAGTCGTGGACGGTGGGCCAGTCCTCGGTGAGGGCGCGACGCGTGCGGTAAAACGCGATGGCGTGCGAGTCTGCGACGTGATGGACTACCTGCCGGATGGACCATCCACCCTCGCGGTACGGGGTATTCAGCTGAACAGTATCGAGGTCGCGCAGCGCGCTGCGCAGGTACTCCGGCATTTTTTCCAGAACGCTGATGGCCGACTTGCGGTCCGCGATCGCAATGGTTGCAGACGGCGTGAATTTGCCGATGGGATAACGTGGGTCAGCCACTGGTGGCATGTAAATATCCTTGATATCGAGAGGTAACTGCAAAGCCTAACCCGGTGTCTCACAGCGATTGTAGACCGAAAGATACCAATTCGACGGGGTCTCCTGCTGTGGCCGAAATTACATCCAAGTACCTGTACTCTGAGTTTGAGAATTTGAAACACAAGCAAGAAGGGGAGAAGAAAATGTGGTCCGCGCTTCGAAATCTAGGAATGGCCCTGGCCATCGTCGCTGCCAGCGGCTGCTCGCACGGCAGCGACCCCACGCACGCCGCTACCTCTGCACCGTCTCCCTCTGCAAGTCCGGCGCAGGTTGCCGAACCCGCCGGCGCCGTAGCCGGAGGGTTCCGCGGCTTCGACAGCAACAACTATCCCGGCGATGCCAACATGGCGATGCTGCACAAGACTTTCGCCTTTACCGGCTACTGGCTGACGAACCCTCCCGGCGAGAACAGCAATACATGGAAGGGCAAGCGCACCTTCCTCCGGAAGCAGGGCTGGGGCTTTCTGGCGCTGGCCAATGGTCGCCTGGACGACGAAATTCTTAAGGCACAGAAGAGTGGCACGTCCCCAGCCCAGCTCGCGCGCAAGGACGCGGCGGTAGCCATCGCCGCAGCGCGGAGTGAGGGCTTCCCGGCGCATGCGATTATTTTCCTTGACCAGGAAGAGGGCGGGATTCTGCTGCCGGAACAGGCCGCGTACTTGCTCGCGTGGACCGAGACCGTCGCGTCCAGCGACTATCGCCCCGGCGTCTACGCCAGCGGCCAGCCCGTGCCCAATGGGCCGGGCCAGACCATCACCACCATCGAGGACATTCGCGCGCATGTCGTGAAAAATCATCTGCATCCTATCGTGATGTTCGATGCGCAGGATACTTGCCCGCCCGCGCCGGGCTGCACAGTGAATGCGAAGCCGCTGTCCTCCGCCGGCGTGAATCCGCTGAGTCCAGGCGGCGACCTCATCGCATGGCAGTACTCGCAGTCGCCGCGCCGACCCGAACTGACGCGCGCCTGCGCCAGCACCTACGCCTTTGACGGCAACTGCTACGCCCCCGGCGTTCCTACGGTTTTGCTCGACATGGATCTGGCCAGCAGCGCCGACCCCTCGCACGGCCGCTAGAGTGTCCTGCGCCGCTAGAGAGCGGGCTCGATACGCGCTTCCTCGTCCAGATTTGCGACGGGCTGTCGCTCGCGGCGATCGCGCAGAGCAAGGAACGGCCGCTCGATCGTGACGTAGAAGATCCCCGCCACCACAAGGCAACTCACGACGAGAACGCAGACAGTTCTCCAATCGCGCGCATCCATCACCTTCGGCAACCACAGTTCGTCCAGATGCGCGATCTCCTTATGCGTGAGATACAAGCTGTAAGCGAGGGTGGCAACCAGCCTGGCTCCGGGCACGCGCGCTCTTCCAAACCAGGATCGTCTGTCGGCAGCAGCCATCACCAGCATCGCCAAGGCGAGCGCCGTTAGCGGAAATCCAACCACCGTGCCCACAGCGCTGGACCGGTCGGCAAACATCCAGAGCGCACAGCCCATCAGGGCCACGCCCCCCGCCACTAGCCAGTTCGCGCGCTGCAGGATCGCAGACCACCAGCCCGGGCGAAAGATCCGCATTAGCGCGAGCGCCACGCCTGCCAGCAAACCATCCAGCCGCGTGTACGTCGGGTAGTAGATGCGTTCGATGTAGTGCACGCCAAACTCATCGCTCTCGCGGCCCATCGGCAGCAGCACGTGGAAGTATTCGTAACTGCGAATCGCCAGCCCCAGCGCAACCAACGACGCCAGCAACGCAATCGTCTTCCACGCCGCAGGCTTCCGCGACAGCACTACGACGATGACCGGCAACAGCAGATAGAAGTGCTCCTCCACGCACAGCGACCAGACCTGCGAGAAGGCCTGATTGACCGAGTAGTTGATGAAGAAGTTTTCGGTGAACGTGAGGAACTGCCACAGCGGAGAGATGCCCGGCGCCTCCCGCCAAAGCGGCCAGAACATATAGAGCGCCAGCACAACGAGATACACCGGTAGGATTCGATAAGCTCGTTTGCGATAGAAATCGAGGAACGAAATACTTCGACCGTCGCGCACCGGCTTCAGCAATTGCGACCCAATCAAATACCCGCTCAGCACGAAAAACAGGTCCACGCCCATCCATCCGAAGCGCCCGATGGGGCCGAATATGTCGGGTAGCAGACGTTGCAGATGGAACACCATGACCACGGCAATGGCCAGGGCGCGGAGCGTATCCAATCCCGGGAGCCGATTGGGGCCCGGAAGCCGATGATTCGAGGCTAAATTTGCAGTCATGATGCGTTTGATCACGTCGGTGTGGGGGTTTTGAGTGTTATAAGACTACAATTAGGTTAATGGCATCCGCCCCAAACCAACTTTCATCTGACGCCCCGGACCACAAGCGTTACTTCCTGACCCACCTCGGGCTCACCGAGCGGCTTCTGGAACGCTGCCTCGGGGAAGCACTTTCAGCCGGCGGAGAATTTGCGGATTTGTATTTTGAGGCCGTCACCTCGACGTCGCTGGGCATGGACGAAGGCATCGTCAAAACCGCCGCGCAAGGAATCAGCGTCGGCTGCGGCATTCGCGTTCTTTCCGGCGAGCGCACCGGCTACGCCTACACTGACGACCTCAGCCCCGAGCGCCTGCTGAAGGCAGCTCGCACCGCCGCGCTCATCGCCAACGGCCCCCAAACCCAGCGCGTTCAAGGCTTTAACGAGATACGGACACCTTCGCTCTACCCAGTCGCTGGCGTTACCGCCGACGCCGAGATTGCCGAGAAGCTCAAGCTCATCGAGCGCGCCAACAAGGCCGCCCGCGACTACGATTCCCGCATCACCCAGGTTCGCGCCTCCATTAACGATGAGCTGCGCCGCATCCTGATTGCGGCCTCCGATGGCACGTATGCCTCGGACACGCAGCCACTCGCACGACTAAACGTTGCGGTCATCGCCAAAGACGCGATCAACACCGCGCGCGGCACCAGCGGCGGCGGCGGACGGATCACGCTCGATTTCTTCCAGGGCGAAAAGTCTCCTGAACACTTTGCCCGCGAGGCTGCGCGAACGGCGATCCTCCAGCTCGGCGCGATCGCCGCTCCGGCGGGCGAGATGGAGGTAGTGCTGGGCCCTGGCTGGCCCGGCGTCCTGCTCCACGAAGCCGTCGGTCATGGCCTCGAAGCCGACTTCAATCGCAAAAAGACTTCCGCCTTCGCCGGACTCATCGGGCAACAGGTTGCGTCAACGAAGGTCACGGTCGTCGACAACGGGCGCATGCCCGGCCGCCGCGGCTCCATCAATGTCGACGACGAAGGCAATGCCACCCAGGAAACCGTCCTCATCGAAAATGGCATTCTCCGCGGCTACCTATCCGACAAGCTAAGCTCGCGCCTCATGAATATGCCCAATACCGGCAGCGGCCGCCGCGAAAGCTATCAGTCCATCCCCATGCCGCGCATGACCAACACCTACATGCTGAACGGCGACGATGAGCCCGGCGACATCCTCAAGTCCGTCAAGCGCGGCCTCTACGCCGTCAACTTCGGCGGCGGCCAGGTAGACATTACGAGCGGCAAGTTTGTCTTCACGGCGAGTGAGGCGTACCTCATTGAGGATGGCGTCGTTACCTCGCCAGTCAAGGGCGCAACCCTCATCGGCAACGGGCCCGAGGCGCTGAAGTACGTCTCAATGGTTGGCAATGACCTCGCGCTCGACGAAGGTGTTGGAACCTGCGGCAAAGCCGGCCAGAGCGTTCCCGTCGGCGTTGGCATGCCGACCATCAAGCTGGACCGCATGACCGTAGGCGGCACAGGGCACTAACCAGATTTTCAAGTTTGAACCGCATACAGTACCAGAACTTCCCACGCACTCTCAACCGCAAAAGAAGGAAGACTATGGCTACCAAAGTTGCAATCACTCCTGAGAAGCTTTACGAGTGCGAAGTGAAACGCCGCCGCGTGCGCGCAGGCGGAGGCTATGAGCCGTTCTGGAAGGTGAAGACTGTCGCCGATGCAATCCTCGATGGCGACACCGAGTTTCGCTGCAAAGAGTGCCACGGCCCGCTGAAGCTTCACAAGCGCCACACGCCCGGCGCAGTCTCGCACGTCGAGCATAAGCTGAAGAGCGACTCCGAGCACTGCCCGGTGGGCGCACGCTTCCATGCCGCCGCCGATGGCCGCGCAACCCGCCTGTCCGGCACGCCGGTAGCCTAAGGACGTTGATTCGATGCAACCGCGGTTGAGGACATCACGTTGAGCACGACCACAAACGCTGCGCACGCCCCCGAGTTGGCCACCGATCTGCGGCAGCTTGCGGAGCAGGCAGTTGCGCGCGCGCTCGCACTCGGCGCCACCGACGCCGAAGCAGTGGCCGTCGAGAGCGAAGAGTTCAGCGTCAACGTTCGCCTCGGCCAGGTCGAGCAGCTCACCGAGTCGGGCTCGCGCGCGCTCGGTTTGCGCGTCCTCTTCGCAGAAGGATCTGGCAGCCGCACCGCCAGCACCTCCACCAGCGATCTCTCGCCTGAGGGCCTCTCGCGCATCATCGAGTCCGCCGTGCAACTGGCACGGGTCACCAGCGTCGATCCCTTCGCCGGCCTGCCTGAGCGCGAGGCCTTCGGCTCCAACGATGTCCCTGCGCTGGCTCTGTTCTTCAATGACGTCGACGCAATCACGCCTGCCGAGCGCATTGAGATCGCGCGCAGTTGCGAAGTGGCCGCCATGGCGTATGACACGCGGATCCAGAACTCTTCCGGCGCGGACTTCGATGCCACCACCCGGCGTCGCGTCATGATCAACTCGCGCGGCTTCTCGGGCGAGTATCGCAGCAGCTATTGCGGCTTCTCCGTCACGCCGATCGCGCAGGACGCAAGCGGCGCCATGCAGCGGGACTACTGGTATTCCTCCGCACGCACGGCGAAACTGCTGGAAAGTCCCGAAGCCATTGGCCGGATCGCGGCGCAGCGCGCCCTTCGCCGGCTCGGCGCGCGGCCGGTTCCCACCCAGCGTTGTCCCGTCGTGTTCGCTCCGGAGGTTGCTCGCGGCCTCATGGGCAACCTGCTGACCGCAGCGGATGGCGACTCCATCTACAGAAATTCGAGCATGTTCTCCGGCAAGCTTGGCGAGCAGGTCGCCGGCGAAAACATCACCATGATCGACGACGGCACGATGGTCTTCGATCACGACCTAGCCGACGGTACCAAGCTCCGCGTAGGAGGCTTCGGCACCTCGCCCTTCGACGGCGATGGCCTCCCCACGCGCCGCACCGTAGTGATTGAGCGCGGCGTCCTCAAGCACCTCATGCTGAACACCTACACCGCGCGCAAGCTCAACATGCAATCGACTGGCAAAGCCTCGCGCGGGCTTGCAGGCGCTCCCGGCATCGGTGGCGGTAATTATTTTCTCGAGCCCGGCGTGCTGACACCCGACCAGGTGATCGCAGGCGTTCCGTCCGGGCTCTACGTTTTGCAGACGATGGGCCACGGCGTAAACCTGGTCACCGGCGATTACTCGGTCGGCGCCAGCGGCCTGTGGATCGAGAACGGTGAGCTCGCCTACCCCGTGGAGCAGATCACGATCGCCGGCAATCTCAAGGACATCTTCCGCAACGTGGTCGCCATCGGCAACGACCTCGACTTCCGCGGCTCGGGCGCCGTACCCACGCTGCGGGTCGACGGCATGACCGTCGCCGGCAGCTAGTACCTCAACCGTCTAAAATCCAACCTGTGGCTGCGCCCTTCGCTTTCGATCATCGAGCCGAGTTTCTCCCTGAGAGCTCCGACGACCTGTTGCGCAGCATTCCCGCAGCGCCCGGCGTCTTCGCCTTACGCGGCGCCGACCCCACCGCCGAACCCTACCTTACCCGCGCCGCAGATCTTCGCCGCCGCCTCCGCCGCCTGCTCGACCCGCCCGAAGCCCTCGACGAAAACGGCCAGCCCCTCCCCTCCAAGCGCCTGAACCTCCGCGCCCGCATCCGCTGGATTGAGTGGACGCGTACCGGCTCCGACTTCGAATCCACCCTCCTGCTCTACCGCGCCGCCCGCTCTGCCTTCGGCCCCGACGAAGCTCGCCGCCGCCTCCGCCTCCACGCCCCCTACGTCCTGCGCATCACGATGTCGCAACCGCATCCCCGGGTGTATTCCACCAACCGTCTCAGCAAAAAGTCGCTGGGCGAATCCTTCGGCCCCTTCCCCTCGCGCGCTGCCGCCGAGCGCTATGGCGATGCCGTGCTCGACCTCTTCCTGCTGCGCCGCTGCTATGAGGATCTTGAACCTTACCCCGAGCACCCCGGCTGCGTCTACGGCGAGATGAACAAGTGCATGCAGCCCTGCAAGGAAGGCAACCCGCAAGCCTGCACGCCCGAGCAGTACGCCCACGAAGCCGAGCGAGTCTTCGCCTTCTTCACCACTCGCGGGCAATCGCTGCTCGACGAAGTGGCCGCCCGCCGCGAAGCCGCCAGCGAGGCCATGGACTTCGAAGGCGCCGCCACCCTGCACAAGCAGTGGGAAAAAGTCCGCGCCGCCTCGCTTCTCGCCGACGAACTCGTCCGCCCCATCGACCAGCTACGCGCCCTCATCCTCCAACCCGCTACGCCGCTCGAAGACGAGCCACGCCCCGAAGCCGCCGCCGTCTTCCTCTTCGAGCACGGCCAGCTCTGTGGCTCCGAACGCCTCTCCACGCTCGGCGTCCGCGCCGTCCGCGAGCAGACGGCTGTGGGCAGCAGCCTCTTCGCGCAACCCCTCATGCTCGCCCCCATCCCCCTCGACGAACCCACACCGATCCACATCGCTCAAACGAACCCCGTCATCCTGAGCGAAGGAGCAGGGCAACCTACTGCTCCGCAGCTGGAGGACCCCGAGGCTTCTTCACCAACCCAAACCGCTCCCGGCTTTTCCACCCTGACCCCTGAAGACCGCGCCCGCGCCGCCATCGACGTGCTCGCCATGCACACCGAATCCGCGCCCGACATGGCCGAATTCTGCGACCACCTCTCCCTTCTCCGCCGCTGGTACTACCGCCCCGACAAGCAGCGCGCCGGCGAAGTGTTCCTCCCCAGCCCCGATAGCACCTGGCCCATCCGCCGCATCCTCAACGGCGCCGCCCGGGTAGCCCTCGGGCCCCCCCCCCCCCGTCTCCCCCGCCGACCGCGAAGCCGCCAAAGCCCTCAAGACCAAGATCATCCATGCCGGCCGCGAAGGCGTCGAGCGCGAAGTCCCCATCCTCCCAAAACGCAGCCGCACCCGCAAAGCCGTCACCCCCGACGACCTCCTCTAGCTTTCTTCCGTGAACCTACCAATCAGCTGCTCCGCTGAACTCAGCCGTTCAAAGCTGGTATCCATCTCCACGTAAGCGCTCCCAAACTCCCCGCGAAAACGTTCAAAGTCTTCAAACGAGTCCCACCGGTCGAGGGTCACAAAGCGGAGCGGATCAGCGGCATCCCGCAACAACGTCGTGCCACGAAAACCCTGGGCCCGCCCAAACAGGCGGGCCCAGTCGCCAGCCGGCCCATAGGCTGCGACGAACGCATTCACATTCCGCTGCTCAACCGTGAATTGCCACACGATCGTATACACGGCATCAGCATACGACAGGCGTGCCCACGCTGCTAAACTGAACCTCTAATGATTGAGCTTGCATTTTCCATCCTGGCCGCAGACTTCGCACACCTGGCCGACGAGATCGGCCGTGCCACTGCTGGCGGCGGCACCATCGTCCACGTCGACGTCATGGACGGCCACTTCGTCCCCAACATCACCTTCGGCCCCCCGGTCGTCAAGGCCATCCGCCCGGTCACCACCCTGCCGCTCGACTGCCACCTCATGATCGAAAACCCCGACGAATTCATCCCCGCCTTCGCCGAAGCCGGCGCCGACATGGTCTCCGTCCAGGTGGAGGCCTGCCGCCATCTGAACCGCACCCTGCAACTCATCCTTGACCACGGCATGCTTCCGGGGGTCGTAATCAACCCCGCTACCCCGGTCGAGATGCTCTCGGAAGTCCTTTCGATGGTGCATCATGTGCTCGTGATGAGCGTGAATCCGGGCTTCGGCGGACAGAAATTCCTTCCCCGTTCCATCGAGCGCATCGCCCACCTCCGCCGCCTGCGCCACGAGCTCGGCCTCAACTATCGCATCGAAGTTGACGGTGGGATCGCTCACGATACGGTGGCTTCGGTCGTCGAAGCAGGAGCGGACATGCTCGTCGCTGGGTCCGCTATCTTTCAGCCAGGCAAGACCGAGGAGAACGCACGCGACTTTCTGCGCGTAGCCCGCGCGGCAAGCTAAAGAAATTCCCGGAAATGAAAACGCTACGCCCGGAACGAAGAATCAGCCCCGCGGATGCGGTTCTGGCACTTCGCCAGATAGAATAGAAGCTGCTCTTGACGCCGCCGCAGGGAAGATAGAATCGGTGGTATCCACAGCACATTCGACGGAATCGCGGCCACGCCGCAGAGCAGATGGAGTTTTGATGGGCATGAAGATTCGGAGTTTTTCCCCCAGCAACCAGATGGGCCTGCTCGCCGGCCTTGCGGTGGCTGCGCTATTGGCTGGAACCCCCGTACTGAGGGCACAGGATGCGACCCCCGCATCGCCAGTGGATCAGAACGCCCAGACCACGCCGACCACGACCGCTCCGCCCGCGCAGGCTGAGGCCACGCTGAGCAACAACCCCATCAAAAAGAAGTCGCACATCGCCAAGTCCGAGCGCATTGTCGCGACCAAGGACACCAAGGCCGAGCAGAAGAAGGAAGCCAAGTACAACCCGCTCATCGGCAAGGATCAGCAGCTGCCCGATAAGCAGCTGTACGACAAAGCCGTCGCGCAGATCGCCAGCGGGCACTATGACATCGGCCGGCTCGACCTCCAGACCCTACTCGACACCTACCCTGACTCGCAGTACATGATGCGCGCCAAGCTCGCCGTCGCCGACGCCTGGTACAAGGAAGGCGGCAGCGCAGCGCTGACGGAAGCTGAGCAGGAGTATCGCGACTTCATCACCTTCTTCCCGAACGTGCCCGAGGCCGCCGAAGCGCAGCTCCGCATCGGTGACATTTACTTCAAGCAGATGGACGTTCCGGATCGCGACTACTCCAAGGCAACGCATGCAGAAGCGGAATACCGCACCATGCTGAAGCAGTATCCGGATGCCCCCAAGCCGATTCTCGATGACGCCCGCCAGAAGCTTCGTGAGGTCCAGGAAGTTTTGGCTGACCGCGAAGCCGAGCTCGGCGCCTTCTACGCCACCCACGGCAACTGGCCCGCCTCCATCGCACGCTATCAAACCGTCGTCGACACCTATCCGCTCTATAGCCACATGGACGATGTACTGATCGGCATTGGGGACGCGTACGAGGCGGAAGCTGCCGCCGTCCGCACCGAAACTGTCTGCAACAAGAATCTCCCCCCGGGCACCCGCTGCCTTCCTGAAGGCGCCAAGGGACGCCTGCTCCTTGACTACGACAGCAAGGCTGCTGAAGACTACCGCCGCGTAGTGCTGTATCACTCCGCCGCTCCCCACGTGGAGGACGCGAAAGAGCGCCTCACCGGCATGAACCTCCCCATTCCCACTCCTACCAAGGAACAGGAGGCGCTCAGCGAGGAGCTGGAAAGCAGCCGCGCGCAGTACAACCTGCAGAAGCGCATTGAGCTACTTTTCCTCCGCGAGCCGGACACTGTTACCGCGGCGAGAATGGGTATGCCAAGCCTTTCGGATCCTACGCCCACCACCGCACCCGTTGTGATGAAGGAATTGTTGGCGGACTACCGCGACGCCTTCGATCCGACTCCTGGTGTCAAGGCGCCCACAGCGGCCGCCGCAACCCCGGCGACTGGCGGCGACAGCGAGACCTCCGCAGCCCCAGCCCCACCCGCCACGGCTGCGGCCCCAGCGCTTGAAGACGTTCCCAGCGACGGTACAGCAACCAGCATCGACAAGACGGTCACCGTCGTTGAGCCTGGATCGACCCCGACCCCAACCGGCTCAGGCACCGGCCTCGGCGCGGAAATCGTCCAGCCAGGCAGCGAAACTCCTGCTGCCGGCACCGGCGCCAGCAACCTGCCCGCCGCCACCGGCGCACAGGATCCAAACTACGGTCTGCCCATGCCCAAGTCGGCCACCACCGCGTTGCCGGCAGTTGAAAAGGCTCCAGACGCTCCCGACCAGGTGAATGAAGCAGAGGGCCACGCGACCGCTCCTGGCGCGCCACCCCCTGCCCCCGCAGCCAATGGCAAGAAGAAGAAAACCAAGGCTCCCAAGGAAGACAAGAACGATGAGAGCTCCAGCAAGCACAAGCCCAAGAAGGGCCTCGACAAGCTGAACCCCTTCTGATATCTACCGCAAGCTATTCTGTTGTCTTTCATGCGTAAAGCCCTCTGCATAGAGGGCTTTACGCATGAATAAGGTTTGCAGCGATTAGCCTTGGGTGCTGTATTTGTCAAGCGCCGGCAAGCCGTTGCAAAATCACGATCGGTATTTGATCTAGCGGCAGAACTTGATCGACGGCATTAAGCAGAATCGCCTCTCGCGGCATCCCGAAGACCACACAGGTCGACTCATCCTGCGCAATATTGAAGTCGCCAGCCAGCTTCATCTCGAGCATCCGCTTCGCGCCATCGGCACCCATTCCCGTCAGCAATACACCCAAAGCGTTCTTACCCATGCCTCGGGCACACGAAGAAAACAAGACATCCACGGATGGAAGGTGGCGGTTGACTCGCTCTCCTCTGTAAACGTGCACGGCATATTCTGCACCTCGACGCACGACGGCCATGTGTTGTTTCCGCGCCCTTGCTAGTCAACGAGGAGATCATGATCACCGGCATGGGATGACCGCGCATCAGCTTCTCCAGGAAAGTTAACCCATCCATGGGCGGCATCTCAATATCGAGAGTAAATACATCCGGTTTCAGGGCGATGATCTTCTCTCTTGCGATAAACGGATCGCCCGCGGTTCCGACAACCTGGAGATCCGCGTCGGAACTAAGGATGGTAGTGCGAAGCTGGCGCATCATTTCCGGGTAACCTCCAACTTCGCCTACTGAAAGTAATAGCCACATCCGAGAAACGGTTCGCGCCTCCACCGGCACAATGCTAGAACTGTAGACACATGGACCACACCGCCCTCCCCGAACCCCTCGCCCAGCAATCCCTCGCGCCCCGTCCGCGCAGCCCGTACACCATCACGGTAGCTCTCATCGCCATCAACGTTCTGGTCTTCCTGGCCATGGTGGCAAGCGGCGTCTCCTTCACCCAGCCCACGCCGCTCGACGTCTTCAAGTGGGGCGGCGACTTCGGCCCCGCGACCGTCGGGCAACATCAGTGGTGGCGTCTCCTCACCTCCTGCTTTCTGCACTTCGGTATCATCCACATCGGCATGAACATGTACGTGCTCTACCTGATCGGCCCGTTCATCCAAACCGTCTTTGGACGCCTGCGTTACCTGCTCATCTACTTCATCGCAGGCCTCGCAGGCAGCATTGTCAGCGTGTGGGTCCATCCTACGGCCGTCGGCGCAGGCGCATCGGGCGCCATCTTCGGACTCTACGGCGCCGTGTTCGGTTTTCTGCTGATCAAACGCCGGACACTCAATCCAACGGCAATGAAGAGCATTGGCAAGTCGGCGGGAATCTTCATCCTCTACAACGTCGTCTACGGTTCCATCAGCGGCACGACAGACCTCTCCGCGCACCTGGGAGGCCTGCTCGCCGGATTCCTGGCAGGAATGCTGCTGGTGCGCCCGCAACCCACCGCCTCGTAACGTGTCCCGGGCAGCCCGCCCCGATCGCACTCAACTTCAGAATGGCATTCCCCACTCGATCGCAGATGCACTCCGCTACCGGACACACTTCTCGATACAAGCGCCGTGGTTCGTCGTCGCTCCGACGCGCCGCAAGAGCGAACCCCTGAACAAATGGGGCATTCGAGATTCTATCTAAATCATTCTATGAAGGTTACTGACCATCACATCTGTACAAGGCAGAGATCGGCCTTCTAAAAAGCAGGCCGTAAAGAATGAAGTGCGAAAGGGAGCTGCGAATGCTGCTCCCTTTTTCGTTCTCTCTATCCTCTACGCTCTACCCCCTGCCTTCCTGCTACCCTTAAAGCTTATGAGTCAGGAACTACCCAAGGCATACGATCCCTCGCTGATCGAAGAGAAGTGGTCCAAATTCTGGGTCGACGAGAACATCTTCTCCGTCCCCACCCCGGCCGACGCAAGCACCATCAAGCCCTTCGTCCAGTTGCTGCCGCCGCCCAACGTCACCGGGCGCCTGCATATCGGCCACATGCTTGAACACACGCAGATGGACATCCTCACCCGCTGGCGCCGCATGTCCGGCGATACCGCCGTGTGGGTCCCGGGCACCGACCACGCAGGCATTGCCACACAGATGATGGTCGAGCGCCAACTCGCCGCCGAAGGCAAGCCCACGCGCCAGAAAATGGGGCGCGAGGCTTTTACCGCCCGCGTCTGGGAGTGGAAGCAGCAATACGGCTCCGCCATCACCGAACAGATGAAGCGTCTCGGCGCCTCCGTCGATTGGTCGCGCGAATACTTCACCATGGACGACCGCCTCTCTGTCGCCGTCAAAGAAGCCTTCGTGCGCCTCTACGAGCAGGGCCTCATCTATCGCGGCGCCTATATCGTCAACTGGGATCCGCAAATCCAAACCGCCGTCAGCGATCTCGAAGTCGACTCCGAAGAGCGCGTCGGCAAGCTCTATTACATCCGCTATCCGCTGGCCGACGGCACAGACTCCATCACCATCGCCACCACCCGCCCCGAGACAATGCTCGGCGACGTCGCCGTGGCCGTCAACCCCACCGACGAGCGCTATAAGCATCTGGTTGGCCGCAGCCTGCGTCTTCCCCTCAGCGCTGTCGTTGGAAAATCAGATCGCGAAATTCCCATCCTCGCCGACGACTGGGCCAACCCCGAGTTCGGTACCGGCGCCGTGAAAGTCACGCCCGCGCACGATCCCAACGACTTCGCCATCGGTCAGCGCCACAACCTCCCCAACATCACCATCTTCGATCCCACCGCGCACGTCGATCTTCCCGGCTCGCCCTTCCACGGCCTCGACCGCTTCGAAGCCCGCGACCGCATCGTCGCCGAACTCGAATCCCTCGGCGCCCTCGTCGAGATCAAGGACCACCCGATGACGGTCCCCATCTCCCAGCGCACAGGCGTCATCATCGAGCCGCGCCTCTCCATGCAGTGGTTCATCAAAATCCAGCCGCTCGCCGACAAAGCCATCGCCGCCGTCGAGCAGGGCCACATCACCTTCACCCCCGACAACAATCGCAAAACCTACATGGAGTGGATGACCAACATCCACGACTGGTGCATCTCGCGCCAGCTCTGGTGGGGCCACCGCATTCCTGCGTGGCATTGCAACGCGTGTGGCTGCATCAGCGTCTCCCGCGACGCTGTCACCGCCTGCAGCGGTTGCGGCATCACCGACATCCACCAGGAGACCGACG
>Ga0302316_10000341_pt1 | contig 41987 bp, 36 predicted proteins | sample III_Palsa_N3_2_FD_200456 | JGI IMG/M metagenome (GOLD analysis project Ga0302316, IMG submission 200456) | Peat permafrost microbial communities from Stordalen Mire near Abisko, Sweden - III_Palsa_N3_2 | ecosystem: Environmental > Terrestrial > Soil > Palsa > Peat permafrost | place: Sweden...
GCAATCGAAGCTGCCGCAGCGAAATCCGATCAGCTACCTACGCTCTTCAACACTCCATTCATAGGCTAGACACGCCACGATGGCGTGCGTGTAATTCCCATTTTTACGTCACCGAAAAATCTGAGCACAGCGGAATGACCTGCTGAGCTGACATACAAGCTGCACGTCCGTGATCTCTTTGAGACAAGACGAGAGTGTGCGTTTCCTTTGAACTCAGGGTCTGACTACAACGCCCATACTTTTTGCGGACAATTCGCGAGTGAAACAAGCCTATCTCTTAGAGATATTGCACCTCGTTTGCACCTTGTGGTCGCCGTTGCTCAAGACGCTGCGCCGCATGCCTGCCATCAGCGACGCCTACACGCGGCGGGGTTTTGGACTGATCCTGTCAGCGATGGATGAAGCCGAATCGGCCCTGCGCCGCGAATGGTCACCATAGAGGAGCGCAGCGAGCACGGTGTGCAGCGGCCGCGCGAATGAACCCGGTCGCCTGACGAAGCCAGCGTCATTGCCGACGAGGCGTCTGCCAAGCAACTATTTTGTATTATAATTTCACTTGGTCAAGCCGGGGATGGTTCTCGACTTTGGTTGTCGGTGCATCCATTTCGAGAGTGCCATGCCATGGTTGTGAAACCCATTACCGTGCACAACCTGCACAAACAGGTGGTCCATGAGCTCGGGCGGCTGATCGTCGCCGGCGAACTCAAGCCCGGTGAAAACCTGCCGCGCGAAGAGTTGCTTGCCGAGCAGATGAGCGTGAGTCGCACCGCATTGCGCGAGGCGATCAAGGTGCTTTCCGCGAAGGGATTGATCGAGTCGCGGCAAAAGACCGGTACCCGCGTGCGCGACCCGATCTACTGGAATCAGCTCGATGCCGACGTGCTGGGCTGGCGCTGCGCCTCGATGCCAACCGAGAGTTTCGTCGAAAAGCTGGTGGAGATGCGCGAGATCATCGAGCCGGCTGCCGCCGCCGCTGCCGCACGTCGCCGCACGACGGCGCAACTGGCCTCGCTGAAAGAGGCGTATGAGGCCATGGCTGCCGCAACCGACCTCGATGCCTGGGCCGTGGCCGACCTGAGCTTTCACGAACGTCTGCTGCGGGCCGCCAACAACGAACTGATGTCTTCGCTGTTCTCGGTGATCGAAACAGCGCTGGGGACATATTTTCGCCTATCCGCGCGCAATGCTTCCAACTTCAACGTTGCCCTGCCGCAGCATCTGAAAGTCTACGAGGCGGTGCAGCGCAAGCAGCCGGAAGTGGCGCGGCAGGCGATGATCAAGATGGTCGGCGATTCGCGCAACAACATCCGCCGTCGCGCTCGCAAACCGACGCGTTCGTAACCGGGTTCGATCCGCTCAATCGTGTAACGAATCGAACTCGCAGAAACGAACCGATCCGCAGCGTCGCCACGGGCTCCTCCCGCCGATTCGTGCAACGACATTGCACTGCGCGCGGCTCACCTGTATGCACCCGCCATGCGCGCTGCCAACCGCTGCCGTGAATCGGTAACGGCTCGTCTTTGCTATTGGGCGATAGCGGAATCGGCTGGCCGCGGCCGCGTCAGTCGAAGCCGGCCAGTCCGCCGCCGACTTCGAACACGATGTGCACGCCGAGGGTCGCGTTCTCTATCTCCAGCACGGGCAACTGCTACCTCGTGTTGCTTGCGCTGGCGGGAACGATTTCCGCACCTCAGCGGCGGCCGATGCGATACATCACGGTGGCATGTGCCGCCAGCTCGGTCTTGATCGAACCGTCTCCCTTGGTCTGGGCGTGCGCCCACAGATCCCGTACGTTGTAGCTCTGGCCGGCCTTCAGGCCCAGCTCGCTGGCGGTAACGGTGACGTCATGTGCCGCATCGGTTTCATTGAACACGGCCACGGCTCGGCTGCCGTCCTTGAGCGGTTTGACGATGACATGGATGCCGCCGGTGTCGCGCACCTGATGACCCTGGACACCGAGTGGGTCCTGGTCCACCGCAATGACTTCCTTGTTGAGCAGTATCTGCAATGCATCGGGCTTGATCGTACGCAAGTCCGTACCGATCAGCAGCGGCGCTGCCATGATCGACCACAGGCTGAAATGGCTGCGGTACTCGAGGTCGGTCATGCCGCCATTGCCCACCTCGAGCATGTCCGGATCGTTCCAGTGGCCGGGGCTGGCGTAGCGGTCGAGCACCACGTTCTCCTTGAAGATCTTCAGCATCGAGGCGTAGTTGTCGCTGATATCACCGGTGGTGCGCCACGAGCCGGCACCGACCGGCGGCTTGCCGGCCCACAGCCAGGGCTTGTTTTCACCCCATTCGCACATGCTGAAGAAAATCGTCCGGCCACTGCCGCGCAGTGCCTCGGCCATGGCCGTATAGCGCTGGTGGGCGTCGACTTTCTGGTTGTTGCAGTTGTCGTACTTGAGATAGTCCACATCCCAGGAGGCAAAGGTCGCCGCATCGTCCTTCTCGTGGCCAAGGCCGCCGGGAAAGCCGCGGTTTTCCTGCAACGGTTCGCAGGTGGAAACGCCGGCACTCGAATACAGGCCAAACTTCAGGCCATGCTGGTGAATATATTCGGCCAGCGCCTTGATGCCGCCGGGGAAACGCTTGGGGTTGGGCTGCAAATGGCCGTCCTTGTCGCGCTGCCAGTTTGCCCAGCAGTCGTCGATGTTGACGTAGCGGTAGCCGGCATCACGCAAACCAAGGCTGATGAATTTGTCGGCAATGCCGCGAATCATCGCCTCGTCGAACTCGTCGCGACAGTGGGTGGAATTCCAGTTGTTGAAGCCCATCTGCGGCAATGCCGACGTCGCTGCATCCGCGCGCACTGGCGTGGCGGTCGCCGCAATGGCGGCGACGAACACGAATGGAACTGCCGCACGCAACAAGCTTGGAATAGAGTTTTTCATCGATGTTCCCCGTGGCTGTTTGAACGAAATCGGATACAGCGATCACGCCATGTCATGCGTCATGGCATCGGTACCGTGGGTGTGCCAAGCATGGGCTGCTTTCGCGTGGCGAGTACCGGCTGGCCTTCCACCAGCAAATCCATCACCACCAGCCGATTGCCGCTGGGTTTCAGCCAGACACCGGGCACGTACAACGTGCGTTGCGGGCCAATGCTCCAGACCCGGCCCAACGGGTGCCCGTTGAGCCAGACGAAGCCCTTGCCGAGGCCGGCCGTGTCCAGGAAGGTGTCCGCGGCGGCGCTTCCTGAAACGGGAGCATTGAACGTACCGCGATAGAAACACGGTGCATGCCGGCAGGGGCCGCGGCTGTAGTTCAATGAGTTGCTATCGGTGAACGGCAACGAATAGATTTGCCAGTCCTGCAATGCGCCGCCCTGCAGGCTGACAGACCCCAGAATGCCCTTGCGCTCGGCGAGCAGCTTCTCGCCGAAGTTGATACGTCCGTCGTTCTGCACCAGCAGATCCAGCGTATCGCCCTTGGCAAGCTTGAGCGATAGATGATCCTGCTTCAGCCGGCGATCGAGCGTGCCAACGAGCCTGCCGTTGACGTAGACCAGCGCGTAATCGTGCAAGCCATCGATGCGTAGTTCGCCGGAGGCATCGGTCACCATGCGCTTACGATAGAGAATATCGCCGTACGCCTGATCCAAGGCTTCCATGGTCTTGAGTTCATGCGATGCCGTAGGTGTCGGCAAGACATCCCACAGTGAAACCGCTTCATCCAGCTTGATGCCATCGATCGCCTGCGTGGACGGCGTTGCCGGCACCGGCGGCAGTGTGGCGCCGGTTTCCTTGGCGATCACCTGGCGCATTGCATTGTACTTTGGCGTGGGCCGACCGCTTTCATCCAGCGGACTGTCGTAGTCGTAGCTGGTGACGTCGGGCTGGTAATTGTCGTCATCCCAGTTGGCGCCGTTCATCCAGCCAAATGAGGTGCCGCCATGAAACATGTAGAAATTGACCGAATACCCTTGCTGCAGCATCCAGGTCAGTTCGCTCGCCACTTTCTTTGGATCGGCAACGTGATGCGGTGCACCCCAATGATCGAACCAGCCCACCCAGTATTCGCCGGCCATGTAAGGGCCGGTAGATTGCCACGTATGCAGCTTGGCGAATTTCTCGCGCGCGTGACCGACGCCGAAGTTGATCACCTTGAGCAAGCCCGGCAACGAGCCGGGCTGCTGGGCGCTATCGGAGGTAAACAGCAGTGATGTGTCGAAGCCGCTGTCGAGCAGGCCCTGGCGAATCTGCTGCAGGTAAGGACTGTCATCCTTGCCGAAGCTGCCGTATTCGTTCTCTACCTGCACGGCGATGATGTTGCCGCCGTGCGTGAGTTGCAGTGGCGCCAGCTCCTGGCCCAACCGATGCAACCAACGCTGCGCCGGCTGCATGAATTTCGGATCGGTGCTGCGCACCTTGGTATCGGGGTCCTTCAGCAACCAGGCCGGAAACCCGCCGAACTCCCACTCGGAACACACATAGGGGCCCGGCCGAAGAATCACATACAGGCCTTCCTGCTGCGCCTCACGGATGAATTCGGCGACGTCGTTCTGCCCACTGAAGTCGTAGTGGCCAGGCGTCGCTTCGTGCGCGTTCCAGAACACGTAGGTGGTAATGGTATTGAGGCCCATCGCCTTGGCCATCTTCAGGCGCGCTCGCCAATATTCACGCGGCACTCGGGCGTAATGCATCTCGCCGGAGATGATCCGAAACGGCTTGCCATCGAGCATGAAGTGGCCCTGCTCGACGGCGAGGCCGTGATTGGCTGGTGCCGGTGCTGCCATCATGTTGCCGGAGAACAATGCACCGAGCAGCACACCGGTTAAGACGTTTCTCAATGAACTCACTGAAATACCTCGTTGCAAGACTCAGCTCCGCGGCATCATCCGCGGAGCCGATGCCAGTTAGACAGCACTCATTCCATCGAAAACACCTCAGAAGGTGCCGCGGAAACCGACCGTGTACACCGTGCCATCCGCTTCGGCATAAAGGAACCGATTCGGGTAGACGGAGTAATCGTAGAGGTGCTGATGGGTCAGGTTAGTGCCGGATACGAACACCGACAGGTACTTGTTGAGGTCGTAGCTCGCGCTCAGGTCGAGCTGGCCATAGGAGTCTCGCGTTGCCGGTTGCGCGCCGGAACCGTAGGCCAGGCTCTCCAGGTACGAACCACGCCAGTTGTACGCAAGACGCACCTGCACCGGACCCTTCTCGTAGTACAGGCTCGCGTTGGCCGAGTTACCGATGCCGGGCACTGCGAACTTGCCCGAGGCAGCGATCGTGCCTGGGCTCAGGTTGGTGCTGCTGGAGACGCGTGTGTAGTTGACGGCGACGCCCAGGCCATCGAACGGATCGGGCAGGATGTGGGTGAACTGGTAGTTGAAGGTGAATTCTTCGCCGTAGATATTCGATGAGTTCAGGTTGATTGGCTGGGTCAGCGACCAGATCAGCGGCTGGCCGTTGGCCTGGTTCGTCAGGAATTCCACCGGCGTGCTGACCAGCGTGCTGAAGTTGCTGACCTTCTTGTAGAAGCCTTCCAGCGCGATGTAGCTCGCATCATCGATGTACCACTCCAAACCCGTGTCGAAGTTCCGCGACGTATACGGCTGCAGCTGCGGATTGCCTTGCGAGATGGTCAGCGAGTTCGGACGCGTACCGAAGCTCCTGTTGTAGTACAGGTTGCTCAGTTCCGGCGGGGTCAGCGTCTTGGATACCGAAAAGCGATAGACCAGGTTATCGAGCAGGTTCAGCTTGAAGTTCAGCGACGGCAGCCACTTGTGATACCCACCGTCGGCGGACTCCGGCGCCAGCGCGCCATAGGTGACCTGGCCATCACTGGTGTCGTTCGGATCGATGTAGTAGCTGATCGGCGGCTGGTTGATCGCCGTGGACGTCGAATCAATGTCCATATAGCGCACACCGACATCCAGCGCCCAGGGCTTCTCCCACACCGTGCCTTCAAACACGGCCTTGCCGAAGAATGACTTCTCGTTCTCGGTCACCTTGTTGTAGCTGCCCGGGTTTGGCGCCGCATTCAAGGTGCCCCCGTTGGCGGCCAGACCCGCAAGCAGCGCCGCACGCTTGGCAGCGGACAACTGGTTGTAGGCCGCTGGCGAGGCGAGCCAAGCGAGGTAGGCGCGCGGATCGTATTGGATCCATTGCGATGGTAAGCCCGGTGAAGAAACCCCGCTGATCTTGGGCGGCGCCGTATAGATATAAGCACCCACAGCATCCGGTGGAACGGCAATGCTGTAGCCGCAATAGGCATTGCAAAGGATGCTGTCGGGCGTTCCCCAACTGACCGACTTGACCGACTGATCGGTGATCTGCCCGCCAAAATCCAGCTCGGAAAGCACGCCGTCCTTGAAGCTTTTCGTCAAGTTGATCTGGTATTCGTTGACGTTGTTGGTAACGTTGTTGCCGGAGCCCGCATTGCAGCAATGCGCATCCAAATCCCCCTCGTCCGTCGACGAAAGAATATTGGAGTAGCTCGGCGGTTCGTTGTCGCCGTTGTTGGTCCAGGTCGGATTGACGCCGAAGTTCTTTGCGCCGATCACGAGGAAGTAACCGTTGGGGCTTTGCTTGTTCCAAGCCTTGGAATTGGAGATATCGAGGCTGAGCTTGGTCGACTCGTTGATGTCGAAACCGAGGTTCAAGCCGTTCTGATAGCTCTTTTCATAGCTCGGCGTGTACGACATCACATAGTCGTTCGCCATGACGTTGGGACCCGAGCTGTTACGCGTGAAGCTGGTCACCGTGTTGTTGGCGTCGGTCGTCAACGACTGGATATCGGCGGTATTGCCGTACTGGCCGAACTCGTGCTCCAGCGGATCGACCTTGTAGCTCGAATACAAGGTGTCGAACTGAACGGTCAGCCGATCGATCGGCTTCCAATCGATGGCGCCGCTGAAGCCCTTGCGCGTACGTGTCTCGTCGACGACGTTGCTGGCCAGGGTCTCGGGCACCGCAACATTGGTGTAGCCGGCAGTGCCAGGGCCTGGCGACAGCTGAGAAATGTTCTGGTTGGCATACCAGGAATTGGCCTGCGTATTGAGCTGGGTATCCTTGCGCTTGGAATAGGTGGCCGAGGCGAGCCAACCGAAGGTATTGTCCGAATTCGTCCAGCCGAAGACACCCGATGCCTTGGGCGTGGTCTTGCCCTGCCAGTCCCCGGTCAGGTTGCTGTTGACGCCTGCCCCGCTCCACGCGCCGTGGAAGCCATGGAAGTCCAGCGGACGCGCGGTCTGGATGTTGACCACGCCGCCGATGTCGACTTCGGGAATGTCCGCCGACGAGGTCTTGTTGACCTGGGCGACGCTGATGATTTCAGACGGCAGCACATCGAAATTGAAGGCACGCGAACCGGAGGCCGTGGCCATCTGGCGGTCGTTGATCGTCACGGCGACAAATTCGGGGCCAAAGCCGCGAATGGCAATCTGGCTGGATTCGCCGCCGCTGCGATTCACCGACACACCGGGCACACGCTGCAGGGCATCGGCGACATTCGGATCGGGAAATTTCCCTGCCTCTTCCGCGGAAACCGAATCCACCACATTGACGGCATCCTGCTTGATGGCCTGTGCCCGCCGGATCGCCGCCAGCTGGCCGGTCACCGCGACCTCATTCAGCGTGGTCACGGTTTTGTCGTCGGTTTTTTTCTTGGCATCCCCGCCAGGGTTGCCCTGATCCGATGGCGTCGATGCCGTGGCGCTGGCTGCCGCAGTCGCAGTCGCTGTCGGCGTGGCTGTGCTGGTTTGCGCGTGCCCCTGCACGCTGTAACCGATCAGGCAGGCGGCGCCTATTGCCGCCAGTGCCTGGTGCACCGAAATCGCCATTTTGGTTCGTTGCATGGATTGCCCCTTGAATGTGGAATGCCCTGAATGGAATGCCCGTCAACCCCCGGCATGATGGCTGCGCGACGTCAAGCGACGCTTCGCCGGCAATTCATGCGATGTCACACCTGCTTCGTTGGCCCGATTCCTCAGGCAGCACGCAGCCGCTCCAAAGTTCTTCGCCCGTCACATCCCGAAGCGATCCGACAGCCCCTCGCTGTCGCGTCTTATCCCGATCGTGCGATTTCGTATTGTCTTATTATTTGATAATACTATTCATGGACAGGTCGGCAAGTTGCGCCGCAGCATCGATGCCGGGGTGGGCAGGAAGGGCCTCTGCGCAGCCTTCACGAGGCCGGAGGCTGATGGCACTGTCGTAGCGGTTCTTCTTCAGCCGTTGAGGTGCCGGCAAAGCGGCGGCGTAGATCGTATGGCTGACCTGCACGCGGGGGGCGTACTTCGTCGATCAATTTGGCGGGCATTTCGCCTAGGAAACGCGAGGGGGACGCCAGCATTTCGGTGCCATGCATACGACGCGATTCGGCGTGTTTGGTTTCTAAGAACTTGTCACGCAGGATCGGCGACAATGCATCCGAGAAAACTTCGCCGCGACAGTGCTCGAAGCCTCTCGCCGTAATGAGCAAGCATCCGGGATAGATCTTTAATTCGAGATTTACACCCGGCTTTTTATCTATATGCCGCTTATTCCACCGTGACTGATTTAGCCAGATTACGCGGTTGATCGACATCCGTGCCACGCAGCACTGCCACGTGATAAGCCAGCAATTGCAGCGGCACGGTGAATACGGCCGGTGCGATGAAGCTGCCGCCGGAGTCGACACGGAGCATCGCGCCATACGCTGCCATATCGTCCATGCCGGCAGCACCGTCAGCAAAAACGATCAAGCGGCCGCCGCGGGCGCGCACTTCCTGCAGGTTGGATTTGAGTTTGTCGAGTAGCGGGCCATTCGGCGCTACGGCGACTACTGGCATGTTTTCGTCGACCAAGGCCAGCGGCCCATGTTTGAGTTCGCCGGCCGGGTAGGCTTCCGCATGGATATAGGAAATTTCCTTGAGCTTGAGCGAGCCTTCCAGCGCTACCGGGTAATGCGCGCCGCGGCCGAGAAACAGCGCATGCTCGTGATGGATGAATTCGGCCGCCAGCGTGATGATCGCCGGCTCCAGTTTCAGCGCGTTTTCGATCGCGCGCGGCAGATGCAGCAACTCGGCGCATAGCATCGCGTAGCGCTCGGGGTCCAATCCATTACGACGTGCCAGCTCGAGTGCCAGCAGCGCCAGCCCAGCAAGCTGAGTAGTGAAAGCCTTGGTCGATGCGACGCCGATTTCCGGACCGGCGCGCGTCATCAGTTTCAGGTCTGCCTCGCGTACCAACGAAGACTCAGGCACGTTACAGATCGCCAACGTACCGAGATAGCCGCGGCGGCGCGACTCACGCAGAGCAGCCAGCGTGTCGGCCGTTTCGCCGGACTGCGAGATGGCCACGAACAGCGTATCGAGCGGAACCACGGCATCACGGTAGCGATATTCGCTGGCTACTTCGACGCTGACCGGCAGCCGCGCGTATTCCTCGATCCAGTACTTGGCCACCAGACCGGCGTGATAGCTGGTGCCGCAGGCGATGATGTGCAGCGCGCACGCGCGCTGCAGCAGCGCATCACTATCGATGCCGAAGATATTCGGCAGCACGCCCTTCGGACCGATGCGCGCTTCCAGCGTGTCGGCCACGGCACGCGGCTGCTCGAAGATTTCCTTCTGCATGTAGTGACGGTATTCGCCGCGTTCCACCGCATCGGACGACAGCTCGCTCTCGTGCACTACGCGCTCGACCGGCGCACCATCGAGACCGTAAACCTGCACGCTGTCGCGGGTGATCTCGACGACATCGTCTTCGTCGAGATACAGCATCTTGTTGGTGACCTGGATCAGTGCCTGCGCATCCGAGCCAAGGAAGTTTTCACCAATGCCCAGGCCCACCAGCAGCGGCGCACCGCGGCGTGCACCCACCACGTGACCGGGTTCATCGCGGCTGATCACGGCGATCGCATACGCGCCTTCCAACTCGCGCACGGTGGCGAGCACGGCCTCGCGCAAGTTCATGCCTTGAGCGGCGATACGCTCTTCGATCAGCAGCGCCATGACTTCGGTATCGGTATCCGAGGTGAATACGTGGCCTTTCACCTGTAGCTCATTACGCAGGCTGACGTAATTTTCGATGATGCCGTTATGCACGATGGCCACGCGGCCGGCGACGTGTGGATGCGCGTTGGCTTCGTTCGGTACGCCATGTGTGGCCCAGCGCGTGTGCGCTATGCCGGTGCCGCCGGGAAACGGATCGGCGAGATACAGCGCTTCCATCTCGCGAACCTTGCCTTTGGCGCGCACGCGCTGGACGGCGCCACGATCAAGCACCGCAATGCCAGAGGAGTCGTAGCCGCGGTATTCGAGCGCCTTGAGGCCAACGATCAGCAGCGGCGCAACATCCCGCTGGGCGGCGGCTGCAACAATTCCACACATGGGCAAGTCACCTTGAGGTTATTGTGGGGCTCCAGGCTCCCTCACAAACGTTGACTTTGGCAAAGACGCATTGCTGCCAGCTTTCATCATCCGGCAAAACCGTCTGCCGAAGATGTGGCCAAATCCATGCTTAGTTCACCTTGCGCCGCAGATAGTTCAACAGATCGATGCGGGTGATCAGGCCCAGGAACTGCTCGCCGTCCACCACGATGGCCACATGCCCGCGCTCGAACACCGGCAGTAGCGATTCGATCGGTTCACTCACGGACAACATCTGCAAGTTGCTCATCATTGCGGTGGACACCGGATCGCGGAAACGCGTCTCGTCGGCATGCACATGCATGAGCACGTCCGACTCGTCGACGATGCCGACCAGCTTGTGACCATCCATCACCGGCAGCTGCGACACGTCGTAAAGCTTCATGCGGTTATAGGCGGTAATCAGCAATTCGTGCGGACCGATGACCACGGTGTCGCGCTGCGCGAAGGGACGCAACAGCAGATCACGTAGATCGCCGTGCGGCTCACGTTCGAGAAAACCGTTGTCGAGCATCCAGTAATCGTTGTACATCTTCGACAGATACTTGTTGCCGGTATCGCAGACCAGCGTCAGCACACGCTTGGGCCGCGTCTGTTCCTGGCAGTACTTCAGCGCCGCAGCTACCAGCGTGCCGGTGGACGAACCACCCAGCAGACCTTCCTTCGCCAGCAGCTCGCGCGCGGTGAGGAAGCTTTCCTTGTCGGTGATCGCAAAGGCTTTGGTGACCCGTGTGAAATCGCTGATCGAAGGCAGGAAATCCTCACCGATGCCTTCGACCATCCAGCTGGCTGACTTGGTCGAGAGCGTTCCCTCGTTGATGTATTGGGTAAGAATCGATCCAACCGGGTCGGCCAGGATCAGCTCGGTGTGCGGCGAGTGTTCGGCAAAGTAACGCGACAGGCCAGTGATCGTACCGGACGAGCCGCAGCCGACAACGACCGCATCGATGTTGCCATCCATCTGCTCCAGCATTTCCGGACCGGTGGTCTGCACATGTGCCGCCGGATTGTCCGGGTTGCCGAACTGATTGATGAAATAGGTGCCGGGCGTTTCGCGCGCAATGCGCTCGGCCATATCCTGGTAGTACTCGGGATGACCTTTGGCCACGTCCGAACGGGTCAACACGACCTCGGCGCCCATCGCCTTGAGGTTGAAGATCTTCTCGCGACTCATCTTGTCCGGCACCACGAGGATCAACCGATAGCCCTTCTGCTGGGCAACCAGCGCCAGACCGAGACCGGTATTGCCTGCCGTGCCTTCCACCAGGGTGTCGCCCGGCTTGATCTTGCCAGCCTTTTCCGCGCCCTCGACCATCGACAAGCCGATACGATCCTTGATCGAGCCACCGGGATTGGTACTCTCGAGCTTGAGGAACAACTCGCACAATCCGGTATCCATACGCTGCGCGCGAACCACCGGGGTTCGCCCGATCAGTTCAAGAACACTCTGGTGGACGGTCATGAAAACTCCAAGGCTGGAAGCTTGGCCTACGCCTGGCGCGTCGACCTGAAAAGACCGCCATGATAACCGAGCCATCCCATTGCAAGCTTTTTGAAGCGTCATAAGCACAGCGGCCCCGGTTCTCCAACTTCGAAAAGCAGAGAACCAGAGCCGCAATGTGTATGAGTTTTAGCTGAGAATTTATCTATGAAAAGCCGCGCGGGATCAGTGGATGATCGGCGCGCGATCTGCCCACATGCGCTCAAGTCGAACCTTCGCCTGCAGCTTTTCTTTTTTCATGCTGCTCAAGGTTGCGTCATCAATGGGCAACACGCCGATATCGGCGTCGTGTACTTTGCTATCCAGATGCTTGTGGTGCTGGTAGAGCCGGCGAAATTCAGCGTCCGTTTTCATCAATGCTTCGACATCATCACGCCGCAGGTTTTCAAACATGATCCGACCTCCTCGAAAGTGGATTGGCGGATGCTCTGAAACCGGGCATCCGAAGACGCTTGAACTCAATGCGCCTGCTCGTCTCGCATGGTCTGCGCCGAGACACCGATGCAGGGCAAAACAGACTGATAACTCGCGTCTATTACCCACACTGAAAGATGCAGCGTGGAAGATTGACCGTACTCTTCCGATCAGAGCGGTGCAAGCCGCCTGACTGAACCCGGGAGACGCTGATAGACGCGATAAGTACGATGTCACAAAGACGACTTGTTGGCGGTTTGATTGGCCGTTTTAGCCAGTCGACCGCAGTAGGCTAGTCGCCTAAAGTGATCAACTGCTCGTGACGGGCACCGGGTCCCATCACGAAGTGTCTTACTGCTGATCGTCCGGCTGCTTTTTAGGCTTTTTGTGTGTAGTGGGCGCTGGCGTGTCAGAGGAACTGGAATCCCCGCCCTGCATCTGCGAGCGCATCGCCTTGGCGGCTTGCGCGGCCAGTGCAGCCTCACGACGCGCGGCGCCAGCGACCTTGCTCTGTGCCGCGGCGAGCTTCTTCGCCTGATCAGCTTCGGCGCGCGCCTGATCGGCCGCTTGTGACGCTGCCTCACCCTGCTGCTGCAGGCGGGCAGACTCTTCCTGCGCCAGCTGGTATTGCACGCGCTGACGCTCCAGTTCGCGCCGCGCTATGTCAGCCTCATTACGGCTGTTGTCGAGCAGAATCTGATCATGTTCACGATCCAGTTGGGTCGACTTGACCTGGGCATCCTGCAACTGTGCGGCGGCCTTGGCCAGATCGACGCGACGCTCGGCGAGATAAAGATCGTGTGGACGATCGCGCGATTTGGCCTGCGTGAGCCGATTGATGGCATCGCGGGCGCGCGCCTGCTCCGCCTGGGCATAGTTGCCCAGAGTCGGGTCATTGGCTAGCTGGTCAAGGCTACCGGTCAGCCGATTGATGTCGATGTCATCGTTCTTGCTGGCGTAAGCACCTGTAGCGACCAAGGCCATCGCCAAAGCGGCGAAAGTGACGGTAAATCGCCTCATGGGTGGCCTCCTTGGTTGGTAGCATCGGGATTATTGGGGTCGACCGGCTGACCGGATGACGGCTGGGGCAGCGTCTGATCGGGCAAGGTCTGATCGGGCATCGTCTGGAAGCCACCGCCCTGCGACGGTTGGGAAAGAGCCGACGAAGAGGGCGCTGGCATGTCTGCCGGGGCAGGTGTCGGAATGCTGCTGGAACTCGCGTTGGCCGGATCGGCCTGCATCTGTTGCTGTTGCTGCTGCAACTGCTGTTGTTCCTGCTGCTCCCGCTGCTCGGCCGCGGCCTCGACCTGCTGGCCCTCCGCACGCAGGCTGGCGTTGTCCTGCGTCTTGTTCTGGATCTGTGCCCGTGCCGCGCCTAATCGCGCCTTGGCAGTGGCCAGTTCGGCATCGGCACGCGATTCTTCCGCCAGATTGGTCGCATCGGCATATTTGCGATCGGCGAATGCCGCTTGCGCCTGCTGGAATTTGTCCTGCGCAAAACCGAGATCAACCGGGGCATAGTCCGCAGCACCCGCGTCACGTGCCGTCTGCAGGCGTGACTGAGCCTCATTCATCGAATCATTGGGCGGCGGCGCCGAGGCGCAGCCGCCCAGCGTCAAAACCAGCGCCAGCAAGGCGCTTGCTGCCGGAAGGCGGCCCAGGGAGCCGGCCGTTCGGGAAAAGATGTGCACCATCACATTCCTCATAGAGTGTCGCGTCGTATTGTGGGCGGGCATAATCCATTATTGCAACGCGCAATTTCTCGACACATGGCCTTGATGCATCATTTGCACGCACAATGCGTGCGTAATGACTCGGAAACAGACGCCATCGTAACTGGCGCATTCATAACAGAGGCTACACGTGGATATCGGTTACTTCCTCAAGCTTATGGTAGACAAAGGTGCGTCGGACATGTTCCTGACGACCGGCGCGCCGGTAAACATCAAGGTCGAAGGCAAGCTTTACCCACTGGGCAATACCGGACTGCCGGCCGGCATGGTCAAGAAGATCGCCTATTCGCTGATGGACGAAGGCCAGGTGCCACAGTTCGAGCGCACGCTGGAGCTGAACATGGCGCTGGCGGTCAAGGAAGCCGGCCGTTTCCGCATCAACGTGTTCAAGCAGCGCGGCGAAGTCGGCATGGTCATCCGCGCGATCAAGAGCGAGATTCCCAGCATTGACCAGCTGCAGCTGCCGAATATTTTCCGCGACCTGATCATGGAGCCGCGCGGACTGATCCTGGTGGTTGGCGCTACCGGTTCAGGCAAATCCACCACGCTGGCGGCGATGATCGATCACCGCAACATCAATACACCGGGCCACATCCTGACGATCGAGGACCCGATCGAGTATCTGCATCGGCACAAGAAGTCGATCGTCAACCAGCGCGAAGTGGGCCTGGACACACACAGCTATAACGAGGCGCTGAAAAACGCGATGCGCGAGGCGCCGGACGTCATCATGATCGGTGAGATCCGCGACACCGAGACGATGGAAGCGGCGATCGCGTTTTCCGAAACCGGTCACCTGTGCCTGGCCACGCTGCACTCGAACAATGCCGATCAGACGCTGGAGCGCATCCTCAATTTCTTCCCCGAGGCGTCACACAAGAACGTGTTGATGAATCTGGCGCTCAATCTGCGCGCGGTGATCAGCCAGCGTCTGGTGGTGGGCAAGGACGGCCGCCGCATTCCCGCCGCCGAGGTACTGCTGAACACACCACTGATCCGCGACATGATCCGCCGTGGCCAGACCCACGAGATCAAGGAAGCGATGGATCGCAGCCTGCAGGAAGGCATGCAGACGTTCGATCAGTCGTTGTACCGGCTGTACAAGGACGGCCGCGTGTCTCTGGAAGAAGCACTCAATAAGTCCGATTCACGCGACGGCCTGTCGTTGAAAATCCGTCTAGCCGAGGGCGGCGGTACCGACAATCAGGAGTTGGCCGGTAACGATCCTTACGGTATGGGGTTCTAGAAACCGCTTAGGCAGGCGATGCAACCGGCGCATCCGGCTGGGCTTCCGGCGCCGCCCGCTGAAACGCTTCCAGCGCGTTGCATTCCCCGTAGATCCGCTGCAGCGTCGGATACTCTTCCAGCGACAGCTTCCAGCGCAGTGCGTTATAGAACTGCGGCACCAGACAGGCGTCGGCCATGCCGGGCACGTCACCGTGACAGTAACGGCCGGTGGCTGCATTACCGGCCAGCATGGTTTCCAGCGCGCTGAAGCTCACGGCGATCCAGTGCCGTGACCACTCAACCCGCTGCAGTTCATCGACATTGAGCTGCGACTGGAGATACTGCAAAACGCGCAGATTGCCGATCGGATGGGCGTCACTGGCCACCGTCATGGCCAGCGCCCGCACCCGCGCCCTGCCCCGCGCATCGGCCGGTAGCAACGCCGTCTCGGGGTGGGTTTCGTCGAGGTATTCCATGATGGCCAGCGACTGCGTGATCACCCGCTCGCCGTCGAGCAGCGCTGGAACCAACTGCTGCGGATTGATGGCCTGGTAATCCGCGGCGTGCTGCTCGCCGCCGTCGCGGATCAGGTGCACCTGGCGTGACTCGTAGCTCAATCCTTTCAGATTCAGGGCGATGCGCACACGATAGGCTGCGCTAGAGCGCCAATAGTCGTAAAGCACAAGGCCCATCGTCGTTACCTGCTGCATGCCAAAAATGGAGTTTAGCCAAGCCGGAGCATGGATACGCCTGCCTGCCACGCGTCGTTTTCGGCGCCATGCCCTGGCACGCGGTTTGCATCGACTCCGATGGCGGCCGACAATAGGCGGCTGACGGCTGTCTACAGCCCTCCCTATTTTCACTCTCGAACTGCTACCGGAGTTACGCCGTGTCCGTCATCCGCATGAGCGACCTTGATTTGCGCGACCAGCGCGTGCTGATCCGCGAAGATCTGAATGTCCCGATCGACGACCACGGCCACATCACTTCCACACAGCGGCTGGATAGCTCCTTGCCAACCATCGTGGCGGCCCGCGATGCCGGCGCACGCGTGATGGTGCTGTCGCATCTGGGACGGCCGAAAGAAGGTCGTTTCGATGCCGAATCCTCGCTGGCGCCCGTTGCCGAATGGCTGAGCAAAAAGCTCGGCGCACCGGTGCGGCTGGTGGCGGATTATCTCGACGGCGTTGAAGTGGCCGCAGGGGAAGTGGTGCTGCTGGAAAATTGCCGCATGAATATCGGCGAAGGCAAGGACGACGAAACACTCGCCAAACGCTATGCCGCGCTGTGCGACATCTTCGTCATGGACGCGTTCGGCACCGCGCATCGCGCGCAGGCATCCACGCATGGCGTGATCAAGTTTGCACCGATTGCTGCCGCTGGTCCGCTGCTGTGCGCGGAACTCGATGCCCTGGGTGAGGCACTGGAACATCCCGCGCATCCACTGCTGGCGATCGTGGCAGGCTCCAAGGTATCGACCAAGCTGACCCTGCTCGAAAATCTCATCGGCAAGGTTGACCAGTTGATTGTCGGCGGCGGCATCGCCAATACCTTTATCGCGGCCATGGGTCACTCGATCGGCAATTCGCTGTACGAGCCGGCGTTGATCGACGCCGCCAAGAAAGTGATCGCCGATGCCAAACGCCGCAAGGTCGATCTGCCGATGCCGGTCGATGTCGTTGTCGCAACGGAGTTTTCCGCCAATGCCACCGCGACGGTCAGGCCGGTGCATCAGGTGAAGGAAGACGAGATGATTCTGGATATCGGGCCGGAGACTGCGGCGCGCTACGCCGAGCTGATCGCCAAGGCCGGCACGGTGGTGTGGAACGGTCCTGTCGGCGTGTTCGAGTACGACGCCTTCGGCAAGGGCACCGAAACTCTAGCGCGCGCAATCGCTGCATCGCCAGCATTCTCGATCGCTGGCGGCGGCGATACCCTGGCAGCCGTCGAAAAGTACGGCATTGCCGATGATGTGTCGTACATCTCCACCGGCGGCGGTGCGTTTCTCGAATTCCTGGAAGGCAAGGAATTGCCGGCTGTCACCGCGCTCAAGACCCGCGCAGTCAAGTAATGCTCTGCCTGTTTGACCTCGATGGCACCTTGATCGATTCCGAGCACGGCATCGTCGCCTGCGTGAAGCATGCGCTGGCAAAACTCGACGTGCCGGCGCCACCGCAGGAGGAACTGCGCGAGTGGATCGGGCCGCCGTTGCGAACCAGCTTCGCGCCGCTACTGGATCACGATCCTGTGCGTATCGAGGCGGCGGTCGAGCATTACCACGAGCGCTTTCATACCGACGGCTGGCGCGAGTACGACATCTATCCCGGTATCGAGCTGCTGATACAGCGCTTGCTGACGGCCGGTCATCGACTCGCCGTGGTCACCAACCAGCAAGCCGCAGCGGCACGCCGCGTCGATCATCGCGCATCTGCCGTTTCTACGCATGTACGGCCCGCATCCGAATAGCGCGCACAGCGAAAAGGCCTCGATGATCGCCGCCGCGCTGGCAGACTTCGACGCCGATCCTGCCGATACGGTGATGGTTGGCGATCGCCGCTATGACATCGAAGGCGCCATGACCAACGGCGTGCGCGGCATCGGCGTACTGTGGGGCTTCGGCAATCGCAAGGAACTGGAACTGGCCGGCGCCGCGGCGATTGTGGCAGCGCCAGCCGAACTGGATGCGCTGCTGCGTCCGTGAACCGTCTCGCACACGACGGGGCATGCCAAGATCGCTGCTATCGGCTTAGCCCGAAATGATCCGACGCACCGTTGCGATCACCCGCTCAACATCCGCATCGGTCAGTGCCGGTGACAGCGGCAGGCTTACTGTCTGCCTTCCCAAGCGCATCGCATGCGGCCACTGCTCCGGGCGCCAGCCAAAACGCTGCTGGTAATACGGGTGTTCGGGTACCGACAGATAGTGCACACCGGTGCCGATGCGTGCGGCGTTCATCGCATCGAGAAAGCCATCGCGCGTGATGCGGCATCGCGCGGCATCGACCATCACGGTGTACAGGTGGAAACCGTGGCGCGTATCGGTCCCGGGTTCGGCCGGCAATTCCAGCGGCAGATCGGCCAGCGCCTGCTGATAGAACGCCCAGATCGCGCGGCGGCGCTGCCAGTGTGTATCTACCTTGGCCAGCTGATGCAGGCCGATGGCCGCCTGCAAATCCATCATGTTGTATTTGAAACCGCACTCGACCACTTGGTAATGCTTGTAGCCGGCATCACCAAAACGATGCCACGCATCCTTGCTCATGCCGTGCAGGGCGAGAATGCGTGCGCGTGCAATACGATCCTCGTCGCGCCCCAGAATCATGCCGCCCTCGCCGGTGGTCACATTCTTGGTGACGTAGAAGCTGAAGCAGCCGAAGTCACCGAACGTGCCGGCCGGCCGGCCGTGGTATTCGGTTTCGATGGCATGCGCACAATCCTCGATCACGACCAGACTGTGCCTCTCGGCAATGGCCATGATCGCGTCCATGTCGCACGGCCGGCCGGCGAAATGCACCGGCACGATGGCCCGCGTACGCGGCGTGATCGCCGCCTCGATCGCCGCCGGATCGATGTTCTGCGTGCGCGGGTCGACATCGGCCATCACTGGAGACAATCCGGCATGCAGGATCGCATTGACCGTGGCGCAGAACGTCAGCGGCGTGGTGATGACTTCGGCGCCCGGTTCCAGCGACGCGGCCACCATGCTCACGTGCAGCGCTGCGGTGCAGGAATTAACCGCAGCGACCTGGCTGGCTTGCACGCGTCGATAGGCGGCGAAATCCTTCTCCAACTGCGCAACGCGCGGACCGGTACCGAGCCAGCCCGAGCGCAGGCAGGCTTCGACCTCGGCGATTTCTTCCTCGCCGATCTTCGGCGCGCCGAAGACCAGGAAAGGTTCCTCTGTTGAATCGCTCATGCGAACCAGAAACCGAATTTCAATGAGTGACTAGTTTTACACACTCACTCAGCCAGCGACCCGCTTCACCGCATCAACCACGTTAGGCGTAGTGATACCAAAGTACTCATACAGCTGCGGTGCTGGCGCAGATGCACCGAAGGTGGTCATGCCGATCACTTCGCCATCCAGGCCCACGTATTTGCGCCAGTAGTCGGCGATGGCGGCCTCCACCGCGACACGCGCACGGCACCACCCGGGCAGCACGCCCTCGCGGTATTCCAGCGGCTGTGCGTCGAATACCTCGGCACATGGCATCGACACCACGCGCACAGGCACGCCCTGCTGCGCCAGCGTGCGCATCGCCTCCATTGCCAGCTCCACTTCGGAGCCGGTCGCAATGATGATCGCCTTGAACTTCGTATCCAGCGGATCGGACAACACGTAACCGCCCCGTGCGATGTCGGCGACCTGCTGCTCGCTGCGCTGCTGGTGCTTGAGCGTCTGCCGCGAAAAGATCAGGCAACTCGGTGCGCCAGCGCGCTCGATCGCCAGCTTCCAGCACATCGCCGACTCCACCGCGTCGCACGGACGCCACAGGTGGTTGTTGGGGATATAGCGCAAGGTCGCCATGTGCTCGACTGGCTGATGGGTCGGGCCGTCCTCGCCAAGGCCGATCGAGTCGTGCGTATAGACATGGATGTTGTGCGCCGGAATCAGCGCGCTCATGCGCACCGCATTGCGCGCGTAGTCGGAAAACACCAGGAAGGTGGCATCGTACGGAATGAAGCCGCCATGCAGGGCGACACCATTGGCGATCGCCGTCATGCCGAACTCGCGCACGCCGTAATGCACGTAATTGCCGTCTTTCTCGCTGATGTCGATGCTGCCTTTCCACTTGGTGAGATTGGAGCCAGCCAAGTCAGCCGAGCCACCGAGCAATTCCGGCAGCAGCGGGCCGAACGCATCCAGCGCCATCTGCGATGCCTTGCGCGAGGCCACTTCTGGGCCTTCGCTCTGCATCTTCGCCACATAGGCATGGGATTTTTCGGCCCAGTCAGACGGTAATTTCCCTGCGAGGCGGCGCTTCAGTTCTACCGCCAGTTCAGGGTGATCTGTGGCATAAGCGTCAAAAATCTTGTTCCAGTCCTGCTCACGCTTGGCCCCGACCTCTTTCGCATTCCACGCCGCATAAATGTCCGCAGGAATTTCAAACGGTGCGTGATGCCAGTCGAGCTGATCGCGAGCGGCGGCAATCTCGTCCTTGCCCAGCGGGGCGCCGTGGCTTTCTTCCTTGCCCTGCTTGTGCGGCGCGCCGAAACCGATGATGGTCTTGCAGCAGATCAGCGTCGGCTTGTCGCCCTGTGAGGTAGCCTGGATCAGCGCCTGCTTGATCGCCGCAGCGTCGTGGCCGTCGACATGACGGATCACGTTCCAACCATAGGATTCGAAGCGGGCCGGCGTATCGTCAGTGAACCAGCCGTGCACTTCGCCGTCGATCGAGATGCCGTTGTCGTCATAGACCGCCACCAGCTTGCCGAGCTTCCAGGTACCGGCCAGCGAGGCAGCTTCGTGTGAGATGCCTTCCATCAGGCAGCCATCGCCGAGGAAAACGTAGGTGTGATGATCGACCACCGCATGGCCGGGGCGGTTGAAGTGTGCTGCGAGCGTCTTCTCTGCCAGCGCGAAACCCACCGCGTTGGCCAGACCCTGACCGAGCGGGCCAGTGGTGGTTTCCACGCCCGGCGTTTCGTTGGCTTCGGGATGGCCGGCGGTCTTGGAGTGCAGCTGGCGGAAACGCTTGAGCTGCTCGATCGGCAAATCGAAACCTGTGAGATGCAGCAGCGCGTACTGCAGCATCGAGCCATGGCCGTTGGACAACACGAAGCGATCGCGATTGACCCACTTCGGGTTACCCGGATTGAACTGCAGGAAGTCGTTCCACAGCACCTCGGCGATGTCGGCCATACCCATCGGCATGCCCGGATGGCCGGACTTGGCAGCCTCGACGGCGTCCATAGCGAGGGCACGCACGGCGTTGGCAAGTTCGCGGCGGGTAGTCATCAGCAGATCTCCAGAAGGCTCGGCAAAAAATGAATTGTCGCCGATCAGCTAATCGCTGTCGCCAATCCGATCCGATCCGGTGCACTGCCTCGTTGTCGTAGCAGCGGTGCAAACGGGCGCCATCACGCTCACTGCACACGGGCATTGCTGCGGGACAACAAAAAATCAGCGAATTAACTCATCCTTAATTTCTCCAAATCGGATATCGCTTGGCTTCAGGCTTCCAAGTGTTAAATGCATGTTGTGCGATCCCCGCGCACGACCGTTGAACGCATCCCCAGGCGCTCTACGGGTTGTTGCCTAAAACCAAGCATAAGAATTTAAGAAGAGGTGTTCCCCATGAAAAAGACATTACTCGCCCTCGCCCTCGTCACCACGGGTCTAGTAGCCGCTCCTGTCTTTGCACAAGATGCGGCCCCTGCCAGCGGCAACTATCAGTCCAGCCAACCAGTCGGTAGCGGTAACTGGTTTGTGGACCTCAGCGCTGGCCGCACCGACGGCTACAGCAAGAACAGCGACTTCGGCAGCGGCTTCAGCAATGGCTCTGGCAGCCTCTTCAGCAACAAGAACGGTCGCCGCACTGGTTACAACGTGCTTGGCGGTTACCGCTGGAAAGTTGGACAGGATCTTGGTCTGGGTCTAGAAGCCGGTTACACCGATCTGGGTAATTACAAGCTCAGCAATCTGACCAGCAGTGGATCCGTCAACCAGAGCAGCAGGGAAAACGCGTTGCGCGGTTGGCAGCTGGGCGCGAACGGTCGCATCAACTTGTTGCCGCAGTGGTATATCAGTGCACACGGCGGCTACTTTCATGCCAATAACGATGGCGGTGCCTATAACGACACCGTTAGCCAGGATCTCTTCCATGGTGGCGATCGCGGCGGCTTCTACGGTGGTCTCGGTACCGGCTGGGATATCAACCAGCACTTCGGCGTAGGCGTGAAGTACGACTACTACCATGTGTCGGCCGGCAACATTTATGACACCCCGACAAACTCGAACTTCGCAGTGCGTCGCTCGACCGGTATCGTGTCGGTGGATGCCGAGTATCGTTTCTAAGCAACGCTTTTCACAGCACCAGCAAAACAAAAAACGGGCGCCCTAGGCGCCCGTTTTTTATCCCTCGTTTTGTACGAAGAGCGACATCGTTACTTGATGTTCTCCACTGACCCAGCGCATGCAGACTGTTGTCGCGCCTCGAGACAAGCATCTGCAAGTCCTTAAAAAAGCTTGACATTAACGCTGGCTTAATTCTGCACTTAACGGTATTGAAACTCTTCAGGTGCATTCCCATCTAATGCACCAGCACCGCCTAGAGCAGGTGCGCCGTTTGCGTTCAACCGAACCCCCGGAATCGCAGACGGACCCAAAAAATTAGGAGTACACCCCGATGAAAAAGACATTGTTTGCTATCGCACTCGCCACAGCCGGCGTTCTCGCCATCCCTGCAGTCTTTGCGCAAGACGCCAGCACCACTGACAGCAGCACCACACAGTCGGGCTGGAAATCGCATTCCGGTTGGTATGTTGATGGCGACCTTGGCGCCAGCCGCGCCAATGACAATCAGACCTATCGCAAGGCCAACTATGCCGGTTCACTAACCGGTGGCTACCGCTGGGCCGTAAGCCCGGACATGTCGGTCGGCGCCGAGCTGGGTTACGTCTACCTTGGCAAGTTCGACGCAAAATCCAGCGCGAATGACGCCTATCTGGCGAACGGCGGCACTATCGGTGACTCGCGCTCGAGCCTGCGAGGCCCAACCCTCGGTGGCGCGATGCGTCTGAACTTCACCCAAGCCTGGTATATCAACCTGCGCGGTGGTGTGTTCGATGCGCATGGTTCGACGCTGTCTGAAGATACCGAGTTCCCTGTGCGTCGCAGCTTCTCCAACAACATCGGCTACTACGCCGGCGTGGGTACGGGCTGGGATATCAACCGGAATTGGTCGGTCGGCGTCAACTACACCTACTACGGCGTCAACCGCGACCCGAGCCTGACCAACGGCCAGTTCGCCGGCACCCGCGTCGGTCTTGACACCAACACGCTGACTGCCAGCGCCGAGTACCGTTTCTAAGAAGTACTCGCAAAAGGGCGTCAGGGATTTCCATGACGCCCTGATATCTAAAGAGCAAAAAAAACGGGCGCCTGAGGCGCCCGTTTTTTATCTCGCTTACGAAACCAGCAGGATAAACGACCGAATTACTTGGCGTTCCACTGACCCAGCGCCGCCAGGCCATTGTCGCGCGCGCGCGCATGCACGGTCTTCTGGGCTTCGGCGTAGTTCGCCTTCATGTCTTTCGCCCACAGCTTCAGTGCCGCCTGCTGCATGGCACGACCGTAGGAGAACGACAGCGGCCACGGGTGCGGCCCGATGCGGTTCATCGCGTTGAGGTGTGCCGTGGACTGCTCGTCGGTCTGGCCACCGGAGAGGAACACGATGCCCGGCAGCGAGGCCGGCACGGTGGTCTTGAGCACGCGCACGGTAGCCTCGGCCACTTCCTCGACGTCGACCTGCTCGTCGGAATCCTTGCCTGGAATGACCATGCTGACTTTCAGAATGGTGCCTTCCAGCATCACGTTCTGCTCGTACAGCGCATTGAACAGGCTGCGCAGCACGGCTTCGTGCACCTCGTAGCTGACTTCGATGCTGTGGTCGCCGTCCATGATCACTTCCGGCTCAACCATCGGCACGATGCCCGCTTCCTGGCACAGCGCAGCGTAGCGGGCCAGCACGTGGCAGTTGGCTTCGATGGCGGTGGAGCTGGGGTTGTCTTCGCTGATGTTGATCACCGCGCGCCACTTGGCGAACTGTGCGCCGAGCTTGGCGTATTCCTGCAGGCGCTCGCGCAGACCATCGAGACCTTCGGTGACCACATCACCGGGGAAGCCGGCCAAAGGCTGCGGCCCCTTGTCGACCTTGATACCCGGAATGATGCCGGCCTTCTTCATGATCTGGGTGAACGGCACGCCGTCCTTGGTCGACTGACGAATCGTCTCGTCATACAGGATCGCGCCGGAAATATGCTCGGACAGGCCCGGCGTGGTCAGCAGCAGCTCGCGGTACGCCCGACGATTTTCTTCGGTATTTTCGATGCCTACGGACTCGAACCGCTTGGCAATGGTGTTGGTCGACTCGTCGATGGCGATGATGCCCTTGCCGGGCGCAACCATCGCCAATGCGATGCTTTCGAGATCTTCAATACTCATGATGACTCCGTAGTGCGAAGGCGATGCGTGACCGCAAAAAAGATAGCCGCTTCGGGGTGGAAGCGGCAGGGTTCAAAACGTGAATTATAGGCCAGATTGGCGAAACGGACGTGTCGGTGGCTCAGCAACGGGCCTTTTAGCCCGGCGACGGCTTGCTTACTGGTTGTATCCGGGCAGCTTGCAGGCATCCATCAGCGTCTGGCGCTGTGCCTTGTCGTCGGGCGAATTGAACGGCACGACGTAATAGGTATCCACCGGATCACCATCGTGGTTGGTCAGCGACGGGCCGTAGCGAAAATTGGAAACCGCGCTGGCCGCGGCCGGGCCCAGATCGCTGCGCGGTACGACCTTGGCCACCTTCACGTTCATCGGAATGCCGCCCGAGCCCACGGTGTAAGTCACCGCCACGCAGCCGGGCTTGTCCAGATTCAGGCCGCTGTTGGGTGCGTCCATCTGCACATTGGTGTTGAGCAAAATCCAGTAATGAAACAGATTTTGCGGGTCGATTCTGTGCGACTGCGCCATCGCGGGCGCGGCGCACCCAAGAGCCAAAGCCAGCAACAAACCCTGAGCTAGCGGGCGAAATATCGATTTCATGGCGATCTCCTCGGTGGGGCGCTGGGAAGCGTGCGGTCAGAGTGTAGCCGTCTCTTCGATGCACGACACACCACCCTGGAAAAGATCAGGAACCCCTCAAGTCATCACAGATCTCGCAGGCTTTCGACCATCCCTTCTGCGCCGACCGAAAGCAGTTTGAGCGTATTGGTACCACCACCCTGGCCGACGTGGTCACCATGGGTGAGCACCACGCGATCACCCTCACTCAACTTGCCCTCGCCGAACAACTGCTGCACGGCGGCGCGTGCGGACGATGCACTGGTCAGGCCGACGTGGTTGAACTTGACCGGCTGCACATCGCGCAGCATCAGCATGCGGCGGCGCGCATCGTCGAACGGCGACAACGCGTAGATCGGCACCGCGCTGCGGTAGCGCGACAGCCACTGCGCCGTGGCGCCGGACTCGGTCAGTGCGACGATCGCGCGCACACCCAACTCGCTGGCCAGCAGCATGGCCGCCAGCGCGATCGCCTGGTCGGTACGGTCGATTTTGCGATCAAGCCCAGTGAGATCTTCCTTCGGTTCGAACTGACGTTCGGCGCCGAGGCAGATTCGGCGCATGGCCGCCACCGCCTTGTCGGGATGGGCACCGGCGGCGGTTTCTTCCGACAGCATGACGGCGTCGGTGCCGTCGATCACCGCGTTGGCGACGTCGAGTACTTCAGCACGGGTGGGAATCGGCGAGCGCACCATCGACTGCAGCATCTGCGTGGCGGTGATCACCGCACGGTTTCGCTGCACCGACTCGCGGATAATTTTTTTCTGCAGACCGGGCAATTCGGCGTCGCCGATTTCAACACCCAGATCGCCGCGCGCCACCATAACTACATCGGACGCGTCGATGATCTCGCCCAGCACCGGAATCGCATCGGCACGCTCGATTTTCGCCACCAGCGCGGCGTTTCCACCGGCATCGTGCAGCAGCTGGCGAGCCTGATTCATATCCGCGGCAGAGCGTACGAACGATACGGCCAGAAAGTCCGCGCCGATCTCGGCGGCCAGCTTGATGTCGTTGCGATCCTTGTCCGACAACGCCTCCACCGAAAGCCCACCGCCCTGACGGTTCAGCCCTTTGCGATCGGACAGCTTGCCGCCGATCTGCACGAGGCAATGAATGTCCGCACCCTGCACGGTGATCACGTCCAGCGCGACCAGGCCATCGTCGAGCAACAGCACGTCGCCCGCTTGCACGTCATGTGGCAGACCGTAGTAGCTCACGCCAACGTGGTCGAGATTGCCCGGAGCCGCATCGGGCCGGCACTCCAACACAAAGGTGGCGCCCGTTTGCAGCTCGATCGGGCCATTGGCGAAGCGCTCGATGCGAATTTTCGGGCCCTGAAGATCCGCCAGGATGCCCACTTCCCGTCCCACTTTCGCTGCCGCTTCGCGCACGGCAATAGCGCGAGCCCGATGATCATCGGGTTGCCCATGCGAGAGGTTGAGTCGGACTACATCCACCCCCTCGCTAATGATGCGCTCCAGCATGCCGGGTGCATCGGTAGCGGGCCCCAGGGTGGCAACGATTTTGGTACGACGTGTCTGCGTGAGTTCGTTTGTCATCCGGACAACTTAGCAATTTCGACGCAGGGTTGCCACGATGCAACGCCACAACTGGCCACTTCCACGCCTTTTCATAAAGCCGGATGATAAAAAATATCACCGCACGTACACCGCCGACACACTTGAGTACAACTGCACCGAGGCGCTGGCCTTGTCCACCGGCTCAGTTCGACAGCGCCTCGTTCAACACTTCAGCCAGACGCACACCACCCTGCTCCAGGCGCGTCTGAATCACCGGCCACGCCTTCTGCTGGTAACGCTGCGACCATGCATCGCCTGAGGGCTTGTCGATATCGACATAAGCCACATCCTGCGCCAGCTTGTGCGATTCGTCGGCCCAGACGATCGAGGCGTCGACGATCTGCGGCAGCAGGTTTTCCGTTGCCCACGCTGCGCGCTGGGTCGGCGTGATGGCCGCATCCAGCGTCATCGCATCCGCCTGCACAGCGGCGTGATCGAACGTGTAATGCGGCCCGGGTTGAAGGCTGAGTGCCTGCCGGATAATGCCGCCATCCCAGATGGAATGCAGATTGGTACCTTTGCCGAAAAACTGCACCTGGACCGTGTTGCCGCCTTTGTCGTCATTGTCCTCGGCATGCAGGGGCTGATGAATGTCGCCAACCAGATGCACAACCCATTTCAGCGCGAGTAGTCTTGCCTGCGGCGTGGCCGTCTTGTCGGCCAGCACATGCGTGTTTTCATCCAGCTTGGCCACGATGCAGTTGCCCTGCACGCAGTCGCGCGTCGCGTCGTAGTTATCGGCCTTGAGCGGAATGTCGACGTAATGCCAGCTGCCGGTGCCGGGAAACTCCTTGCGATTACCGTCGGCCCACGAGGAAATCTGGTCCAGCCGATCGAATCCCTCCAGCTTGAGCAGTGAGGCGACTTCGGTCGCCGCCGCCGGATCCAGATGCGCCTGCGCGATATCGGCCACGATGGCATGCCCTTCCGGCCCCCAGGACATCGCCAGTGGGGCAGCCAGCCCAAGGAGACCAGCGCAAACCATGACCGCAAGGCGATTCGGACGCAGATTCATGAAGTTCGACCACAATAGAAACAGGTAGGGTTGGGAAGTCTGCCATACCCTTGTGACAGCACTCGACCAGCACGTTCTTCCGATCACCCAGCGTGTGTACCGCCGTCCCGCCTGGATGCCCTGCTAGAATCAACAGTTCATTCAACGAGCTGCGCTGCGCGCGGGAGTTTCCAGCAATGACGATCAAGGTAGGCATCAACGGCTTCGGCCGCATTGGCCGCAACGTGCTGCGTGCAGCCGTGCAGAATTTCGGCAACGACATCGAGATCGTCGCCATCAACGATCTGCTCGAGCCGGACTACCTGGCCTACATGCTGCAGTACGACTCCGTGCATGGCCGCTTCAAGGGTGAAGTGTCGGTCGATGGCACCACATTGGTGATCAACGGCAAGAAAATCCGCCTGACCGCCGAGCGCGACCCCGCCGCGCTGAAGTGGGACGAAGTCGGTGCCGAGGTGGTGATCGAATCCACCGGTATTTTCCTGACCAAGGAAGGCGCGCAGAAGCATATCGACGCCGGCGCGAAGAAGGTGATCCTGTCCGCGCCGTCGAAGGACGACACACCGATGTTCGTCTATGGCGTCAACGACAAAAGCTACAAGGGCGAGGCAATCATCTCCAACGCCTCGTGCACCACCAACTGCCTGGCACCGCTGGCCAAGGTGATCAACGACAAGTGGGGCATCAAGCGCGGCCTGATGACCACCGTGCACGCCACCACCGCCACCCAAAAGACCGTCGATGGCCCGTCCAGCAAGGACTGGCGCGGTGGCCGTGGCATCCTCGAGAACATCATTCCCTCGTCCACCGGCGCGGCCAAGGCCGTCGGCGTGGTAATCCCCGAGCTCAACAAGAAGCTCACCGGCATGAGCTTCCGCGTACCGACTTCGGACGTGTCCGTGGTCGACCTGACCTGCGAGCTGGAAAAGCCAGCGACTTACGCCGAGATCTGCGCCGAAATGAAGGCCCAGAGCGAAGGCGCGCTGAAGGGTGTGTTGGGCTACACCGAAGACGCCGTGGTCGCTACCGATTTCCGCGGCGAAACCCGCACCTCGGTATTCGATGCCAACGCCGGCATCGCGCTCGACTCGACCTTCGTCAAGCTGGTGTCGTGGTACGACAACGAGTGGGGCTATTCCAACAAGTGCCTTGAAATGGTGCGTGTTGTCGCGAAGTAATCCGTCATAAGTTGCCAAAGAAAAAGCGCCCTTGCGGCGCTTTTTCTTTTTGTCCATGGTCGCCAGCTCTGAGTAAAAGCCTGCGCCTGGAGAGCCGGACTTTCTCTTTCGAAGTAGAAGCCTGATGAATTGACGCCGATTACTTCAGCACAGCCAGTGCGGCATCGTAATTCGGCTCGTTGGCGATCTCGCCGACCAGCTCGGTGTGAATCACCTTATCTTGCTCATCGAGTACCACGACCGCACGCGCGGTAAGACCAGCCAGCGGGCCTTCGGCCAGCGCAACGCCGTAGTTCTTGATGAACTCGTGCCCACGCAGCGTGGACAGGGTCACCACGTTGTCCAGGCCTTCAGCACCACAGAAGCGTGCCTGCGCGAACGGCAGGTCAGCGGAGATGCAAAGCACCACGGTGTTGTCGAGCTGGCTGGCGGACTCGTTGAAGTGGCGCACCGAGGTCGCACACGTCGGCGTATCCACGCTGGGGAAAATATTCAACACTTTGCGCTTGCCGCTGAAGTGGGTCAGCGTGACATCGGCGAGATCTTTTCCCACCAACTTGAATGCCGGCGCTTTGTCGCCAACGGCGGGAAAGGTGCCATCAACCTTGACCGGATTGCCGCGGAGTGTGACCTGAGACATGGGGGATTTCCTTGTAGGGAGAGGATTAGAAACAACGGGGAACGGATGAAACGCCACGATACCGCGTCGAGATGGCATACGCGCATCTAGACAGTGACGCGTTACATCAGTTCACCGCTATCAAGATTTCAGCGGGGCAATTCGCTGCTCAATCGCGCCGAAGATACTATGGCCGTCCGCGTCCGTGACATCGATACGCAAGCTATCTCCAAACGAGAGGAACGGCGTCTTCGGCTGCCCGTCGCGCAGCGTTTCCACCGTGCGCTGCTCGGCCAGGCACGAGGCACCCTTGCTGGTGTCCTGATTGGCGATGGTGCCCGAGCCGACGATGGTGCCGGCGGTCAGCGGCCGCGTTTTCGCCGCGTGTGCCACCAGCTCGGCAAAATTGAACTGCATGTCGACGCCGCACTCGGCCTCGCCGAACCATGCACCGTTCAACCAGGTACGCATCGGCAAATGTAACTTGTCGCCCTGCCACGCATCGCCAAGTTCATCGGGAGTGACCAGCACCGGGGACAGCGCCGAGCGCGGCTTGCTCTGCAGAAAACCGAAACCCTTGGCCAGTTCGCCAGGAATAAGACCCCGCAGACTGACGTCGTTGATCAGGCCGATCAGCTGGATATGATCGGAGGCTTGCGCAGCGGTGGCTGCCATCGGCACGTCATCGGTGACCACCACAACCTCGGCTTCCAGATCGATGCCGCAATCCTCGCTGGGCACGATCACCGGATCGCGCGGTCCGAGAAAGCCTGCGCTGGTCGCCTGATACATCAGTGGATCGGTGTAGAAGCTGGCCGGCACCTCGGCACCGCGCGCCTTGCGCACGCGCTCGACGTGCGGCAGGTAGGCGCTGCCATCGACAAACTCGTACGCGCGTGGCAATGGCGATGCGAGCAGACTCATGTCGAGTGCAAAACTGCCGCCGGCCTCGCCGTCGTTGAGTTGCTCGTATAACGCGTTGAGCCGTGGAGCGCTGTTCGACCAGTCGTCCAGCGCGACCTGTAGCGTAGTCGCGATGCCGCCCGCTTTGACGGCCTTGGTCAGGTCGCGGCTCACCACGATGAGCGTGCCGTCGCGACCGCCTTCCTTGAGACTTCCCAGCTTCATAGTTTTCTCTCGACAGAGTGGATGGCGGCTTACGCCTGCAATGGATCGAAATGCTTGGCGATGCCTTGCCAGCATTCGTAATAGTTGCTTTGCCGCTGCGGCGAATCCAGCGCCTGCTGTACGGGCCGAATGACCTTGCGCGTCTCGAACATGAAGGCCATCGTGCCTTCGATCACGTTCGGTTTGGACAAATCAGCCGACGAAGCTTTCTCGAATGTGGCCGCATCCGGGCCATGGCCGCTCATGCAGTTGTGCAGCGACGCGCCGCCGGGCACAAAGCCCTCGGCCTTGGCATCGTAAACGCCGGCGATCAGGCCCATGAATTCGCTGGCTACGTTGCGATGGAACCACGGCGGTCGGAACGTATGCTGCGCCACCAGCCAGCGTGGCGGGAAGATCGCGAAATCCACGTTCGCGGTACCGACGGTATCGCTGGGCGACGTGAGTACGGTAAAGATCGACGGATCCGGATGATCGAAGCTGATCGAGCCGATCGTATTGAAACGGCGCAGGTCGTATTTGTACGGCGCGTAGTTGCCATGCCAGGCCACCACGTCCAGCGGCGAATGATCGATCTTTGCCGACCACAGCGCGCCCTGGAATTTCGCGACCAGCTCGAATGCACCCTCAACATCCTCGTACGCCGCATGGGGCGTCAGGAAGTCGCGTGCGTTGGCCAGGCCGTTCGAGCCGATCGGGCCGAGATCCGGCAGGCGCAGTAGTGCACCAAAGTTCTCGCAAACGTAGCCGCGCGCCTCGGCATCAAGCAGCTCGACCCGAAAACGCACACCTCGCGGAATCACCGCGATCTCCTGCGGCTCGATCTCCAACACGCCCAATTCGGTCGCCAGCCGCAACCTACCCAGCTGCGGCACGATCAGCAACTCGCCATCGGCGCTGTAGAAAAAGCGACCCTGCATCGAGCGGTTGGCTGTATAGACGTGGATGCCCACGCCCGCCTGTTCACCGGCTCCGCCATTGCCGGCCAGCGTCACCAAACCATCAATGAAATCGGTGGGTGCCTTCGGCAACGGCAGCGGGTCCCAGCGCAACTGGTTCGGCGTGGCCGGCGCTTCGTCGAAGCGATTGTGGAATGTGGTGTGCGGCAACGGCTGAAACGGCTCGTGCACGGCAGCCGGGCGAATGCGGTACAGCCAGCTGCGGCGATTGGTTTGACGCGGCGCCGTGAATGCCGTGCCGGACAGTTGCTCGGCATAAAGGCCATGCGCTACTCGTTGCGGCGAGTTCTGCTCAACCGGCAAGGTGCCGATGAGTGCCTCGGTAGCGAACTCATTGCCGAAGCCGGATTGGTAGGAAGAAGGCTTGCCGGTATCCATGGAGTACTCCGCAAAAGTAAGCATGTTGGAACATGCCGTGCCGACGATTTGTTTTTACACATCCAACTGCTGCTAACTTAAGCCTGCCGTGAGGTAGCGAACGGCATCACATCACATGAGGGGAAGTCATGTCGTCTCAGTTCACTCCGCCGCCGTATGGCGGCAATACCACGGATGTCTCCGATCTCGCACTGCCCCTGTCGATGGGCAAGGGCTGGATGAAGTTCGTCGGCATCATGAGCATTATCCAGGGTGCCTTTATCGCCCTCAGCATCATCGGCATCTTGATCGCCTGGCTGCCGATCTGGCTTGGCATCCTGATCATGCAAGCCGCTGATGCCATCGAGCGAGCCCAGCTTTCGGGTGACGCGGGTGCACTGAAAGAAGCGCTCGGCAAACTCAAGACCTATTTCGTGATTCAAGGCGTGCTGTATCTGGTCGGCATCGTGATCATGGTGCTGTACGTCCTGTTCTTCGGCGCCATGATGTTCGCGATGTTCAAGAACGGTACGTTCCCGCACTGATTCGGGAAGAAGCAGCGCGGCGCTGCCGCTCTGCTTTCTCGCGCCTTACAGGACGCCGCGCCGCTCCTGATCGCGCTCGATACTCTCGAACAGCGCCTGGAAGTTGCCCTCACCAAAACCCTCGTTGCCCTTGCGCTGAATGATCTCGAAAAAGATCGGTCCGATGTTGTTCTGGGTGAAGATCTGCAGCAGCTTGCGCTGCTTGGTTTCCTTGTCAGCATCGATGAGGATCTTGTTTTTGCGAAGACGCGGTACGTCTTCGCCATGGTTTGGCACGCGCAAGTCGATCACGTCGAAATAAGTATCCGGCGTGTCGAGAAACTCTACGCCCTGCTCGCGCATTTTCTCGACTGTGCTGTAGATGTCGTCGGTGAAGCAGGCGATGTGCTGGATGCCTTCGCCCTTGTAGGTATCGAGGTATTCGTTGATCTGCGACTTCGGATCGTTCGACTCGTTGAGCGGAATACGCACCACCCCGTCGGGGGCGGTCATCGCCTTGGACACCAGCCCCGTCTTGACGCCCTTGATGTCGAAGTAGCGGATCTCGCGGAAGTTGAACAGCCGCTCGTAATAGTCCGACCACTTCTGCATGTTGCCGAAGTAGAGGTTATGCGTGAGGTGATCGATGAAGGTGAGACCGAAGCCACCGGGGTTCTGATCGGCGCCAGCGATAGGCTCGTAATCCCCATCGTAGGTGCTGCCTGCGCTGCCGTAGCGATCGATCAGATACAGCATGCAATCGCCTATGCCCTTCACCACCGGCGCATCGACTGCCTTGCTGGCCGCCTTGTGTTCGATCTGCTCACCGCCGTTGCCAAGCACCGTCTTCAGCACGTCCGTGGCGGGGTGCTTGAAACGGATCGCAAAGCCGCAGGCGCAAGGGCCGTGGGCATTGGCGAAATCCGCGGCGAAGGAATCGGGATCTTCGTTGAGCAGAAAGTTGACGCCATTCTGGCGATACACCGTGATCGGTCGCGACTTATGCTTGAGCGCTGCACTGAAACCCATCTTGCGGAACAGCGCGTGCAACTCGCCGGCACGACCGGCAGGCGCAGCGAATTCCACGAATTCGAAACCATCGATACCCATTGGATTTTCGAAAGTGGTGACCTGCATGCCGAGATTGGGCTGTGCGTTCATGGCAAGCTCCTCATATCGATTACGCCATTCATGGCAATCTCCTAATGTGGATTACGCCATTCATGGCGCTCTCCTGCTATCCGTTGGATGATGGCGGAAACCTGCACAAGCATGCGCGGCCTTCCGCAAAGAATCTGCGTAGAACACGTTATAGTTACACATGAAACCATTTGCAAGGAAAATTGCAGCATGTCCGCCTCGACCAAACCAAAATTTGCGTCCGACAAACCGACAGTGGCCGAGCCAGCAGCAACCGCGACAACCCGCGAGCACGCACCGATCGAGCTGGAGAACTTCCTTCCTTACAGGCTCTCGATCCTCTCAAACACGGTCAGTCAGGCCATCGCAGACGACTACCAGCAACGTTACGATCTCGGTGTGACCGAATGGCGGGTGATGGCGGTGCTCGCGCGCTTCGATGGCTTGTCCGCACGCGAGGTCGCCGAGCGCACGGCGATGGACAAAGTGGCGGTCAGTCGCGCACTGGCGCGATTGGTCGGCGCCGGGCGGGTCAGCAGGCACATGCACCACAGCGACAAACGCCGCTCCGTACTCGACCTCACCGAAGAAGGCTGGGCCATCCACGAGGTAGTCGCCCCGATGGCCCGGCAACGCGAGCGCGAGGTGCTGAACAAGCTCGATGAGCAGGAGCGCATCTGGCTGAACCGCATTCTGGACAAGCTGCAGGGCTGACGCACTAAAACTGGCAGGAAACGGACCGCTGCTCGGCCGGCCAACCGGGAGGAGCTGGCTACCGGCAAAAGACCCATGCTTTCACCGGAAACGTGACACGCCTCAAATCAGGCGCCCCGTGGCTGCAAGGTAGTGCGCACCTCGAAGAGTTCAGGGAAGAACTCCAGATCCAGCGCCTTCTTCAGGAATGACACACCGGACGAACCGCCGGTGCCGCGGCGGAAGCCGATGATCCTTTGCACCGTACGCAAGTGTCGGAAACGCCACAGTTGGAACTGCGTTTCCAGGTCCACGAAGTCTTCGCATAACGCGTACTCGCGCCAGTAGCGGTCGGTATCTCCGTAGACGCGCTCAAACACCGGCAGCAGCACGGGATCGGCCACGTGTGGCTCAGTCCAGTCGCGCGCCAAATGTCTGGCCGGGATCGCGTGATCGAAGCGGGCGAGATAGCACAGGAACTCGTCGTAAAGGCTCGGCGCCTCAAGCGCGTCGCGCAGGGCCGCCTGGCCCTGCAGGTCATGGTCGAACACCTTGAGCATCGCTGCGTTCTTGTTGCCGAGCATGAACTCCATCACCCGGTACTGCAGTGACTGGAAGCCCGACGAGGGGCCGAGCGTCTCGCGAAACTCGAGATACTCCGATGGCGTCAGAGTCTCCAGCACGGCCCACTGTTCGGTTAGCTGGCGCAGTACGGACTTGCAGCGGGCGATCACCTTGCGCGTCTGCCAGACTTGATCACGCCGCAGAAAAGCAATCGCCGAACCGAGTTCATGGATCATCAGCTTCATCCACAGCTCGCTGACCTGATGCTGCACGATGAAGAGCAATTCGTCGTGCTGCGGCGGCTGGCTGCGTGGCTGCTGAGCGGCGAGCAGCATGTCCAATCGCAGATAGCCGCCGTAAGTCATCTTGCCATCGAGATCGGTCTGGATGCCGGCTTCGAGATCGCGCTGGTTTTCAGTCATGGAGATCGGATGCACTTCAGAAAGCAGTCATGTTAACGGTTAAGCGAGAAGCAGGCCTTGATCACCCTCCGGAAGCCCCGTGCGGCCTGATGCGGCTTGATGATTTCTCCAGCCCACTGAACTTGGCGGCGCCATCAGCAGTCTCTCGAACGGCTCCAATACGCCCACGCATTGCTGCGCCGTACCTTGCAGTGCAACATGAGAGCCTGTTATCAAGCGCGGTCTTGTTTGATCGTTTGCGTGCATCGGCGACCGACGGTGCGCGTGATCTTTAACCGCTTTCCCCGCATTCCCCACTCCGGAGCGAGTCGTGACCATCGCCGCCAAGTTTGAAATCGAATACCTGCAATACCTTGATGCCGAAGGCAAAGAGGTTCGTGATGATCTACCCGAATTTGCGAAAGACCTGCCGCACATGGTCGAGCTGTACAAGCTGATGCTGTCGACCCGCGTATTCGACGCCAAGTCGATTGCCCTGCAGCGCACGGGCAAGCTGGGCACCTATGCCAGCTGCCTGGGCCACGAAGCCTCGCACGTCGGCATCGGCAGCGCGATGCGCCCGGAAGACGTGCTGGCGGTGAGCTACCGCGAATACGGTGCCCAGCTCTACCGCGGCGTGCAGCCGCGCGAGGTGTATATGTACTGGGGCGGCGACGAGCGCGGCAACGACTACCAGAAAGAGCCGGCGCGGCATGACTTCGCCTGGTCGGTGCCGATTGCGACGCAATGCCTGCATGCGGCCGGCACCGCTCTGGCATTCAAGATCCGCGGCGAAAAGCGCGTCGCGGTGTGCACCATCGGCGACGGTGGTTCGTCCAAGGGCGACTTCTACGGCGCCATCAACATCGCCGGCGCGCAGAACCTGCCGCTCGTGGCCGTGATCGTCAACAACCAGTGGGCGATCTCGGTGCCGCGCAAGATCCAGTCCGGTGCACCGACACTGGCGCAGAAGGGCATCGCCGCCGGCCTGTTCTGCATTCAAGTGGACGGCAACGACATCATCGCCGTGCGCAAGGCGATGGAGGACGCGCTCGAGCGCGCGCGCAGCGGCAACGGCGGCAGCGTGATCGAGGCGGTGACCTATCGTCTGGGCGATCACACGACGGCCGATGACGCCCGTCGCTACCGCGGCGAGCAGGAAGTGAAGGACGGCTGGGAACGCGAGCCGATGAAACGCCTGCGCAACTGGCTTGTGGCCAAGGGCGTGTGGGACGACGCGAAGGAAGAGGCCTGGAAGGCCGAGTGCGACGAGTGGATGGACAATGAGGTGAATGCTTACCTCGAGACCAAGACGCAGCCGGTATCGGCGATGTTCGACTACATCTTCGCCGAAGTCCCTGCCGATCTCGCCAAACAGCGCGATTACGTCCTCTCGCTTGAAAACAAAGGTCACTGAGTCATGGCACAAATCACTCTTATCGAAGCCGTCACCCAGGCACTTGCCTACGAAATGACCCACGACGACAACGTCGTGGTGCTGGGTGAAGACGTCGGCCTCAACGGTGGCGTGTTCCGCGCCACCCAGGGCCTGCAGGAAAAATTCGGCGAGCTGCGCGTGCTCGACACACCGCTGGATGAAACCACCATTGCCGGCGTTACCGTCGGCCTCGCCGCGGCCGGCATGAAGCCCGTCGCCGAGGCGCAGTTCGAAGGCTTCATCTACCCGATGATGGAGCAGATCGCGTGCCACGCCGCGCGCCTGCGCAATCGCACGCGCGGCCGTATCACCGTGCCGGCCGTGTTCCGCGCCCCGTGGGGCGGCGGCATCCGCGCGCCGGAACATCACTCCGAGGCGAACGAACACCTGTTCACCAACATCCCCGGCTTGCGCGTGGTATTGCCGTCGTCGCCTGCGCGCGCCTACGGCCTGCTGCTGGCGGCGATCCGCGACCCCGATCCGGTGATGTTCTTCGAGCCCAAGCGCATCTATCGCCAGTACAAGGAAGAGGTGCCGGACGACGGCGAGGCGCTGCCGCTGGACGTGTGCTTCGTGTTGCGCGACGGCACCGACGTGACCCTGGTGACCTGGGGCGCACAAGTCAAGGAATGCCTGGAAGCCGCCGACGAGCTGGAAGCCGCCGGCATCAGCGCAGAAGTGATCGACGTTGCCACACTGACGCCACTGGACTTCGATACCATCGCCGAGTCGGTGCAGAAAACCGGCCGCTGTGTGATCGTGCACGAAGCCCCGAAGACGGCCGGTTTCGGCGCCGAAATCGCTGCGCGGCTGGCCGAGGAATGCATCTACGACCTGCTTGCGCCGGTCGAGCGCGTCACTGGCTTCGACACGCACATTCCGCTGTTCCGCCTCGAGATGAAATACCTGCCTAGCGTGGAGCGCATCGTTGATGCCGCCAAGCGCACCCTGGCCGCCAGCTAATTATTAAACGGACCCGATTCCATGGCTGATATCAAAACGTTCTACCTACCCGACCTCGGCGAAGGCCTGCCCGACGCGACCGTGGTCGAGTGGCATGTGAAAGTAGGCGACAACATCAAGCTCGACGCGCCACTGTGCTCGATGGAAACCGCCAAGGCGGTCGTCGACGTGCCTTCACCGTACACCGGCAAGGTCACCAAGTTGCACGGCGCACCGGGCGACATCATCGAAACCGGCGCCGCGCTGGCCGAGTTCGAACCCGATCCGAATGCCAAGCAGCGCGCCGAGGCCGAATCCACCGGCCATCAGCACGGCCCAAAGAAAAGCGTCGGCAGCCCCGCGCCGCAAGACAACGAGAAAGTCGTCGCCTCGGATGAGGGCGGCGAAGTCGACGAAGCCATCGCCGTCCGTGAAGACGAAGGCACCGTGGTCGGCGCGATGGTCAGCGGTAATCATGTGCACGTCGAACAGGCCGCCAGCGTCGGTGGCGTCAAGGCTGTGCCGGCCGTGCGGGCATTGGCGAAAAAGTTGAAGATCGACCTCACTCGCGTCACGCCTACCGGCGCCGAGGGTGTGGTGACGTTGAAAGATGTGAAGGATGCCGCGGCCAACGGTTCCGCTGCACTCGGTGCGGCGCCTTCGCGCGCGGTTCCCGCTTCGGCTGGTCGTCACCTTGCGCCAGAGCTGCCGCAGCCCGAGGCTTCGCGCGGCCCGGTATCACTCGCCGGCAAGCCGGTGCGTACCTCATCGCCCGGCGCGCAGGCCAGCGGCCAGCCAGAGCAGCTGAAAGGCGTGCGTCGCAATATGGCCCGTGTGATGGCCGATGCGCACGCGCAGGTCGTGCCGACCACCATCGTCGACGATGCCGATCTGCACGCCTGGATCGGCAAGCAGGACATCACCGCCCGGCTGGTTCGCGCCATCGTCTTTGCCTGCAAGAGCGTGCCAGCGCTGAATGCCTGGTTCGATGGCAAAAATCTCAGCCGCACCCTTCATCCGCATGTCGACATCGGCATCGCGGTGGACACCGACGATGGCCTGTTCGTGCCGGCCCTGCGCAATGCCGACGTGCTCGATGCCGTCGGCGTGCGTTCGGCGATCAGGCGCCTGCGCACCCAGGTCGAGGATCGCAGCATCCCGGCATCGGAGCTGTCCGGCTATACCATCAGCCTGTCCAACTTCGGCATGTTCGCCGGCCGTTATGCCACGCCCGTGGTCGTACCGCCGACCGTCGCCATCATCGGCGCCGGCAAGCTCAGCCACGATGTGGTCGCCGTGATCGGTGGCATTGAAGTCCATCGCCGCATGCCGCTATCGGTAACGTTCGATCACCGCGCCGCCACTGGCGGTGAAGCGGCACGCTTCCTCAAAGCGATGCTGGATGATCTGGGGTTGCCAAACTGAGTCGATGGCTACGGTGACTGACTGACACAAAGCAAAACGCCGCCCTACAAGGCGGCGTTTTGTTTCGGATGGAGCAGCGGATGAAGCGTCCAGCCGCGGAATGCCCAACCATTTGCACTGGTCCGCAAGAACGATGCAGATCAGGCATCAGTGAATGATGCAGACCAGTCGATCCCTCTCTACCGTCGAGCCAGCCTGAGCTTCCGTAAGGCACGCTTCGCCCGATCACGCCGATGGCGGACAGCCACATGTCTGCACCCTCTTACACGTTGATGCGAGCCTCTGCATAAACCGATCGTGCCTCGGTAATCTGGTCGGAATGAACCGCGACCCATGTGGCAAGCGCCCGGACCGGGCGCAGGAAATCCTTGCCCAATTCGGTGAGCGCATACTCGACCTGCGGTGGGGTAACCGGGGTTACGGTTCGGCTCACCAAACCATTTTCCTCCAGCTCCTTGAGCGTCTGCGTCAGCATCTTTTGGCTGATCTCGCCAATGTCTCTGCGAAGCGCATTGAATCGGCGCGGCCCGCGACCAAGCGCTCGTATGACGAGCACTGTCCACTTATCGCAGATCCGCGAGAGCATGCGGCTGATGTGCTCGCAGGTAGCAGTATCTTTTTGTTCGCCTGGTTTCGAAATGGTGCCTTCTTGTGCCAACACGGGAACGCTCCTAGGCTGGTTTCTGTTGGTAACCACCATACAGGACGAAACCATGACTGCTAAGCCCCGCATTGCCCTCATCATTGGATCCACCCGGCCGACAAGGTTTGCCGACAAGCCCGCCCAATGGATGCTTAAACAAGCCCAGGCGCGTCAAGACATGGACGTCGAGGTGGTCGATCTGCGCGATCATCCGCTGCCTTTTTTCGCCGAGGTGGCCTCAACTTTGCACGCGCCCAGCAAAGACCCTGAAGCTATCCGGTGGCAGCAGACCATCGATCAATACGACGGTTATATTTTTGTCGTTGCCGAATACAACCACTCCATTACCGGCGCGCTCAAGAACGCGCTGGATCAGGCCTACAAAGAGTGGAATCGCAAACCCTTCACCGCAATCGGTTATGGCAGTGTGGGCGGAGCACGTGCCATCGAGCATCTGCGAGGCATCGGCGTCGAACTGCAAATGGTCTCGACGCGCAGCGCCGTGAACATCGGTGGTAGCGACTTCATGGCCATATTCCCCATGTTCGGCAACAAGCCCATCGAGGATATCGAGGCTGGACTGTTGCCTTCAGCCAAGGCTGCGCTTGACGACCTTGTCTGGTGGGCCAAGGCGACAATGGCTGCGCGAGCGGCGGCCTAACTCGTCCTCAAGTGGGCTGTGCTTACGCCAGCCCACGAATCTCAGGATGGTCGTCTTGCTCGATGAGTGAAAACGCGCCGAGAAAAAATTCGCTGAGAGAAAATATAATGAGTATCGATCTACTCCCTACCTATTTCCTGAGCCATGGCGGCGGCCCATGGTCCTTTGTCGAAGAGCCCAGACGTGCGAATTATGTCAACCTCGAACGGTTTCTGATCGAGTTGAGGCCTGAGCTGCGCAGCCCGGTTCGGGCGGTGCTGATCATCTCCGGGCATTGGGAAGAACGCGGCTTCGCTATCTCTTCCTCCGCAAAACCCGGCATGGTTTTCGATTATTCCGGCTTCCCCGAATATCTTTATCACATCAGCTACGCGGCGCCGGGCTCACCTGAAATTGCCGAGCGAGTACGCGATCTGCTGGCAGCCGGTGGTGTGCCCGCGCGACTGGACAGTGAACGTGGCTATGACCACGGCACTTTCAGTCTCATGAAGGTGCTGGCGCCGGGCGAGAATGTGCCGATCGTCCAGCTCTCGCTCGACGTCGGCATGGATCCGGCTTTGCATCTTCAGGTCGGCCGCCTGCTTGCCCCGCTGCGCCAGGAGGGCGTAGTGATCATCGGTAGCGGATTCAGTTATCACAACTTTCGTGGCTCTCGCCCAGGGGTCGTATCCCAACAGTTCGATGCATGGTTGCAACATGTGCTCGTGCAAGCGAAACCCGCTGAACGCACCAAACAACTGATTCGATGGGAAGACGCACCTTGTGCCCGCGACGCGCATGCACGCGAAGATCATTTGATCCCTCTCATGGTGGCCGTTGGAGCAGCGGAGGAAGAGCCAGGCGCTTGCGTTTATCACGAGAAGGCTTTCTTGCAAATGATCACGGCGTCGAGCTTTCGCTTTGGAAGCCCTCACACCGATGCCACCGCGTGAACGTTGCCTGGGAGGCGCTGACCGCCATGACTGGCAAGCACCAGATAAGTCCGGGCACCGGTTGCGGCCACTGGGAACGCGTCTAATAAAAATCCTGTGGAAATCCACAAACTGACCCACTGGACACCGTCGAGCTAAGCGTAGCGACGTAGGCGCGGAGTCGAAGCCTCGCTCAAGTCGAACCGCTTTCGCACCAACCCTTTGACTTCGCTGCTTCGTGGCTACACTCAGGGCGAACGGCTGGGGAGATTTGGTTTGTCCGACTCTGTACGAACCTCAGTAATCCCGCACGTCCAGCAACAGGAACGCGCTGGCAGTGTAATCGTGAGTGTTGGGCCACTTGATCGCATTCAACGCCTGCAGACCTGTCGGCCACGGCTCGTTGTCGAGCAACACATCGGTGCGCGCGTCACCTTGGCCGTCGTGGCGATGGATGACTCGCAACCAGTGCAACTCCGGCGTCGGTGACTCGCGCTTCAACACCGTCTCGATCGATGCCATCGCTTCTGGTGGGATAACCACGGCATCCGCGTCAGCACCACGCACGGTGAATCGGCCAATGAAAACATCCCAGGTGCGCACGCCGATGTCCCAGGCTGTGATCTGCATTAGACGATCGTCGGTGACATACCAGCAGGCCGCCAGCACGAGATGAAAGGTATTCTGCTCGAAGGCTTTCAGTGCATCGCGGCAGGCGGCATCGCCTTCACCGAATCCCGCAAAGCTTTCCTCGATGCGGCGCTCTTCGCTGATCACGATATCGATAT
>Ga0302316_10000344_pt1 | contig 41868 bp, 29 predicted proteins | sample III_Palsa_N3_2_FD_200456 | JGI IMG/M metagenome (GOLD analysis project Ga0302316, IMG submission 200456) | Peat permafrost microbial communities from Stordalen Mire near Abisko, Sweden - III_Palsa_N3_2 | ecosystem: Environmental > Terrestrial > Soil > Palsa > Peat permafrost | place: Sweden...
GCCAGCTCGGCGACGCCGTCCTTCTCCTTGGGCGCCGGCCCCCCGCCCAGCCGGTTGCCCATGCCGTTGCGCTCATGCTGCAGCAGCCGCTTGGCGATCGACCAGCCGCCGTTCAGCTGCCCCATCAAATTCTCTTTGGGCACCTTCACGTCGGTGAAGAAGGTCTCGCACTGGCCGGACGCGCCACTGATCATCTTGATCGGCCGCGCCTCGACGCCGGGAGAGCGCATGTCGATCAGCAGGAAGCTGATCCCGTCATGCTTCCGGGTGGTGTCGGTGCGCACCAGGCAGAAGCACCAGTCGGCGAACTGGGCGCCCGAGGTCCAGATCTTCTGGCCGTTGACCAGATAGTGGTCGCCCTTGTCCTCGGCCTTGGTGGACAGGGAGGCCAGGTCCGAGCCCGAGCCCGGCTCGGAGAACCCCTGGCACCAGCGCAGCTCGCCCTTCACGATCGGCGGGAAGTGGCGCTTCTTCTGCTCCTCGTTGCCGTATTCCAGCAACGTATTGCCGAACATGCCCGGCCCCATGCCGACGATGGGGTTGCGCGCGCCGATGCGGGACATCTCCTCGCCCAGCACCCGCGCCTCGGCCGCCGTCAGCCCGCCGCCGCCATATTGTTTCGGCCAGGTGGGCGTGCCCCAGCCCTTTTCGCCCATCCGCTGGCGCCACAGGTCGACATCGCCGGTGGTCTTGCCCCCGCTCATGACCTGTTCGGTCACCGCGTCGGGGTTCTTGCGCAGGGATTTGGGAAAGTTCTCTTCCAGCCACTCGCGCGCCTCGGTGCGAAAGGCGTCGAGCTCGGTAGCGCCGAAGTCGGCCATGGCGTTTCTCCCTGGGTTGATCCGGCGGCTTAAGGCCGCTCTAGTCAGCCCCGATTGTGAAATCGCCGTGGCGTAACGTCAATGCGCAAAACCGGATGGGCGTACGGTTTTGGGGGGAGCCCCGGCTGACTGACGCGTTGGGTGAGACTCGAGGGCGGACCTTCAGTTGAGTAAAATTAGCTATCTTCGGGCGGCTTGCTGAATCCTTCTGGCATTGGCGGGAGCTCAATTTCCTTTTTTCCCGAGGCGCGCAATTTTTCGTTTGCCTCAATCGTCCGGGCATAATCTTTTCCGGGTTCGTCAAATAGTGTTGATATAAGCTCTTCTACAATTTCTAAACATGCACTTACTTCTTCCGAACTGATCGGAACAATTGATAATTCTCCATCTCGCCTCACGTGGAGCGCAAAGTTCCCGATCTCCTTCACATAATTGAGCTTCTGAATCAGTCTTTTGGGGAGTTTCTTGTCCGGGTCAGCCTCGTTTGCTGCTGCCCCAATCGCTTCGGCTAATGATTTCGATTGGTATCCGGCGTTATCGAGAATGATTTCGATTGCTCTACGAGCGTAAGCACCAGACGCTCCCGCGTGAACGGGAAACAGCTGGCAGGCTTCTTCGTAGGCGCTGCGCACTTCAGAATTGCAAAATTCGAATAAAATTGGAGGTCTAATAGACTGGGTTGGGTAAAGTGTTTTGTCGAATGCTCTACTAAAAGAGCCATTATTTTCATAAAACGCCGTCAAATTAATATCTGGTTGCGAACAATGCAGACACTGTCGAATTCGAAATTCAACAAAGCCCATATCGCAAAATATTATAGGAACGACCTGCTTCGTTGCGCAAAATTTGCACGTATACTGATCTCCTTTTAGGGTGGAATACTGCCCGTTGGTCTTAATTGGCCCGATAAGCAATTGAATTCCCTTTGCTTTTTCGCATGTGATCCCCATTTTGGTTGGATCAACGAGGTTCTTGTGGGATTCAACCGGAAATATAGTCGTCTACGCAAGTAGACGCTAGCTCGTCATCGATTGCTCATCCGAACTCCTTCACCAGCAGCACCGTCGTCAGCCCGCTGTTCCACTCTCGTCCGGATTCCGAGATCTGGACCTCGTCGTCGTCCGCACGCTCGCATAACGCGGGTCTTTGTGGCAGACTGTCCCGATGGACAGATCGCCTTTCGCGCTCAAGCCTTCGCTCTATGTGATGATCCCGCTGCTCGGGATCATGGTTGCGGTCATTGGCGCGGCGGCCTGGCGGCATACCGCGGCTCTTCAACTGGCCGGCTTGGGTCTCGGCGCCCTGTCGATGGCCGTCATAACCGTCGCTCTGCGCCGCCATGCCCATACGCCAACGGGCGGCCGCGCCGCTGAACGACCGATCCGCAGGCTAGCCGGGTGGCCTCGCACCTGATTGCTGTTAGGACGCCGGTATGGCGAGCGGCCGCCTCTGGTCCCACGGGCCGCGCCTGCCAACTCACCCCAACCCCTTCACCAGCAGCACCGTCGTCAGCCCGCTGTTCCATTCCTCGTCCGGATACCGGCCCGCCTCGCGATAGCCTCGCGCGGCGTAAAAGGCCTGGCTGCGGGTGTTGAAGGTGTCGGTTTCCAGGCGCGCCGCGGCGTGGCCGGACGCGGCGATCCCCGCCTCGGCGTGGTCCATCAGGCGGGCGCCGACGCCCTGGCGCGCGTGGTCCGAGCGGACGTGCAGGGCGTTGATGAAGTCGCCCTCCCAATCCACCGGCCCGACCACCTCGCCTGCCACCTCGGCGACCCAGAACCAGACGCCGCGTTCGTGCACATAAGCCTCCGGCCGGTCCTCGGTCAGGAAGGCCTGGGCCGCCGCCTCGGTGAGCTGCGGCCGCCAGGTGCTCTCGAAGGTGTCGCGCAGGATGGCGCGCAGGGCCTCGGCGTCTTCCGGCCGCGAGGGGCGGATCAGAATGTCGCCGGGCGCCATCATCGCGGGGGGCGCTTTACGCCCCCTCCCTCGGCTTCATCGAGATCCACACCTGGTGGGCTCTCGCCATCAACTCGCCGTCCTGGCTGAACATGGCGACGCCGGCGAACTGTTTGCGGCCGTCCTGTTCGATCGGCCAGGCGGTGATGATCACCGGCTCGTCCTGGGCCGGTCGGCGCAGGATTTCGGCGGTCATGGTGCCCAGCAGACCGCCTCCGGAGCCCTTCAGCTCGACCCAGGCGATGGAGCCGGGGCAGTCCAGGGCGGCCCAGACAATCTCAGGTCGGGCCAGGCCGTCGGGTCCGCAAAAGCCCGGCGCGGCGCTCCAGATTCCCGCGACATGGCCGGCGGGCGCACCCTCGATCGGGCCGACGAACACCCGCGCGCCGTCGCCCTCCGCCCGCTCGGGGCCGCAGGTGAAGCAGATGGGATGGAAGCGGCGCGAGAAGGCGAAGTAGCGTTTGCCGGCGGCCTCGGCCTGCTCAAATGTCGGCGGCGCGGGCGGGGTGGGCAGGGTCTCCCCCGCGCTGGCCTTGGCCTCGCCGATCAGGGCGCCGCCTTCGCCGGACAGGGTCGCGGCGGCGGCGTCGCCAGTCAGGTCCAGGGTCGTATCCAGGGGGATGATGGCGCGCAGCACCGCCGTGGCGGCGCCGGGAATAGACTGGGCCAACAGGCCCGAAACATAGCCGCCGTTACCGGAATTTGGCGGGCCGCAGAACTGACGCGCGACGACGACTTCAGACATGTACGCTTCTTCCCCGATTTGGTTTTTGTGACCGTTCGATAGCGGGTCGGATGCGGGCCGTCGAGGTGGGTTTGAAGTCGGAAGGATCTGATTCACCACCAAGCACACAAAGGACACCAAGGGGCCGGTGGATCAGGCGCCGCCATTGGCCCGATGACGCCAAGGCGGGCATAGCCCGCGCGAAAGCCTTGCTTGGTCAGCGCCCATTAAACCTCGCTTCGCGCCCTCGGCCTTCGTTGCCGCCGGGCCGCGAACGCACCGGCCCCTTGGTGTTCTTTGTGTGCTTGGTGGTGAAATTCTTCCTTCCATATGCAGCGAACTTGGCCTTTGAGGAATTGGCTGGGCGGGTTGGAAGGAGAGGAGGGTGGCTCGACTCTCGACATCGGCGCCCAAGCTGGCACTCTGGCTCGGTGAGCACCCTCTTCCTCTTCCCCAATGCGGTCCAACGCGACCCGAACGTCGAGGCCTGGTTCGCCACGCCCGATGACGCGTTGCGGCTGTTCGCCAAGCCCTGGTTCGAGCAGATGCGCGGCGGCGGCGCCGACATCCGCGAGCTGCTGCACGACGGCCATCCCACCGCCTGCGTTGGAAAGGCGGCGTTCGCCTATGTCGACGCCTTCACCGCCCATGTGAATATCGGCTTCTTCGCCGGGGCCGCCTTGGACGACCCGGCCGGCCTGCTGCAGGGCGCCGGCAAGCGCATGCGGCATGTGAAGCTGCGCTGGGGTGAGCCGGTGAACGCAGACGCCCTGAACAAGCTGATCGCGGCGGCCTATCGCGACATGCGACAGCGCGTCAAAGCCGATGGAGGAATCCGCCAGGTCCGCTAGAAGGCCCCGAAGCCAAACCGGAGGAAACCGCCCATGTCCAAGCCGCCCGTCTTCGATCTTTCCGGCCGCGTGGCCCTGGTGACGGGCGCCTCCTCCGGCCTCGGCGAGCGGTTCGCGCGGGTGCTGGCGGGGTCAGGCGCCAAGGTGGTGCTGGGCGCGCGGCGAGCGGACAAGCTTGAGGCGCTGAAGGTCGAGATCATCGCGGCGGGGGGCGAGGCCATCGCCGTGTCGCTGAACGTGGCCGACGAGGCCTCGACCATCGCCGCCTATGACGCGGCCGAGGCGGCGTTCGGGCCGGTGGACACGGTGATCGCCAACGCCGGCATGAATATCGAAGGCTCCATCGTCGACCTGCCCATCGAGGCGTTCGACGAGGTGATGGGGGTCAACCTGCGCGGCGTCTTCCTCACCGTCCGCGAGGGCGGCCGCCGGCTGCTGGCGGCGGGCAGCCGCGAGCGTGGGCACGGCCGGATCGTGATCACCTCGTCGGTGACGGCGCAGCATGTGTCGCCGGGCGTCGCGGTCTACAGCGCCTCCAAGGCCGCCGTGCTGCAGATGGGCCGGGTTTTGGCCCGCGACTGGGCCAGGCAAGGCATCAACGTCAACATGATCTGCCCAGGCTATATTCGCACGGCGCTGAACAGCGATTGGTTCGACACCGAGTGGGGCCAGAAACAGATGAACGGGTTCCCCAGGAAGCGGCTGATGGAGGAGGGCGACCTGGACGCCATGGTTTTGTACCTGGCGTCGGACGCCTCGCGCGCGGTGACCGGCACGGCGTTTACGGTGGACGACGGGCAGACGCTTTAGGCGCATCATTCAGGTACCGCCGGAGCAACCGCCCATTAAGCGCGTGCGGATAAACCCGTCGAGCGTGTGATCTCAAATGCCGATGGTGTGGATGTGTCGAGTAGGCGGGAATTTCTGGCGGGCTTCATTCTGACCGCGACGGTGCTGCTGTCGGCGTGTCAGGCGCGGGAAACGACATCAGAAACCAGCGCTGTCCAGGATCGCGCAACCGAGGTCCGTGCTGACGATAAGACGATGTTGGCAGTCCCGCACATTCAGCAAGAGACGCTTTTGTGTGTTCCGACGTCAGCCGCGATGATCCTTGCCTACTACGGTGATCCACAGCCGCCGCGCCGACTGAAGGTCCTTGCTTCCGGCGGCGTCTATGATCCCGCAACCTCGTTCAGTGACTATTCCATCACGCTTTATCGCGATCTGGTCCGAGGGGTTCAGAGTCTCGGCTATAGCTGGGCGGAACAGGACTACCCCGACACCGAGGCCGGTTTCACGGATGGGTTAGCGCTCGTCGAGTCCCAGGTCCGAAACGGAGAACCCGTCATGGTGGATGTGTCGGCGCCGCAGGGCCACACCCTTGTCATCAGCGGATTCGACCGAACCGGAAGAAGGCTGCTCGCGGTCGACCCCAATCTGCCGGCCCCAGGCCAGCGTTGGATCGCGTATGATGCGTTTAAGGCTATTTGGAACGAACACGCGTTTAATGGCGACTTTCGAGCCCTTGTGAGAACCCAACCTCGGGCGACCAGCTAGCGTCGGGACGAGCGAAGCCCGATAGAGTCCCGCTTGGATACCTACGCCGCCCGCACCTCGACCTCGTCCGCCACGCTCACCCTCGGCATGCGATTCCAGGCGTCCAGCGCCGCCACCTTGTAGGCCTCGGCCAGGGTCGGATAGTTGAACGCGTTCTCGATGAAATAGTCGATCGTGCCGCCCAGGTTCAGCACCGCCTGGCCGATGTGGATCAGTTCCGTCGCGCCCTCGCCGACGATGTGGACGCCCAGCAGGCGGCGGGTGTCGAGGGCGAAGATCATCTTCATCATCCCCGCGTCCAGACCCATGATGTGGCCGCGCGAGGTCTCGCGGAAACGGGCGATGCCGCACTCATAGGCGAGGCCCTTGTCACGGACCTCCTCCTCGCTGAGGCCGACGCTGGAAATCTCCGGCACCGCATAGATGCCATAGGGGAAGTATTGCGGCGCGGCGGGCATGGCCAGCCCGAACGCATGGCAGGCGGCCAGCCGGCCCTGCTCCATCGAGGTGGAGGCCAGGGACGGAAAGCCGATCACGTCGCCGGCGGCGTAGATGTGCGAGACCTCGGTCTGGAAGGTGTCCGGGTCCACCGTCAGCCGGCCACGGCCGTCGCACTTCAGGCCGCAATGCTCCAGCCCCAGCTTCTTGGTCGCGCCGACCCGGCCGGCGGTATAGAGCAGCATCTCCGAGCGCAGGCGGCGGCCGTCTTCGAGGATGGTCACGGGCCAGCCGTTTTCGTCCTGCTCGACGCGGGCGACGGGAGCGCCCAGGCGGATGGTCATGCCGCGATCGCGCAGTTGGTGGATGAAGTCGTCGATCACCTCGCGGTCGACGAAATCCAACACCGTGGCGCGGGGCTCGATCAGGGTCACCGGCACGTCCATGGCCGAGAAGATGGTGGCGTATTCGATCCCGATCACGCCGGCGCCGATCACCGTCAGGCTCTTCGGAACCCGGGGCGTGGCGATCATGGTGTCGCTGTCGATGATGTTGGTGTCGTTGAAGGGGATGTTGCCCGGCCGATAGGGCGCGGCGCCCACCGCGATCAGGATGCGTTCGCCGCGCACCACCACCTCGTCGCCGTCGGGTTTCAGCACCATCAGCCGGTGGGTGTCGATGAACCGCGCCTCGCCGATCAGGGTGCGCACGCCGTTGCGCTGGAACTGGTGCTCCAGCACCTCGATCTCGTGATCCAGGGTCTTGTGCAGGCGCATGCTGAGGTCGGCGCCGTCGATGTCCTTCTTGACCCGATAGGCGCGGCCATAGAAGCCGCGTTCGCGCCAGCCAGACAGGTTCAGCGCCGTCTCGCGCATGGTCTTGGAGGGGATGGTGCCGGTGTGCACCGACACCCCGCCGACGCGGGCGCGGTTCTCGATCACCAGCACCGAATGACCCAGCTTCGCCGCCTGCACCGCCGCGCGGCGACCCGCCGGCCCCGAGCCGATCACGACGAAATCATAGGAATCCATGGACATGCCCCAAGGGTCTCGTAGAGAGACTGACGGGCGACCTTTAAGGGCAAAACCTTTTTATCCGGCTTACGCGGCGGGGGAGATTTGGTTGACACTTGAGCCAATCGATCAGCCGGCGCTCGCCCCCTCCGTCACGTCGTTCCGCTTCGCTACACGCCGCGGATGGTCTCCCCCTCATCGCTTCGCTCGAATGGGAGGAGAATGGGTTGGCGCTATAGTTTCTCCTCCCATGCAAGCGAAGCGCAGCGGGGGAGGTGGCGCGAAGCGACGGAGGGGGCGAGCGCCGGCCGTAGTTGCAGGCGCAATGCTTGTGTCACGATCCACGACTAGGAAACCTCGATGATCAGCCTGCTGCGAACCGCCCTTGTAATCGCCGCGCTCGGCGCCTCCGCCAGCGCCTGCGCGATGACCTCGACCGCCAACGACCGGGCCGTGCCGCGTTACGACCACGTCTTCGTCATCATCGAGGAAAACAAGGACTACGAGCAGATCCTCGATCCGGCCGCGGCGCCCAATATCGCCGGGCTGGCCGCCAGGTATGGCAACGCCACCCGCTTCTACAGTGAGGTTCACCCCAGCGAGGCCAACTATGTCGCCCTGCTGGGCGGCGACACCTTCGGCATCCACGACGACGACGCCTGGTACTGCAAATCCAGCTCGACCCAGCCCTATTGCGACGGCGCCAAGGCCGTGGGCTATGCAGACCATACCGTCCACGCACCCCACATCGGCGACCAGCTGGTCGCCAAAGGCCTGACCTGGAAGGGCTATTTCGAGGACCTGCCCGAGCCGGGATCGATGGCCATCATCGCCAGCAACCCGAGCATCAGCGATGGCTCGCGCTCGACGGCTCTCTACGCGTCGAAACATTCCGGCTTCGTCAATTTCGCCGATGTACAGACCGATCCGCAGCGGACGACGCGGCTGGTCGGCTTCGACCAGTTCGACCGCGACCTGGCCTCGGGCGACCTGCCCAACTTCGCCCTGATCATCCCCAACCAGTGCAATGAGATGCACGGCCTGTTCGGGCCCAAGGTCCCGCACGACTGCAGCGCCATCAACAAGGCCGGCCTGATCAAGCGCGGCGACGACGAGGTCGGCATGTTGGTCAAACGCATCCAGCAGGCCCCGCTGTGGTCGGCCAACGGCAATGTAGCCATCGTCATCACCTTCGATGAGGGGTCCGGGGGTAGCAAGGGCGGCTGTTGCGCGACCGTCCCCGGTTCGGTCGCCAACTATGGCGGCGGCCATATTCCGACGATCGTGGTCACCAACCACGGCCCGCGCGGCGTGGCCGACGACACGCCCTATGACCACTACTCGCTGCTGCGGACGATTGAGGACGCGTTCGGGATTTCCCAGCACCTGGCCCACGCCAGCGCCGTCGACCAAGGCGTGGTCCCGATGGTGAAACTGTTCCAGGTCAAGGCGCCGTAGGAGCCTCCACCAAAATTCCTCATCCTGAGGTGCGAGGCGAAGCCGAGCCTCGAAGGATGCACCCCGCCGCCGCTGCGTCCTTCGAGGCCCGCTTCGCGGGCGCCTCAGGATGAGGAAATGGGTTGGGCGCCGCACCGACAAACACTTGACGCCGCCGCCGTCCCGCGCCCTCTGAGGCCAGCTTCAGGGGAGACGCCATGCCGGCCTGCTACACCGATGTCTTGAGCGTCCGCCCTGGCGAGACCTTCGCCCTGCACGCCTCCTCGGCCACCCCGAACTGCACCCTGGAGATCGCCCGCGTCGGGGCGGGCCGCGAGGTGGTGCTGACCCGCGAGGTGGTCGTCGGCGATCATCCGACTCCGGATGAGGCCGACCGCAACGGCTGCGGCTGGCCCGTGGCGGCTCAGATTGAGGTCGGGGCGGATTGGCGTTCCGGCTACTACGACATCGTCCTGACCGATGCGGCGGGCGAGGCGGCGCATCACTTCGTCTGCGTGAAGGCCAGGGCCGGCTTAGCTGGCTCGCGGGCGGTGCTGGTGCTGACCACCAACACCCTGCACGCCTACAACTACTGGGGCGGGCGCAGCGCCTATTGCGACGTCGGCGCGCTGATGAGCCGGCAAAAGCGCCTGCCCGAGGCCATGGCCGGGGCGCTGGGCGTGCTGTCGACCCAGCGGCCGTTCCCGCCCCTGTTGCTGGCGGCGCCGGCGGACATGCCGCGGCTGGTCAACCTGCGCAAACGCGGGTTCGAGGAGCCCAGCTGGGCCGGCGCCGATCCCGCCTGGTCGCGGGAACATGGCCAGAGCCCCTATGACGGTTCGGCCGGCTATCTGAACAAGTGGGAACAGATCTTCGTCCGCTGGGCCGAGGCCGAGGGGATCGCCCTCGATTACCTCACCGACTACGACCTGGATGTCGACCCGGCCGCGCTCGAACCCTATGGCGCTGTCGTCCTGGTGGGTCACAGCGAATACTGGTCGGGCGGCCAACGCGAGGCCATCGACGCCTTCGTCGAAGCCGGCGGCAAGCTGGCCAGCTTTTCCGGCAACACCGCCTTCTGGAAGGTGCGCTGGGAGGACCAGGGCCGCACCATGATCTGCCACAAGTGGAAGGGGTTCGAGGACGATCCCGCCGCCAAGGTCGATCCGAAAATCGGCACGCACCTGTGGTCCCACCCGGCGTTCCAATGGCCGGAGGCGGCGACCACCGGCCTCAGCTTCATCTACGCCGGCTACCATCGCCTCGGCCTGTGCGCGGCGCGGGGGCAGGGCGGCTACACCGTCTATCGCGACAAGCACTGGGCGCTGGAGGGCTGCGACCTCTACTACGGCGACGTGATCGGCGATGAGGTCCCGCTGCTGGGCTATGAGAACGACGGCTGCCTGTTCCAGTTCGGCGACGACGGCCTGCCGGCGGCGGTCCCCCGCCTGGGGGTGCCGGAAAACCTGGAGATCATCGCCCTGGCCCCGGCCTCCTTCGCCGAATCCCCCAGCCCCTACCGCCCCCTGATCCCGCCAGAACAGCTCGATGTGATCGCCCAGATTGGCTACGGCTCCTCCTCGCCAGAGACCCAGGCCAGGGTCCTGCGCGGCCACGCGGTGATGGCCTCCTTCGCCAAGGGCAAGGGCGAGGTGTTCAACGCCGGCACGACCGAATGGGCCCACGGCCTGGCGGCGGAAGATCCGTTCGTGACGCGGATCACAAGGAATGTGCTTAAGCGGTTTGTGGGGTGCTGAAGCGAATGACCACAGCCGTGGGGGAGCGCCGCAAAAGCTTTCTGGGACGGTTGGGCGCCAGCTTCGGCGCGTTCGCCCTTGCCATTGTCGCATTGGCTCCGTTCATGGCGTACTTTCCACGGGAACTCAGGTTCTTCAACATCCAAGACCTGCTTGGATTGACCTTGGTTTTTCTTGCGTCCGCATCGGCTGTTTTCGTCTGGCGAAGCGATCAAACCAGGGCGCGTACGGCGCTGCTGCTCGCGGCCTATTTCGCTCTGGTAAGCATTGTGGCCCTCGTCGCATTTGGTCAGAATTGGCTGCTTGAGCGCATCCCTTATACTTCGCCCGGATGGCTATTCGGTCCTCTTGGATGGGATGGAGAGTCTGCTGAACAGGCGATCTATTTCGAGTGCTACGCCGAAGTCTGGCTGTCGTTGGCGATTTTTCTGGCTGCCTTGATCGCTGCTAGCCGTTGGATTCTAGGCCTTCTCGGCTTGCGGAGAAGGAGAAGCTAGGAAGCCCCGCACCAGCCCGTCTAACGGCCCCAGCCCCTTATAGTCGCGGAACGTCTGCCCCTCGTCGCGCATCACCCTCTCCCAGGCGTCTGCGAACGCCGCCAACCGATCCGGATGCGCGCGCAAGTCCTCCAGCGGGTGGCGCCAGATGCGGATGGTGAAAAGCAAACCGCCGGTTTGTGGCAGGCGGCGCAGGGTCTGGCGTTCCATGCGCAGGTGGAGCTCGCGGCCGGCGTCCTGCGGCGCAATCAGGGGCTCGCGCGCCCGCACCGGGGCGGAGCTTGGCAGGAAGAGTTCGCCGCTCGCCACCACGCTCCAGTTGCGCCGCTCGACGATGGAGTCCGGCGCCAGGGCGTCGAAGATGCGGGCCACGCGCGGCAGCAGCCGCTCGCCGAAGCCGGCGACCGGGCCGTGCAGCTGGGCCAACGACTCGCCCACCGCCTCTTCGGCCGAGAAGAAGCTCGGCGCGCACAGGCTGGCGGCGGTGAGGGTCCAGCCGTCCTCGCGCCGCTCCATCAGGCAGAGGTCGTCGTCCACCAGGGAGGCCGCGCGGCGCAGGGGCGGGGCGGTGAAGTCGCGCGGCGCGGCGGCAGTGCCGAAATGCCGCTCCATCATCTCCAGCACTTCAGTCTGGCCGGCGAGAGAGCCCTCGGTCTCGCCCCAGCATAGCGCCGGGCTGGCCGCATAGGTCGCCGCCTTGCGCACGGCCGGATCGCCATCGGCGGCGCTGTAGGGTCCCTCGAACCACGCCGCCTCGTCGATCGGCGCCAGGCCGATGCGGAACAGATGCGCCTCTGGATGGTCATAAGGGGTCGGTGGTGAAAGCAGAGTCATCGCCTTCACCTTATCCATAGGACGCGTGACAAGGAATTCATTGGACCATTGGCGCGGGGCGCGCCAGATTTCGGCCACGATTTGAAGCTTCGAGAACGGACGACCCATGACCAAGGCCCTCACGACCTGCGCGATCCTCGCCGTCGCCGCGGTTTCGCTTTCGGCCTGCTATCCCTGGCATCACCACCACCATGCCTCGGTCAACATCACCAGCGGCGAAGACGATGACGCCTGGACGCCCCATGGCGATCAGGTCTTGAGCGTCACCCAGCCCCTGGATTGCCCGCAAGAGCAGGGCGGCCTGACCCGGGTGTCGGCGGCCAGCGACGGCAAGTCCTGCGTCTATCAGCGCGGCGACGATGAGGAGGTGACCTTGAGCGTCACCCCCCTGAATGGCCAGACGCCCCGCGCGGCCCTGGCGCCGATGGAGACCAGCATGGCCAGCCTGGTGTCGGTATCGATCACGGATTCGCCCGTGTCGATCCAGGCCAGCAACGAGCCCGGCGCCGACAAGGCCAAGATCGACATGCCCGGCTTCCATGTCGACGCCGATGGCGACCGGGCCAAGATCAGCATCATGGGCGTCAAGATCGACGCCGACGGCAAGAACGCTGTCGTGCACACCGGCGCGGGCGGCGGCGAGGCGACGGTTCACGCCGGTCCCGGCGGCGCCGAAATCCGCGCCGGCAAGGTCGGCGTCAACAGCGCCAATCTGGTCTATGTGCTGGCCGGCGACCACCCCGGCCCCAGCGGCTACCGCGCCGTCGGCTACATCGCCCGCGGCCCGGTCGCCGGTCCGCTGGTGGTGGGCGAGTTCAAGTCCAAGGCCGAGAACCACGACCGCCACGACAGCGACCTGCAGCACCTGATCGATCTGAACGTGAAGGCGGGGTAGGCGCCGGCGGTGCGTCCTTCGAGGCTCGGCTACGCCTCGCACCACAGGATGAGGACTTTTGGTGAGGCCCATCCCAATTCCTCATCCTGAGGCGCCCGCGTAAGCGGGCCTCGAAGGACGCAGGTCAGCCCCCCACCAACGCCCGCCGCTCCTCCGCCGTCAGCACGCGCCAGCGCCCCTCCGGCAGGCCCGCGATCTTCAGCGGTCCCACCCGCACCCGGAACAGGTCGGTCACGGCCAGGCCCACCAGCTCGCACATCCGCCGGATCTGGCGGTTGCGGCCCTCGGTCAGGACGATGCGCATCTGCTGCGGCTCGAGCAGGGTGACCTTGGCGGGTTTGAGCTGGCGCTCGTCCAGCTCCAAGCCGTGACGCAGGAGCGCCAGGGCGCGCGGCTCGACCGGGGCGTCGACGCGGACCAGATATTCCTTCTCCAGCTCGGACGCCGGCCCGATCACCGCCTTGGCCACCACCCCGTCTTCAGACAGGATCAGCAGGCCCCGGGAATCCATGTCCAGCCGGCCCACCGGCGCCAGGCGGGTGTCGCGGTCCGGGATGATGGGCGCCTCGCCGATCAGGTTGGCGCGGGTCAGCAGCCGAGCGGCCGGGACCTGGCCGGCTTCCGGCTGGGCCGAGACGATCCCCACCGGCTTGTGCACGATCACCGTCATCGAGGCGGCGAGGTCAGATTGCGCGGCGTCGGCCAGCACCAGGGTCTGGCCAGGCGCGATCTTGTGGCCGGCGTCAACGATCGTCACCCCATCGACGGAGACCAGACCCCGGCCGATCAGCGCCTCCGCCTCCCGCCGCGAACAGACGCCGCTCTGCGCCAGCCAACGGTTCACCCGCTGCGGTTCGGCCTCGTCATAGCGGCGGCTCCAGGCCATGCGATCTCCAGGGTGGGCGTGTCTGGGTTCTAGCCCGGCTCGCGAGGGTTCGAAATCTCATACCTTCTCCCGAAGGGAGAAGGAGGGGCCCGCGCCGAAGGCGTGGGAGGATGAGGGGTTACGGGGGTGCAGAAGAACGCGCCGAGGTTTCAGCTTCAACTGGACGCCTGAACGCGCTACGGCGCGGCATGGAAATGTTCGATGTCGTGGTGATCGGCGCCGGGGCGGCGGGCTTGATGTGCGCCATCGAGGCGGGCAAGCGCGGCCGGCGGGTGCTGGTGCTCGACCATGCCAAGGCGCCGGGAGAGAAGATCCGCATCTCTGGCGGCGGACGCTGCAACTTCACCAACACCCGCACGGCGCCGGCCGCCTTCCTGTCGCAGAACCCGCGTTTCTGCATCTCCGCCCTCAGCCGCTACACGCCGGCGGACTTCATCGCCCTGGTGGATCGGCACGGTATCGCCTGGCACGAGAAGACCCTTGGCCAACTGTTCTGCGACGACTCGGCCAAACAGATCGTCGACATGCTTGTCGGGGCGTTGCGCGATGCCGGCGGTGTCCTGCGGCTCGGGACCGACGTCTCGTCTATCGAAAAGGCGGCGGACGGATTCTCGCTCATGGCCGGCTCGCAAGCCATCGGCTGCCAGTCCCTGGTGATCGCCACCGGCGGCAAGTCGATCCCGAAGATGGGCGCGACGGGATTCGCCTACGACGTCGCGCGCCAGTTCGGGCTGGCGGTGACGACCACGCGTCCGGCGCTGGTTCCGCTGACCATCGAGGTCGCCCAGCTGGCGCGGCTGGCCCCGCTTGCGGGCGTCGCCGCCGACGTCCGGGTCCGATGCGGCAAGACCAGCTTCGACGAAGCCATGCTGTTCACCCATCGCGGCCTCAGCGGCCCGGCCATCCTGCAGATTTCCTCCTATTGGCGCGAAGGCGACGCGATCCAGATCGATTTCGCGCCTGGCGTCGAGCTGTTCGAAGCCCTGAAGCAGGCCAAGGGTCTGAACGGCAAACAGGCGGCGGCCACCGTCTTGGCCGAGCAGGTCCCCAAGCGGCTGGCGCAGTTCCTGGCCGAGTCCGTCGGCGCGAGCGGCGCGCTGGCGGACACGTCGGACAAGGTCCTGCGCGCCCTCGCGGACACCGCGCGGGCCTGGACGATCAAGCCGGTCGGCTCCGAAGGCTATCGCACCGCCGAGGTCACCCTGGGCGGGATCGACACCGCCGGGCTCGATCAGCGGACGATGGCGGCCAAGACGGTCCCGGGCCTCTATTTCGTCGGCGAGGGGGTGGATGTGACCGGCTGGCTCGGCGGCTATAATTTCCAATGGGCGTGGGCCAGCGGATGGTGCGCGGGTCAGGCGGCGTAAGCCGTCGCGCGGCGCGGCCATACGAGTTAGTTTTCCGTGATGACCACCCTCGACGCCGAACAAGCCCGCGCGCGACTGGACGCCTTGGCCGCGCTGCTGAAAGCCCAGCGGTACGACGACGCGCTGCTGGCGGCCGACACCATGCTGGCGGCCAGGCTGGTGCATCCCCTGCCCTTGGCTGTCTCCGCCGCCGCGCGCCAGCAGGCGGGGCTGTTCGACGAGGCGATCCTGCTGTGGGAACACCGCGCCCGGATGATGGCGGGGGAGGCGCAAGGCTGGGTTCCGCTGGCGGCCTGCCTGTTCGCCGCCCGCCGGCCGGAGCTGGCGCTGGAGGCCTGGGACAAGGCGCTGGCGCTGGCGCCAACAGACCCCGCCATCCTGGCCGGCAAGGCGGGGACCTTACGCGGGCTGAACCAGGGCGAGGCCGCGCGGGCGCTCTATCGCCAGGCGCTGGCGGCGGCGCCCGGTCAGTTCGAGCCGGGGTTCGGCCTGGTCCAGCTGGCGCTGGAAGCCGGCGATCATGAGGAGGCCGAGGCCATCTCCGCCCGCCTGCTCGTCGCCCACCCCGACCATCCCGGCGCGGCCTTCCTGGCGGCGCGGGTGGCGGTGGACGCGGGCCAGCACGCCGTGGCGTTAGCGCGGCTTGGGCCGTTGCTGGCGCGGCCCTCCCTGGCGCCGGAACAGCGGGCGGACGCCCTGCTGTTGCGCAGCGTCGCCGAGGATGGGCTCGGCCGGGCCGCGGACGCCTTCGCCTCGGCCGCGCAGGGCAAGGCGATCCAGCGGTCCCTGTTCGCCCAGCGGGCCGCCGGGCGGGAGGATGAGGTGAGCAAACTGCGTCGGCTAGGCGCCTGGTTCGAGCGCGCCGATGTGGCCGACTGGCGAGGCGCGCCGGCTCGGCGCCAGCCCGAGGAGCCATCGGCCCACGTCTTTCTGGCGGGCTTTCCTCGCTCCGGAACGACCCTGCTGGAGCAGGTGCTGGCGGGACATCCCGACGTCGTCGCCCTGGAAGAGGCGCCGACCTTCGCCGACGCCTATGGCGAATTCATGACGGGCGACGCCGGCCTGGAGCGACTGGCGCGGCTGAGCGAGCAGGATCAGGCGACCTGGCGCGCGCGCTATTGGGCGACCGTGCGTCGCGAAGGCGCTGAGCCGGCCGGCAAGGTCTTCCTCGACAAGGCGCCGGCCGGGACAATCTACCTGCCCCTGATCGCCAAGCTGTTCCCGGACGCCAAGGTGCTGTTCGCGGTGCGCGATCCGCGCGACGTGGTGCTGAGCTGCTTCCGCAACAATTTTCAGCTCAACGCCATGACCTACGCCTTCACGGATTTAGGCCAGACGGCGGCCTGCTACGACGCCTGCATGAGCATGGCCGGCGTCTATCGCCGAGTGCTGCCGCTGCACCTGCGTGAGGTGCGGCATGAGACGCTGGTGGAGAATTTTGAAGGCGAACTGGCGGGGATCGCGGCCTTCCTGGGGATCGGGGTCACGCCAGGGATGGCAGACGTCGCGGGCACGGCCGCAAGCCGCGTCGTCCGCACGCCAAGCGCCGCCCAGGTCCGCGCTGGGCTGAACCGGAAGGGGTTGGCGAGATGGCGGGCCTATGAGGCGGAGTTGGCGTCCGTAATGCCTGTGTTGACGCCATGGGCGGTGCGGTTCGGGTATTGAGGGGGCCGTTGCGTCCTTCGAGGCTCGCTGCACAGGCGTCTCAGGATGAAGAACAAAATAGGAACTAATTGCGATGTCAAGTCTCCGCGATGTCCTGAACAATGCATGCCTGAGCCTCACAAACTTTCCTCATCCTGAGGTGCGAGGCGAAGCCGAGCCTCGAAGGACGCACGGAGCTCCCCTCAATCCAACCCATACCCCAGCAACCGGATCGCCGGCTCCAGCATGGGGATCACCGGGGCCAGCTGGTCCCGATAGCCGCGCCAGCGGTAGCGGGAGCGGTCGTAAAGCTTTTCGCCGACCTGGGCGTGGCTGGCGGTGCGCGCGTACCGGGGGTTCTCATGAAAGGCAAGGCAGCGCGGATCATAGCCCACGCCGACGAAGGCCAGCATCTCGCGCACCCTGGCCTCCTGGTCGTCGATCACGTCCTCGTAGCGGATCGCCAGATAGTTCAACGGCATTTGGCGGCGATAGTGGGCCACGACCTGCAAGGTCAGCAGATAGTGGCGGGCGATGCTGACCGGATCATCGGCGCAGTAGAAGCCGTGGGTCATGTGGTTGGCGAAGGTGGACAGGACCACGTCGAGCGGGTGGCGGATCAGATGGATCACCGGCGCGGCCGGGAAGATCAGGCTGATCAGGCCCAGGTGGGTCTCGTTCAGCGGCATCTTGTCGGTGAAGCGGTCGGCGCCCAGCCTGGTCGCGCCAAGCTCCGCGGCGCGCGACAGGTAGGCGTCGCGCAAGATGTTCAATCTTCGCACCCCGTCCGCGTCGGAAAGGTCGGCCAGGCCTTCGGGATAGGGCTGCGATAGCCCCGCCAAGCCCTGCGCCGTCTCCACGATCTCGCCGATGATGGGCAGTTCGTCCCCGGCCGAGATGCGCGGGTGGGCGCTCAGGGTCTGCTCGATCATGGTGGTGCCGGACCGGGGAAAGCCCACAATGAAGATGGGCTGGGCGACATCGTCGCGAACCTCGGCGCGGGGCAGGGCGGCGACCCGGTTCTGGGTGAAGAACCGGGCCAGCCGCCGCGCCTGCGTCTGGGCGGCGTCGGTCTTATAGGTTTGGCCGGTCATCGCCCGCATGACCTGTTTGGCCTCGCCGAACGCGCGGAAGGCTTCGGGATAGCGGCCAAGCCGGTCCAGCATCCGGCCTCGTTCGTTGAGCAGATCCAGGTGCATGCCCGGCTCGAGCCCGGAACCAGACCGCGCTTCCAGCTCGGCGAGCAAGCGCAAGGCCGCCTCATAGTCGTTTCGGCGGCCGAGCAGCACGGCTCTTTGCACGCCGATCCCCGGATGACCGGGCGCGACGGCCTCGGCGGCGTCCAGCAGCTCGCCCGCGCGGTCCAACCGACGGTCGGCCGCCTCCATCTGCGCCCAGCCGAACAGGGTGGTGAACAGACGCGGATCGAGATCGAAGGCCTGCTGGTAAAATCCCCGCGCCTCCTCCATCCGCCCCTGGCTCTTCAGGTTCCAGGCCAGGCTGGCCAACAGGGTCGCATTGGGACGCTCGACCAGGGCCAGAACCCGCCGATAATGCTGCTCGCCGGCTTGGGGCTGGCGGGACCCGGTCAGGATCACGCCCATCAGATTGTGCGTGGTGGGATCGTCGGGCGACAGCCACACGGCCGCGCGGGCGAAGGGCTCGGCTTCCTCCAGCGCGCCCTTGCGGACGAGATGCAGGGCAAGCTGCGTCGTCGGTCCGGCCGCCTCGGGATCGCGTTCGACCATTCGCCGCAACAGGGCTTCGTCGGCGTCGGGCTGGGGAGGTGAGGTCATCAGCTCTTGAAGGGTTGAGGTCAGGGGGCGATCGAATGGCTGGCGCTCGCCCCCTCCGTCGCTTCGCGCCACCTCCCCCGTTTCGCTTCGCTCACAGGGAGGAGAAGGACCGTGCCGGCATATTTCTCCTCCCATGCGACGCAGTCGCGGGGGAGGTGGCGCGGTGCGTAGCGTAGTGGAGCGACGTGACGGAGGGGGCGAGCGCCGCCAGATGAGGCGCCTCCTTAGTCCGCCGATCAAGGTGCTAAATCAACCCAACCCCCGCGCCCAAAGAAAATGGCGGAAAAGGGATGAGCCCTTTCCGCCAGTTGGTTGCGCCTCAGGGGAGGAGTGGCGCGATAGATCGGCGCTGGCCAGTCGGAGGGACCGGCCAGCGCTGAGGGGACTAGAACTTGAAGCGGATACCCGCGTTCACTTGCGTGCCGTTGCTGTAGACGGCGACGAGTTGAGTGGTGTTTTGCGCATAGTACTTCAGCAGCTGGTTGGTCAGGTTCAGGGCGTCGACGGTCACAGTGATCTGCGGCGTGACCTGATAGTTGATCGAGGCGTCCAGGCTGCCGTAATCTTCCTGGTTCTCCTCCGCGGCGCGATTCAGACCGACGAAGAAGTTGGAGCGGAAGGTGTAGGCCAGGCGGGCGCTCAGGCCGTGGTCTTCATAGTAGGCTACCAGGTTGTAGGTGTACTTCGAGGTGCCCACGAGGGGCGCGCCGCTGGATTCATGACCGTCCACATAGGTGGCGTTAGCCTGGAAGCCGAAGCCCCAACCGATCGGTTGCTGCAGCTGAAGTTCGACGCCGCTCAGTTCGCCCGTCGTGTTTAGCGGCGAGGAGATGGTGTAGGTCTCAACCGGACCGACGCAGGTCGGGCAACCGGCCAGCTGCTGGTCGATATATTGACCGGTATGGTTCCCGTAGGTGACATAGGACTGCAGATCGTCGTGGAAGACGCTGATCGCGGCCACCGAACTCGGTCCGTAGTAGTACTCCAACGCCGCGTCGTAGACCGCCGCCTTCACCGGCTTCAGCTGAGTGTTGCCGCCGTTGCCGGTCAGGGTCAGGTCCGTTAGCGAAACCGTGCCGCCGAGCGCGCTGTAGTCCGGGCGAGACATGGTCTCGGCGGCCGACAGGCGCAGCAGTAGGTTTTTCTGCAGGTCGAAGGTCAGGTTCACACTCGGCAGGACGTCGAGGTAGTCGTAGGTCTTGTTGGTGACGTAATAGGTGCCGTAGGCGGAGGTCGTGATCGCCGGCCCAGTGTCCTCGGCGGCTGACGGAGCCGTGACATTCGCGTTCGGGGTTTCCTTGGTGTCGGCAATGCGGACGCCGGCGTTGCCGTGCCACCAGTCGCCGCCGAAGTTGCCCATGATGTAGCCTTCGGTGTCGACCTCATGCACCTTGAAGGAGCCCATCCAGTAGTAATTGGTGGGCTGCACCAGGGTGGACGCCGGGCCGTGGACGCCATCGTTGATCGAATTGATGATCGACGCCACGTTGCCCGGCTGCCCGCCGATGGGGATGAGTAGGCCTGGAATGCCTAGGGTGCCTGAGGTGTATCCGCCTGGATAAGGAGTCGGGTTGACGGTCGAGTACGGGTCGGATCCCGCAGTCCAGCACTGGGCGTTGGCGCCGAGCGTACAGCCGCGGTCCCAGCCGTCGACCTGACGGACGTGATCGGACATGCGCACGCCGAACTTGACGGCCTTCAGCCAGCCGTCCGAGACGTCCCATTTGCCGTCGATCGAGCCGTAGGTTTCCTTGTCCAGTTCTTTGAACACATCATTCCAGGCCCAGTCGTTGGCGAGGCCGGCCGTGCTCTGCGGCCCGACATAGCCGTTGCCTGCGGTGGGCGTGACCGCCCAACCATTGCCGGACGGTGCATAGGAGACGCCACCGGAGCCGCCATCGGCTTCGAACGAGGGGCTTTCCGGCGTATTGCCGTGACCTTGGGTGAAGCCGACCTGGGCCTTGAAGGTCAGGTTGCTGGTGGCATGCCAGGTCCCATCGAGGTTGATGTAGGCGGTGTCCGAATTTTCGTTCGGGCGGTCGATATTGTCGATGACCAGGCCATCGACCGGCCCAGTCGTGCAGGCGGTATTCCAGCACTTGCCGCCTGGCAGCGCTGGCTGCGTGCTCGGCCAGGTCGCCGACGTCAAGGTGTTGTTCTTTACGGTATAGCTGGTCGGGATGTTATTGGTGAGCTCGTGGCTGCCCCAATACATGTAGTTGTCGTTGAAATTGGTGGCGTTCAGCCTTGAATAGAAGCCGCTGAGACTCACGTCGAACTTGTCGTTTGGCTGATACTCTAAGTCTAGGTAGCCGCCGTCGCGTTCCTTCTCCTGCTTGAACAGGGTAGAGCCGATGAGCGTCGGCGCCTGGACGCCGATCAGGTTCGGGTGCCCGATGGTGATGGGGTCCCCGCCGGTGATCACGCCCGCGGAGTTATAGGTGGGCAGGGCAAGCGCCGTGTAGCCCAGCGTTTCCTGGCCGAAGCGTTCTGCGCTGTGGTCTTCGGTGAAGCCTTGGGCGATCACGCCGAAGGTGCCAGCCTCGTTCTTCCACCCCACCAGGCCGTTGAACTGCGGTTTCCATTCGCCGGAGGTGGTGCTGTAGTTGCCCATCAGCGAGCCTTCGACGGTGTAGGTCTTGCCGAGGGCCAGTGGTGTGCGGGTCTGGATGTCGATCGCGCCGGCGACGCCGCCTTCGAGGATGCTGGCGTCCTGCGTCTTGTAGACCGTGGTGCCCTGGACGATTTCAGACGGCAGCAGGTCGAAGCTGACGCTGCGGCCCACCGTTTGGTACTGGTCCAGGATGAACCAGTCGCCGGTGGCCACGTTGTGGCCGTCGATGGTGACATTGGTCAGGCTGGGCGAGGTGCCGCGGATGCTGACGCGGTCGTTTTCGTCGAAGCCGCCTTCGCCGCTGGCCGCCGACTGGGTGTTAACCCCGGGAAGCCGTTGCAGCGCGTCGGCGACGTTCTTATCCGGCAGCTTGCCGATGTCGCTCGCCGAGATCGCTTCCACCTGGTCTTCGCTGGTGCGCTTGACCGCGATGGCCTTTTCCAGCGACTGGCGGATGCCGGTGACCACGACTTCTTGCACTTGCGTGGAAGAGTCCGCGGCGAAGACCGGCGCCGCAGCGGATATGATCGCCATACCGCTGACCGTACCGATCAGAATCTTCTTATTTAACGTCATGGAGAGTCCCCTGCTGTCGGGTCAAGACTCCTTGACCCACCCCATAAGCCCAATTAGATACCAATTAGCTCTTGGAGCGCCACCAGCGAGGTTCTGCCCCCGGAACCTACGTAAAAATGTCATCAACTAGGAAAAAATTGCAAGCCCAAAAAAACACCAATCGCAGACCATTATTTTATTGGTATGCAAATGGTCGGATCGTGTGGCACAAACATCAATGCGTCGTCGGGGGTGGCGGCGCATCCAATCGAAAGAGCTGAGACGTGGCTTCGTTCGCTGAGATCATCGGCAGGCTGGATGAACAGAACCGGGCGCCGCTGTACCAACAGCTGCAGCGGGCGCTGCGCGTGGCCATAAACAAAGAGCTCCTGGCGCCCGACGAAGCGTTGCCGCCGGAGCGCGATCTCGCTGAAGAATTTCAGATTTCCCGGATCACCGTGCGCAAGGCGCTGGATGGTCTGGTGGCCGAAGGCCTGCTCGCCCGCCGCCAGGGCGCGGGCACCTTTGTCACCGCCCGGGTGGAGAAAAGCTTCTCCAAACTGTCGTCCTTTTCTGAGGACATGATCTCCCGTGGGCGCACGCCGCACAGCGAATGGCTAAGCCGGGCCGCCGGGGCGGTCAGCCCGGAAGAGTCGATGACTTTGGGCTTAAGTCCGGGCGCGGCGGTCTATCGGTTCAACCGAATCCGCTTCGCCGACGCCCTGCCGATGGCGCTGGAATATTCCACAGTGCCCGGTTTCTGCCTTCCGGCTGCCGATGCGGTGGGCAATTCCCTCTATGAGGCCCTGGAAAAGCACGACATGCGCCCGGTGCGCGCGCTGCAGCGCCTGCGCGCGGTGCTGTTCAGCGCCGAGCACGCCAAGCTTCTGGGCGTCGCCGACAAGGCCGCCGGCCTGCTGATCGAGCGGCGCGGGTTCCTAAAGGACGGCCGGGCCGTCGAATTCACCCAGTCCTTCTATCGCGGCGACGCTTACGACTTCGTCGCCGAGCTGAATTGGCTGTCGTCATAAGTGTTTGAGGAGAGTCTGGCGTTGAGTGCGAAGAAGACCCCGGACAAGGGCCATGCCGATCCGGCAATGAGCACCCGTATGTTCGAGGAGGCCGGCGAAGCGGCCCAGGTGGTGCGCGGCCAGCTCAAGGCCAATCACCAGAGCATGGTCGAGCTGGGCGCGCGGCTTCGCGCTATGCAGCCGCGCGCGGTGGTCACCGTCGGTCGCGGCAGCTCCGATCATGCGGCGACCTTCGCCCAGTATCTGATCGAGACCCGGCTGGGGGTGATGACCTCCTCGGCCGCGCCGTCGGTTTCATCCCTTTATAAAGCCACGCCCGACATGGAGGGGGTGGTCTGCCTGGCGATTTCCCAGTCCGGCAAGAGCCCCGACCTGCTCACCGCTATCGAAGGCGCCAAGGCCGCCGGCGCCTTTGTGGTCGCCCTGGTCAATGACGAGGACTCGCCCCTGGCCAAGCTGGCCGACGACGTGGCGCCCCTGCGCGCCGGTCCGGAAATCAGCGTGGCGGCGACCAAGTCCTATATCGCCGCCCTCAGCGCCATCGTGCAGATCACCGCCGCCTGGACCGAGGACGACGTGCTGATGGCCGCTGTGAATGACCTGCCAGACCTGCTCGACCAGGCCTGGGCGCTGGACTGGAGCCCGGCCGTTAAAACGCTGAAGGATGCCCACAACCTCTATGTGATCGGCCGGGGCGTCGGCTTCGGCGTCGCCCAGGAAGCGGCATTGAAGTTCAAGGAGACCTGCGGCCTGCATGCCGAAGCCTTCAGCGCGGCTGAGGTGCGCCACGGTCCCATGGCCCTGGTGGGCAAGGACTTCCCGGTGCTGGCCTTCTCGCAGAACGACCAGAGCCGGACCGGTGTCGATGAGCTGGTGGCCGAGTTCGTCTCGCGGGGCGCGGAGATCATGCTGGCGGGCGGCGGCCAGGCGCAGGCGGGCGTCATGCAACTGCCGACGCTTTCGGCGCATCCTGTGATCGAGCCGATACTCTACGTGCAAAGCTTCTATAAGATGGTCAATGCGCTGGCGCTGGCGCGCGGCTTCGATCCCGACCGTCCGCCTCACCTCAACAAGATCACCGAAACCGTCTGATGAACATCGCCCTGGTCAACGCCCGAGTGCTGCTCGACGATGGCTTCGCCCTGGGCAAGGCGGTGCTGGTCGCGGACGGCCTTATTCAAGCCGTGGTCGAGGAGGGCGCGGTCCCGGCCGGCTTCGCCCGCCGCGATCTCGAAGGCGGCGCGCTGGTCCCCGGCTTCATCGATGTCCAGGTCAATGGCGGCGGCGGGGTGCTGTTCACCGACGCCCCATCGCCTGAAGCTATCGCCCAGATCGGCGCCGCGCACCGGCGCTATGGCACCACCGGTTTCATGCCGACCCTGGTCAGCGTCGATCTGGAGACCGTCGGCGCGGCCATCGCGGCGACTCGCGAGGCGCTGGCGGACGGATCGCCCGGCCTGCTGGGCGTCCACATCGAAGGCCCGTTCCTGAACGTCGCCCGCAAGGGGATTCACGACGCCTCCAAGTTTCGCGTCATCGATGAGCCGGCGGTCGCCCTGCTGACGTCGCTGAACGCCGGCCGGACCCTGGTGACCCTGGCGCCGGAAATGACCACGCCGGAGATCATCAACCGGTTGACCAAGGCCGGGGTGATCGTCGCGGCGGGGCACACCAACGCCGACTACGCCACGGTCCGTGCGGCGCTGGATAACGGTCTCGCCGGCTTTACCCATCTGTTCAACGCCATGTCGCCGCTGACCAGCCGCGAGCCCGGCGCGGTGGGCGCGGCTTTGGAGGACGGCGCCAGCTGGTGCGGCCTGATCGTCGACGGCAAGCACGTGCACCCGGTGGTCCTGCGCATCGCCCTGGCCGCCAAACGGCACGAGCGCTTCATGCTGGTCACCGACGCCATGCCGACCGTGGGCATGACCGACAAGGTCTTCCGCCTCGGCGGGCGGCTGATCACGGTCAAGGACGGCGTCTGCGTGGACGAGCATGGCACCCTGGCCGGCTCCGATCTCGACATGGCCGGCGCGGTGCGCAACGCGGTGAACATGCTGGGCCTCAGCCTGGCCGAGGCCGCCCGCATGGCCAGCCGCAGCCCGGCGGAATTCCTCGGCCTCGGCCGCGAACTTGGCCGCATCGCCCCCGGCTATCGCGCCGACCTGGTGCTGCTGGACGCGGACCTGCAGGTGGCGGAGACCTGGATCAATGGCAGAGACTCAGCGGCGGACGTCGGGCCAGCAACTGGCGCCGTTCAGGGCGGCCACGAAGACGCCCGGCATGCATAGCGGCGACCTTCGCTCGGGACTGGCGGCCGCCGCCGCGATCCTGGCGATTTTTGCTGTCGCTCGTCCGGCGCAAGCAGCGGGCGTGAACATCATTCCCGAGCCCCTGTCGGTGACTCCATCGACGTCGGCGCCGGTGAGGATCGATGCTGAAACAGCCATCGTTGCGGCGCCCGGCGCCCGTAAGATCGCTGCCGATTTCGAGACCCTGGTCGCCCGCACACGGGGCCTGAGGCTGCCGCTGGCCGCCCATGGCGGTCACGGCCGCGCCGTGATCCTGTTCCGCCGCACAGACGACCAGACCCAGCCGCGCGAGGCCTATGACCTCGATATCGGCGACGGCAAGGTGGTGATCTCGGCGCCCACCGACGCGGGCCTGCTCTATGGCGCCGCCAGCCTCTGGCAGCTGCTGACCCCCGACGCCGGCCACGGCCCGGTGACCCTGCAGCCGGTGCATATCCACGACGCCCCGCGCTTCGTCTGGCGCGGGATGATGCTGGACTCCGCCCGCCACTATCAGTCGCCGGCCTTCATCAAGAAGCTGATCGACGTGATGGCGCTGCACAAGCTGAATGTGCTGCACTGGCACCTCACGGACGACCAGGCCTGGCGGCTGGAAATCAAGAAATATCCGCGCCTTACGACGGTCGGCGGCTGGCGCGTTCCCCCCGGCGCGGCGGCGCAGCAGGACATCGATCCCAAGACCGGCAAGCCGCGCCTCTATGGCGGAATCTACACCCAGGCCCAGGTGCGCGAGATCGTCGCCTATGCCGCCGCGCGCAACATCACCATCGTGCCGGAGATCGAGATGCCGGGTCACGCCCTGTCGGCGATCCTGGCCTATCCGGAGCTGGGCTCGGCGCCCAACGCGCCGTCCTCGATCCAGAGCGACTATGGCGTCTTCCCCTATCTCTACAATCTCGACGACCACACCTTCGCCGTGTTGGACGATGTCCTCACCGAGGTGATGGCTCTCTTCCCCAGCCCCTATATCCACATCGGCGGCGACGAGGCGACCAAGGACCAGTGGAAGGCCTCGCCGAAAATCCAGGCGCAGATGAAGGCCCTGGGCGAGCCCGACGAGGACGAGCTGCAAAGCTATTTCACCCGCCGGATGGCCGCCTTCCTCACCAGCCACGGCCGCAAGCTGATCGGCTGGGACGAGATCCTCGACAAGGCCCCGCTGCCACCCGGCGCGACGGTGATGTCCTGGCGCGGGATCGATGGCGCCATCGCCGCCGCCAAGGCCGGCCACGACACGGTGATGTCGCCAGCGCCCGTCATGTATTTCGACAACCGCCAGAGCAGCCGCCCGCAGGAGCCGCCTGGCCGGGGCTTCGTGGTCGACCTGCGCATGGCCTACGACTTCGACCCCGCGCCCAAGAGCCTCAACGACGAACAGCGCGCCCATGTGATCGGCCTGCAGGCCAATCTCTGGACCGAGCACATCCGGACCGAAGACCGGGTCGAAACCATGCTCTTCCCGCGCCTGGCCGCCGTCGCCGAAACCGGCTGGTCACGGGCGAGCGCGCACAGCTGGGACGGCTTCGCCGACCGGCTGCCGGCCATGCTGGATCGCTATCACGCCTTGGGCGTGAAGGCGGATGACGCGGCCCTCGCCGTGACGATCGATCAGTCGCCGTGGCCTAACGGCCAGGGCCGCGTCGCACTGACCACTCAGTTCGGAATCGGCCAGATTCACTACACCACTGATGGAACCGACCCCACGGCGGCATCCCCAGTTTACGCAGCGGCCTTGCTGCTTCCGCTGCCAACCCACCTGAAGGCCGCCGCCTTCAAGGACGGCGCGGCGCTGACCGCCGCGAGCGACCAGGTGATCGACGCCCTGAGCGTGCGCCATCGCACCAGCCAGCAGCTCAGCCTTTGCAGCAGCGCCGTGTCGCTGAACCTGGAGGACGACGGGCCGGTGAATGGCCCCCGCGCGGCCTTCCTGGTCGATGTCCTCAACCCCTGCTGGACCTATCCCAAGGCGGACATGACCGGGATCAAGAGTCTCGCCGTCAGCGTCGGCCAGGTCCCCTTCAACTTCCAGGTCGGCGCGGCCCGCGACAAGATTCTCCTGCACACGCCCCATACACCCGAGGGCGAGCTGGAAGTTCATGACGGTTGCACCGGCCCTCTGATCGCCAGTCTGCCGATGGCGCCGGCGACCAAGACGACCGGGGTGACCATCCTGACCGCCCCGATCGCGCCGATGACCGGCGCCCACGACCTCTGCTTCACCTTCACCGCCCGCTCGGTCGACCCGATCGGGGTGATCAACTGGGTGCAGCTGGTCCCGACGGACGCCCTCAAACCCGGAGCCTGACGCGTGTCGGACCTGATCCTGTTGAGTCCTCTGGACGGTTGGGCGGCGTCGCTGGACGAGGTCCCCGATCCCGTATTCGCCGACCGCATGCTGGGCGATGGCCTGGCCATCGACCCCACCGGCGACAAGCTGTTCGCCCCCTGCGCCGGCCAGGTGATCGGCGTCCAGCGCACCCGCCACGCCGTCACCCTGCGCGCGGCCAATGGCGCCGAAATCCTGATCCACCTGGGCCTGGAGACCGTCGGCCTGAACGGGGAGGGGTTTGTCGCCCATGTTGCGGACGGCCAGACCGTCGCCGCCGGCGAGCTGCTGATCAGCTTCGACCTGGACGTCGTCGCCCGCCGCGCCAAGAGCCTGATCACCCCCATCGTCATCACCAACGGCGAGGATTTCGCCATCGCCGATGTGGTGACAGGCCGGCTGGTGAAGGTCGGCGAGCCGCTGATGACCCTGCGGGGCGCAGGCAGCGTCGCTGAAGCCTCTGCCGTGGCCGACGCGAACGCCGTTACTCGTGACATTGTCGTACCGCTCATGCACGGGGTGCACGCGCGCCCCGCGGCGGCGATCGCGGCGGTGGCCAAGATCTTCAGCGCGAACGTTAGCATTGTTGCCGCCGGCAAGAGCGCCAACGCCAAGAGCCCGGTCGCCCTGATGACCCTGGGCGTGCGCCACAACGACCTGGTCACCCTCAGCGCTGTCGGCGCCGACGCGGCGAAGGCGGTCGACGCCCTGGCGACCCTGATCCTCAGCGGCATCGACGAGCTGGCGCCCGCCCAGGCGGCCAAGATCGAACCCGCGCCGGCGACCGCGCCGCAACTCTTGGAAACCCCATCGCGGCAGAAAGGCGTCACTGGCGCGCCAGGATTGGCGATTGGACCCGCCTTCCATCTGCGCGCGCCTCGGATCGAGGTCGATCCTGTCGGACGCGGCCTCGCCGTCGAAACCCAGGCGTTGGCCGGCGCGATCGCCGCTGTGAAAGTCCGTATCGAAGTCCAGGCAGAGGGCAGCGCCCGCCAGCATCGCGCCATCCTCGGCGCCCACCTGGCCTTCCTCGACGATCCCGAACTGGCGGACGCCGCCAACCGGCTGATCGCCGAGGGTAAGAGCGCCGGCGCGGCCTGGCGCGGCGCGGTGGATGGCTATGTGCGGACGCTGCGCGGCCTTAGCGACCCGCGCCTGGCCGAACGGGTCGACGACCTGATCGACCTGGAGCGGCAGGTTCTGCTGGCCCTCACCGGCGCGGCAGAAACCCCCATAGACGTTCCGACCGGCGCCATCGTCCTGGCCGATGACCTGTTGCCCTCGCAACTGATGAGCCTGGACGCCGGCAAGGTGGCCGGCGTGGCCACCGCGCGCGGCGGGCCGACCTCGCACGTGGCCATCCTGGCCGCCGCGATGAACCTGCCGCTGCTGGTCGCCGCCGGCGCGGGCGTCAGCGCCATCCCCGACGCGGCCATGCTGATCCTCGACGCCGATGCCGGCGCGCTTGAGGTGTCGCCTGACCCGGCCAAGCTCAAGGCGACCCAAGCCGCGCTGGAGGCCCGCAAGGCCCGCCGCGCCTTGGCCAGGGCCGGCGCTCACGAGGATTGCCGCACCGCCGATGGCGTTCGTATCGAAGTGCTGGCCAACCTGGCCTCGCAGTCCGACGCCGAGGCCGCCGTCGCCGCCGGCGCGGAAGGCTGCGGCCTGCTGCGCACCGAATTCCTGTTCATGGAGCGCGACGCCGCGCCGAGCGAAGACGAACAGGCAGCCTGCTACCAGGCCATCGCCGACGCCCTGGGCGCCCGGCCGCTGACCATCCGAACCCTGGATATCGGCGGCGACAAACCGGTGGGCTATCTGCCCATCCCGACCGAGGAAAACCCGGCCCTGGGTCTGCGCGGAGTGCGAACCAGCCTGTGGCGGCCGGACCTGCTCAAGACCCAGCTGCGCGCCCTGCTGCGCATAAGCGCCCCGGCCAATCTGAAGATCATGGTCCCCATGGTGGCCAGCCTCGCCGAGCTGATGGCGGTCAAGGCGATGATCGCCGAGGTCCGCGCCGAACTGGGCGTCACCCGACCGATCCCCGTCGGCGTGATGGTCGAGACCCCGGCCGCGGCCGTGACCTGCGACATCCTCTGCGCCGAGGCGGCGTTCATCTCCCTCGGCACCAACGACCTGGCACAATACACATTGGCGATGGATCGCGGAAACCCGCTGCTGGCCGCCGAGGTGGATGGCCTGCACCCGGCGGTGCTGCGGCTGATCGGCCAGTCGGCCGAGGGGGCGCGGGGCCGGGGACGGCCGGTCAGCGTCTGCGGCGGATTGGCGTCCGACCTCGCCGCCGCGCCGATCCTGATCGGCCTGGGCGTCACCAGCCTGTCGGCGTCAAGCGCTATCATCCCGGAACTGAAGGCGCTCGTCCGTACCCTGACGATAGATGACTGCGATGCGCTGGCGACAGCCGCCCTGGCCCAGGCGTCCGCCGCCGCCGTGCGCGCCCTGGCCCCGCCCGATCGATCCCTGCTGCTTGGCCGAGGAGCCGCCTGATGGCCCAACGCTTTTCCTTAAGCTCCCTTCAGCCGCTCGGTCGGGCGCTGATGCTGCCGATCGCGGTCCTGCCCGTGGCGGGGCTTTTGTTGCGGCTCGGTCAGCCCGACATGCTCAACATCGCCTTCGTCGCTTCGGCGGGGGATGCGATCTTCCAAAACCTCGGCCTGCTGTTCGCCATCGGCGTCGGCGTGGGCTTCGCCAAGGACGGCAATGGCGCGGCGGGCCTGGCCGGCGTGGTCTGCTTCCTGGTGGCGACCAAGGGCGCCGAGGCGCTGATGGTCACCCCGCCCGACGCCCTGGCCGGGTTCGCCGGCAAGGCCAAGGATCTGGCGGACGCCGCCTGGCGTGACGGGGCCATCAACCGGCTCAGCGTGCCGCTGGGCATCCTGTCCGGCGTGACGGCGGGCTGGTCCTACAACCGGTTCGGATCGATCAAACTGCCGGAATATCTGGCCTTCTTCGGCGGGCGCCGTTTCGTACCGATCCTCAGTGGACTGATCGGCCTCGGATTGGCGGCGGTGTTCGGGTTCGGGTTCGCCGCGATCAGCGGCGCGATCGACAAGCTGAGCTACGCCATTGTCGCCGCCGGTCCGTTCGGCCTGTTCATCTATGGCGCGCTGAACCGGCTGCTGATCGTCACCGGCCTGCACCACATCCTCAACAATGTGGCCTGGTTCATCATCGGCGACTATCACGGCGCCACCGGCGACCTGAACCGCTTCTTCGCCGGCGATCCCACCGCCGGGGCCTTTATGGCCGGCTACTTCCCGGTGATGATGTTCGGCCTGCCGGCGGCTTGCCTGGCCATGTACCACACCGCCAAGCCCGAACGTCGCGAAGCGGTGGGCGGGATGCTGTTCTCCCTGGCCCTCACCGCCATCCTGACCGGCGTCACCGAGCCGATCGAGTTCAGCTTCATGTTCCTGGCCCCGGTGCTGTTCGGCCTGCACGCGGTGCTGACCGGCCTGTCCATGGTGATCATGGACGCCCTGAAGGTGCGGCTGGGGTTCAGCTTCTCCGCCGGCCTGTTCGACTATGTGATCAACTTCGGCAAGGCGACCCGGCCGCTGCTGCTGTTCCCCGTCGGCGCCCTCTATTTCGCCCTCTACTACGGCGTCTTCCGCTTCGCCATCCAGCGCTGGAACCTGAAGACGCCCGGCCGTGAGGACGACGAGGATATCGTCGCCGCGCCGGCGATCACCGGCGAACTGGGCCGCGCCCGCGGCTATATCGCCGCCCTGGGCGGGCCGGAGAACCTGGTCTCCATCGACGCCTGCACCACGCGCCTGCGGCTGGTGGTGAAGGACCAGTCCGTGGTCGACGCACCGGCTTTGAAGGCCCTCGGCGCGCGCGGGTTGGTCAAACCGTCCGAGCGCGATCTTCAGGTGGTGGTCGGCCCCATCGCCGACGAGGTCGCGCGCGAGATGCGTCAGGCCATGGGCTCGCCGATCCAGGCCGCACCGGCTCAGGTCGCCGTCGTCGCGCCGGTGGTGGTTTCGGAAGGACACCAATCCCTCGCGGCGTCCCTGCTGACGGCCCTGGGCGGTGCGTCCAACCTGAAAAGCGCCGAGGCCGCCGCCAACCGCATCCTGATCGGCTTGACGGACTCGTCTCGGATCGATGCGCCGGCGCTGGCGGGTCTCGGTGTGCGCGGCGTCGCGGCCGTCGGTGATGGGTCAGCGCATCTGCTGCTGGCCGAGCCCGCGGCCGGGCCGGCTCAAGCCTTGGCGGGGTTGATCAAAGGCTGATCTGGACTCCGCGGGCGCTGGCCCCCACCGTCGCTTCGCGGATGGTCTCCCCCTGTCTTCGCTTCGCTCGCGGGGGAGGATAAAGGAGGGGGTCCTCCTCACCCCACGCTTAAGCGAGAGGGGGAGGTGGATTGGCGCTGAAGCGTAGCGGAAGCGACGAGACGGTGGGGGCCAGCGCCGGCGGATCGGCCCGCCGCGCCTGATCCAATAAGCCGTAGTGTGATATCCCGCTGTCGCGAATCCGGCCTAGTGTGCCGGCATGAGCTTCACCACACCAACCCGCGCCAAGGATGGCGGCCCGGCAAGCGCGCCGACGGCGGCGCTCGCGGCGCTGGGGATCGTCTTCGGCGATCTCGGCACCAGCCCGCTCTACACCCTGCAGACCGTGGTCGAGGCGGTGGGCGGACATTTCACGCCGGAAGGCGCGCTGGGCATCCTGTCGCTGATCGTCTGGACCCTGATCATCACCATCTCGGTCAAATACTGCGTCTTCGTCATGCGGGCGGACAACAATGGCGAGGGCGGCATCCTGGCCCTCATGTCGCTCCTCGGCGCCAACCGCTTCACCGGCGGCGCCAAGGTGCTGGCGATGATGGGGCTGCTTGGTGCGGCGCTGATCTATGGCGACGGGGTGATCACCCCGGCCATCTCGGTGCTGAGCGCGCTGGAAGGCGTCAAGGTCGTGACCAACGTCCTTACGCCCTACGTCATGCCGATGGCGGTGGTGATCCTGTTCGCCTTCTTCGCGCTCCAGCGCTTCGGCACCGCCAAGATCGGCGGCGCCTTCGGGCCGATCATGCTGGTCTGGTTCCTGGTCATTTCCCTGATGGGCGTGAGCGGCATCCTGCGGGACCCGCAGGTGCTGTGGGCGATCAATCCGGCCCACGCCATTGGCTTCCTCGCCCGCCATGGCTTCAGGAGCTTCCTGGTGCTGGGCGGGGTCTTCCTGTGCATCACCGGCGGCGAGGCCCTCTATGCCGACATGGGCCATTTCGGCGCCGGGCCGATCCGCCTGTCCTGGTACGCGGTGGTGCTGCCGGCCCTGCTGCTCAGCTACGCCGGCCAGACCGCCCTGCTGATCCAGAAGGGCCATATCGAGGGCAATCCCTTCTTCCAGCTGGCCCCCACCTGGTCGGTCTATCCGCTGGTGGTGCTGGCCACGATCGCCACCATTATCGCCAGCCAGGCCGTGGTCACCGGCTCCTTCTCCATGACCCGCCAGGCGATGCAACTGGGCTGGATGCCCGGCTTCGACATCCGCCAGACCTCGGACAGCGTCTATGGCCAGATCTATGTGCCGGCGGTGAACTGGCTGATGATGATCGCCACCATCGGCATCACCATAGCCTTTGGAAGCTCCGACCGTCTGGCCGGCGCCTATGGCACGGCGGTCTCGACCACCATGCTGCTGACCACGGCGCTGCTGTTCACCGCCATGCGCCGCGTGTGGCGCTGGCCCGTGGCGATCGCCGGCCTGGTCGCCGGGGTCTTCCTGGTGGTCGACATCGCCTTCTTCAGCGCCAACCTCCTAAAGATCGCCGATGGCGGCTGGCTGCCGCTGACCTTCGGCGCCCTGGTCTTCGGCGCCATGCTGACCTGGCACTGGGGCATCGGCCGGGTGCATCGCGCTTCGGCCCTGGCGCCCGGCGCCGCGGAGAAGCTGATCCGCGACCTGAACGCCCGCCGCATCCCCCGCGTGCCGGGCACGGCGGTGTTCCTGACCCGCACCAGCAACCTGGTCCCGCCGCTGATGATCGACCATGTGGCCCACATGGGCGCCCTGCATGAGAAGGTGATCAGCTTGACCGTCGAGTTCGAGGAGACGCCCCGCTGTCACCCCGACAATCGCGGCGAGATCGAACACATCGCCACCGGCCTGTGGCGCGCCACCCTCAGGTTCGGCTTCGTGCAGATTCCCGACCTGCCCGCGGCGCTGAAGGCCATTCCGCACATCGACCGGTCGATCGATATCGACAACGCGGTCTATTTCGCCGCCCGCGACATGGTGGTCTCCAAGGCCGACATTGAGCCGCACATGAAATGGCGCCTGGCCATCTTCGCCTTCTTCTTCCGCAACGCGGTCAAGATCTTCGACCGCTTCAGCCTGCCTCCCCAGAACGTGGTTGAGATAGCAAGAGAGATCGAGATCTAGGGGGCCGGGAAAGAACCCTTCCCCTCTATGGGGGAAGGGCAGGGTTGGGGGTGTTCGCGCTGATGGCGATGTTTGAACTCCGATGGGCGCCGGCGCCAAACAGCGCTCCTCGCCCCGACCGAGTGGCCACACCTCCACCCAACCCTCCCCCATCGAGGGGGAGGGCTTAGGACGCGCCGCGCCTCGCTACCGCTCGATCCGCGTCGACAGGATGATCGAGGAGGTCGTCCGCTCCACCCCGTCCAGGGCGCCGATCTCGTCCACCAGCTGGTCCATCTCCACGGTCGAGGCGGCCACCACATGGGCGATCATGTCGAACACGCCGCTGACGGAATGCAGCAGCCGCACGCCGGGCAGGGCGCGTAGGGCGGCCTCCACCGCGCGGGACTCCTTCGGCCGCACCGTGATCATGATCACCGCCCGCACCGCGCCGCGCTCGTGATCCTCGGCCAGGCGTACGGTGTAGCCGGCGATCGGGCCGCGCCGCTCCAGCCGCTCGATCCGGCTCTGCACCGTGGTGCGCGACAGGCCCAGCCGCCGGCCAAGTTCGGCGGTGGAGAGGCGCGCATTTTCACGCAGCGCCGCAATCAGTTTCTGGTCGGTCTCGTCCATCGTCGATTCGCCGAAATCCGTGATCGGAACGCCGAACTCTAGCCCCTGCATCAGCGCTTTGGCGACTAGGAATCGTCCCGATCCCCCCGAGACTGTAAGCGAGTCATCAGGAGGGGAAACCATGCGCGATATCGCCATCATCGGCGCCGGACACATTGGGGCGATGATCGCCGAGATGCTGTCGGCCAGCGGCGACTACGCCGTCGAGATCTTCGACCGCTCCGCCGAACAGCTGGCCGCGCTGAAAGCCCATCCCGCCGTCAAGACCCGCGTGCTCGACATCGCCGTGGCCAACGGTCTGCGCGACGCCCTGGTCGGCAAATATGCGGTCCTCAGCGCCGCGCCCTTCCACCTGACCACCAAGGTCGCCGAAGCCGCCAAGGCCGCCGGCGCCCACTATCTCGACCTGACCGAGGACGTGGCCAGCACCAAACGGGTGATGCAGCTGGCGGAAGACGCCACCACCGCCTTCATCCCCCAGTGCGGCCTGGCCCCCGGCTTCATCACCATTATCGCGTCAGCCCTGGCCAAGGGCTTTGATGAGCTTGTGGACGTACGCATGCGGGTCGGCGCCCTGCCGCGCTTCCCGGCCAACGCCCTGAACTACAACCTCACCTGGAGCACCGACGGGGTCATCAACGAATACTGCGAGCCCTGCGAAGCGGTCGTGAACGGCCGTCTGTGCGAGACCACGGCCCTGGAAGAGTGCGAGGAGTTCGCCCTCGACGGCGTGACCTACGAGGCCTTCAACACCTCCGGCGGTCTGGGCACCCTGGCCGAGACCCTGGCCGGCAAGGTGCGCAACCTCAACTACCGCACCATCCGCTATCCCGGCCACGCGGCGATCATGAAGGCGCTGCTGAACGATCTCGGCCTGCGCCATCGCCGGGAAATCCTGAAGGACATCCTGGAAAAGGCCCTGCCGACGACCATGCAGGATGTGGTGATCATCTTCGTCACCGTCTCCGGCCTGCGCCGTGGCCAACTGGTGCAGGAGACCTATGTGAACAAGGTCTATGCCGCGCCGGTGGGCGGCGAGCTGCGCAGCGCCATCCAGATCACCACGGCGGCGGGCATCTGCACCGTGCTGGACATGCTGGCCTCGGGCGAGCTGCCGCAAGTCGGCTTCATCAAACAGGAAGAGATCGCCCTCGACCGCTTCCTCGCCAACCGGTTCGGGCGGTATTATGCCCAGGACGGCGCGGCGGTTGCGGCGGCCTGATTTAATTCCTCCTCCGTAGGAGGAGGGAAACCGCGAAACGGTGGAGGAGGCCTTGCCGTTCCGCCGGTGTAGCGGAATAGGCCTCCTCAGTCCCTTCGGGACAGCTCCTCCAACGGAGGAGCAATTAGTATGACGACTGGAACGGACGACCGGAGACCCACCATGAACGAAATCGTCGCCATCGCGTCCGCCGCCGATGAAGCCGCCGCGGTCCTGAAGCGCCTCGGCGTCACGGCCGATTACGCCGGCGCCGACGCCCTGATTGCCACCTCGCCCATCTCCGGCGACGAGATCGGCCGCGTGCGCCAGGTCACCGCCGACGAAGCCCGCGCCGCCATCGAGCGCGCCCACACGGCCTATCTGGCCTGGCGCAAGGTTCCGGCGCCCCGGCGTGGCGAGCTGATCCGGCTGTTCGGCGACGAGTTGCGCGCGGCCAAGGCCGATCTCGGCCGGCTGGTGACGCTGGAGGCCGGCAAGGTCACGGCCGAGGGTCTGGGCGAGGTCCAGGAGATGATCGACATCTGCGACTACGCCGTCGGCCTGTCGCGCCAGCTGTTCGGCCTGACCATCGCCACCGAACGCCCTGAACACCGCATGGCGGAGACCTGGCGGTCCATCGGCGTGGTGGGGATCATCACCGCGTTCAACTTCCCGGTCGCGGTCTGGGCGTGGAACGCGGCCCTGGCCGTGGTCTGCGGCGACAGCGTGGTCTGGAAGCCGTCCGAGAAGACGCCACTAACCGCCCTGGCCGTCCAGAGCCTGTTCGAGCGCGCCTGCGCTCGGTTCGGCGAGGCGCCCGCCCATCTGTCCGAACTGATCATCGGCGGCCGCGAGGTCGGCGAAGTCCTGGTCGACCATCCCAAGGTTCCTTTGGTGTCGGCCACCGGCTCGACCGCCATGGGCCGCGCTGTCGGCCCCCGCGTGGCCGCGCGCTTCGGCCGCTCGCTGCTGGAGCTGGGCGGCAACAACGCCGCCATTGTCGCTCCGTCGGCCGACCTGGAGCTGACCCTGCGCGGGGTCGCCTTCGCCGCCATGGGGACGGCCGGCCAACGCTGCACCACCCTTCGCCGCCTGATCGTGCACGACAGCATCTATGACGCCTTGGTCGGTAAGCTGCGGAGCGTCTACGCCAGCGTCGCCATCGGCGATCCGCGCATGAGCGGCGTGTTGGTCGGCCCGCTGATCGACCAGGGCGCTTACGACGCGATGCAGAAAGCGCTGGTCGAGGCCCGCGCCGCCGGCGCGACTGTGCACGGCGGCGAACGTGTTGAGATCGCCGGCTCCGATGGCTGGTTCGTCCGCCCGGCGCTGGTGGAAATCGCCAGTCAGGTCGAGGTGGTGAAGCGCGAGACCTTCGCCCCGATCCTTTACGTCTTGCGCTACCGCGATCTGGACGAGGCCATCGCCCTGCAGAACGATGTGGCCCAGGGGCTGTCGTCCTCCATCTTCACCCTGGATTTGCGCGAAGCCGAGCGGTTCCAGTCCGAGGAAGGCTCCGACTGCGGCATCGTCAACGTCAACATCGGCCCCTCCGGCGCTGAGATCGGCGGCGCCTTCGGCGGGGAGAAGGAAACCGGCGGCGGCCGCGAGTCCGGCTCTGATTCCTGGCGCGCCTATATGAAGCGCGCCACCCAGACCCTGAACTACGGCAAGACCCTGCCGCTGGCGCAGGGCGTGAGTTTCGATATTTAGGACTGCAATCTCGCCGCCACGCTTAGGCCACAAGCCGGAGTTCCTCTGACCTCATGCGCAAGCGGCTCATCAGCACTATCCTCAGCGTCGGTCTCCTCATGGCCAGCGCGGCGATCGCCGCCGACCCGCCGCCGACATCCGTATCCGGCGTGGTCATCTCCGGCGGACCGCAGCCGAAAATCTATCTGAGCTACCCGGCCGAGGGCGAGACCATTCCCTCCGGCATATTGGTGCTGAAGGTGATCTTCGACCAGACCATGACCGCCGACGGCTGGTCCTATGACAAGACGCCCGAGGCGGCCTTTCCCAACTGTCTTGGCCGGCCGCGCATGCTCGCGGACAAGCGGACCTTCGTACTGCTGTGCGGCGTGGACCCGCACCAGGCCTATGCCATCAAGATCAACGCGGTGAACAATTTCAAGAACGCCGATGGCCGCTCGGCCGCGCCCCTGGTGCTGCACTTCAGCACGGACGACCCAGGCGTCTTCTACATGCAGGACGCTCTGACCAACGCTGGCGTGGCCTCCACCGACGCGCCGATCATGCGCTGGCCCGACCCCGACGCGGGCAAGACGACGCTGGCGGGGCAGTCGGGGAACTAGGCAAGGCGCCTCATCGTCTGGGCGCCCCAGGTCGCACGCCTGGCGCCCATTAAGACAGGGTAGGGCGAAAGCGCCGTTGACCATGACGGACCAGCTGGTGGACGATGCGGCAGGGGCGGGCGGTGGCTGGCTTCGGGGGCGAGGCTGGATGGATATCGAATTCCACTACTACATGACCTACCTGATCGCGGCGCGGGCCGGGTTCAGCCCCGAGCATGCCGAGATCCTGGCGCATGCCTCGCAGAGCGTGGACGACAATCATCTCCGGTATCGGGTCAAGGCGCCGGCGGGCGAGTATCTGAACTACGTCAGCCAGACGATGGATATCCTCAAGCCCACCAGCCAACTGGCGCGGATCTATCCCATCTTCCACTTCATCCCCGGCGATCCGGACGCGCCCAGCGCCGCGCGCAAGGACGGACGCAAGGACCCCTGGGTGACGACGCCCAACAGCCCGGTGGCGCAGAAGATGCTGAAGTCGGCCCTGGCGTCGGGCAACCTCTACCGCATTGGCGTCTCGGCGCATGGCTATGTGGACACCTGGGCGCACCAGAACTTCCTCGGCCGCCGCGACCCCTACAACGACCTGCCCGGCGCGTCCTGGGTCAAGACGTTGCTCAATGTCGGCCACGGCTCGGCGGGCCACCAGCCGGATCAGCCAGCCCTGGTCTGGACCGACCCGCGCTTGGTGGAGGATCGCGTCGACAACCGCCGCCGGTTTCTTGAAGCCGCCGAGGCGCTGTTTGTCCGCCTGGCGCTGCACGTCAATCCGGCCAGGAGCGAGACGGCGCTGGCGGCTGATTGCGCCGCGCTCGGTCACGACCTGAACGAGGATATCGGGCCGCCCGACCCTCACGGCGATCCGGCGCTGCGCCACGCCCGGATCGCACGCTACGTCGCTCGCGCGGCCACCCCGGCCTATGGCGGCATAGCGCTGGAGCCCTACGACGAATACGCCTGGTTCAACGCCGCCATCGCCGAGGACGCGGCCGGGCTGCGGCAAAAGCTCGACAACTTCCTCGGCCTCGCCGACGACTACATCGACCAGACAACCGCCATCCCCTGCACCTGGCGCGATCCGATCGGCTACAACCATACCGATTGGCATCGCCTGGTCGAGGCGGTGAAGGCGCACCAGATCGCCTGTTGGGACATATTGGTCGCCGAGAATCTGCCCGGTCTGGGTGCGAACGACCTCACTGATGAGTTGGCAGACTAACTGTCATCAACCTTAACCTTCGCCCCCTGCGACGAGGGCGTAGAGTAAGATGAAACCTTTTGCGGCTAAGGAATTCTGAAGCTCGGAGGGTCGGGTCGTTGCGCATTGGATTGAGGGCGGCTGTCGTCCTCGCGTCATCCGTGTTCTGTCTTGTCGCATCCGCTCCTGGCGCCATCGCCCAGGACGTCGGCCCGGTTCAGCTCGCCACCGCGATCGCCCAACGGGCGGAGAAAACCAGCTTCGCCGATCTTGAGCGCTGGGGTGAAGCCTCGGCCAAACGTAATGACCGCGAAGGTCTGCGCCGGCTGCAATATGTCTCACTGGTTCTGATGAACCAGTCCGAATACAAAACCTTCGACTACTGGAACGGCCTGCTGGCCAGCAAGGCGCAGGCGCAGGGCGACCATCGCTATGTGATCATGGCCCGCCTCAACGCCCTCAAGGCGATGCACGACCAGGGCGATGATTCCTCGAACGCCGAGATCGCCCACATCGCCGCGACCGAAACCGACTGGTTCGCGCGTATCCACGCCATCGTCTTCAACGCCGCCGTGCTGGTCGATCAAGACGAGAGCGGTGAGGCGCTGAAACAGCTCTCCGCGGCCCAGGATCTGATCCCGGAGGCCGATCCCGCCGCCGCCGACGCCCAGTCCGACATCTGGGAGACCATCGGCATCGCCCTGATGAAGCTGAAGGACCTGGGCGGCAGCGCCAAGGCCTTCCAGCGCGCCGACTTCGAGTTCGCCGACCAGAGCTTTCCCCGGCCCGATTTCGACGACATCTACAACATGGCCCACCTGGCCGTAGAGGTCGGGGACGGCGGCCTGGCCCGTCAGCTGTCGGGCATTCACCATCAGCTGACCCTGCGGTCCGACCTCCCGCACCTGGATTCCTGGGACGACAACCTCTGCGCCATGGTGGCCGAAAGCTTCGGCCCGCCGCGCGAAGTGCTGGACTGCCTCAAGGGGCTGGACGCCAATCTCACCGGCGCCCAATTCCTGGCGCCCCGGATACTGCCAATGCGCGCCATCGCCGCCGCCCGCGTGGGCGAGCTCGACCGCGCGCGGGACGACCTGACCCGCATGCAGGCGCTGAAAGCTCAGGGCGGCTTCGAGCCCACCGCCTTCGCTCGCGAACCGGAAGCCAAGGCCGAACTGCTGGCGGCCGAGGGCAAGCCGGCGGAAGCCTTCGACATGCTGCGCGCCTACAATCGCCAGCATGAGCAGGATGGGGCGCATACGGTGAACGCCGGCGTGCGCCAGCTCACCGGCGAGCTCCAGACCCAACTGGAAACCGCCCGCAAGAGCATGGTGCTGCAGCAGGCCGTTGTGCGCTCGCAACGTTGGCTGGAGCTGGCCGCGGGCCTGCTGATCGTCGGCGCCATCGCCGTCTTGGTCTGGCAGCGCCGCCAAGCCCGGCGCCTGCGCTTCGCCCAGCATCGCGCGGAACTGGCCAGCCAGTCCAAGAGCGAATTCCTCTCCAACATGAGCCACGAGATCCGTACGCCGCTGAACGGGGTGGTGGGCGTGGCCGACCTGCTCGCCAGCGCGGGCCTGCCCGAGCGCGAGCGGAAGATGGCCGAGCTGATCCGCGATTCCGGCCGCACGCTGGAGCGGCTGCTGTCCGACGTTTTGGATCTGGCCAAGGTCGAGGCCGGCCAGCTGACGATCGAGGAGGCGCCGTTCCAGGCGGGCGATCTGATCCGCGCCGTCGCCGAACTCCACCAGCCCAAGGCCGAGGCCAAGGGCCTGCCGCTGAACACCCGGATCGCGCCGGAACTGGAAAACTGGTTCCTCGGCGACTCCGTGCGAGTGCGGCAGATTCTGACCAACCTTACCAGCAACGCCGTCAAGTTCACCGAGACGGGCGCGGTCAGCATTGTCGCCGAGGCGCCCGCGCCAGGCATGATCCGGCTGTCGGTGATCGACACCGGCGTCGGCTTCGACGCCGCCGCCAAGAGCCGGCTGTTCTCGCGTTTTCAACAGGCTGATGGCTCCATCACCCGACGCTTCGGCGGCACGGGCCTTGGCCTGGCCATCTGCCGCCAGCTCGCCACCCTCATGGGTGGGACCATGGGCTGCGAGAGCGAACCCAAGCGAGGCTCGACCTTCTGGTTCGAAGCCCAGTTCAAACCCGCCAGCGCCGAGGAGCAGGTTGAGGGCGAAGACCTGGCCCTGCCGGACGAGCGGGCCCTGCATGTGCTGGTCGCCGACGACCATCCGACCAATCTGGTGGTCGTGCGGATGATGCTGGAGCAGCTGGGCATCGAGATTTCCACCGTCGTGAATGGCGAGGAGGCTGTCGACGCCGCGTCCAACGGCCGCTTCGATGTCATCCTGATGGACATGCAGATGCCGGTCATGGATGGGCTGGAGGCGGTCCGCCGTATTCGCCAGCACGAGCTCGACACCGGCGCTATGCGCACGCCGATCCTGATGCTGAGCGCGAACGCCGGCGCCGATCACCGCGACGAAAGCCGCCTCGCCGGCGCCGACGGCCATGTGGCCAAGCCGATCACCCTGTCGTCCCTCACCGCCGCCCTGGCCGAGGTGCTGGACGATGGCGAGGAAGCTCAGCTCGACGCGGTGGCTTAGGGCTTGTTGAGATTCATCGAGAGGCGATAACGGCTGAAGCGATGTAAATCATCGCGGCGAAGCTTTGGTCGGTTTTGTCGCTTCGCATGGCGATGCGTTTGAACTCTTTGAGTTTGCAGAAGAAGTTCTCGACGAGGTGTCGCCACTTGTAGACTTCGAGGTCGATGGCAAGGGGCTGGCTTCGTCGCGAGTGCTGGGAGATGAC
>Ga0302316_10000349_pt1 | contig 41575 bp, 38 predicted proteins | sample III_Palsa_N3_2_FD_200456 | JGI IMG/M metagenome (GOLD analysis project Ga0302316, IMG submission 200456) | Peat permafrost microbial communities from Stordalen Mire near Abisko, Sweden - III_Palsa_N3_2 | ecosystem: Environmental > Terrestrial > Soil > Palsa > Peat permafrost | place: Sweden...
AAGGATGATGCCAAGGCGCCCGCTGCCGAAGCGCCACTGAGCCCCGATGACTACAACAAGTATCTGGCGAAAGCGTACAAACATGCCAAATTCAAAAAGCCACGCGACCTGATCGGCCTGACCAAATCGCAGCCACCCGATACGATGAAAAGCATGCTGGAAGCCAATGTTCCGACGGATACGGATGCGATGCGTCATCTGGCCCAGCGGCGTGCAGATGCCGTGCGCAGCTGGCTTCGCGGCAAGGTTCCCGACAAGCGACTTTTCGTACTGGCACCGAAACTCGATGCAAAAGGCATTGACGACAAGGGGCTTACCACACGTGTGGATTTCGGCTTGCACTGAGGTTTGATAAGCGTTGCCGGACGATACGAACGCCTGAGGTTTTCCGATGGGCGCCGAGGGCTCACAATGGGCGCTTTCTCACCGTCGGAATTCCCCATGAGCTACCCCGGCCAGGCGCGCTACCAGAGCGAACTCGAATCCATCCGCGAACAGGGCTTGTTCAAGGCCGAGCGCATCATCACCTCACCGCAGTCGGCGGAAATCACTCTGGCCGATGGCCGCAAGGTGCTGAATTTTTGTGCCAATAATTATCTTGGCCTGGCGGATCATCCCGATGTGATCCAGGCTGCCAAGGATGCCTTGGACACGCACGGCTTCGGCATGGCGTCGGTACGTTTTATCTGCGGCACACAGGATCTGCACAAACAGCTGGAAGCGAAGATCGCCGAATTCTTTGGCACCGAGGACACCATCCTCTATGCCGCCTGCTTCGATGCCAACGGTGGCCTGTTCGAGCCGCTGTTTGGCGAAGAAGATGCCATCATCTCCGACGCGCTCAACCACGCCTCGATCATCGACGGCATCCGCCTGTGCAAGGCCAAGCGCTTCCGCTATGGCAACTGCGACATGGCCGATCTGGAAGCACAGCTGCAGGCCGCTGACGCCGCTGGCGCGCGCACCAAGCTGATCACCAGTGACGGCGCGTTTTCGATGGACGGCTTTATCGCGCCGCTGGATCAAATCACCGCGCTGGCGAAGAAATACAACGCACTGGTGCATATCGACGAATGCCACTGCACCGGTTTTCTTGGTGAGCATGGCCGTGGTGCGGCGGAAGTGCACGGTGTAATGGACAAGATCGACATCTTCACCGGTACCCTTGGCAAGGCACTGGGCGGTGCACTGGGCGGTTTCACCACCGGCCGCAAGGAAGTGATCGAGATGCTGCGCCAGCGTTCGCGTCCGTACCTGTTCTCCAACTCGCTGCCACCCCATGTGGTCGCCGCTGGCATCAAGGTGTTCGAGATGCTGGCTTCCGCTGGCGATCTGCGCACCAGGGTGCAGGACAACACACGCTACTTTCGCGAGCAGATGAGCGCGGCGGGTTTCGATATTCGCCCTGGCGTGCATCCGATTGTGCCGGTGATGATTTACGACGCACCAAAGGCCCAGGCCATGGCATCGGCGCTACTCGAGGAAGGCATCTACGTCACCGGATTTTTCTTCCCGGTAGTGCCGCAGGGCAAGGCCCGCATCCGTACGCAGATGAGCGCAGCGCATACGCGCGAGCATCTGGACAAGGCGATTGCCGCATTCACCAAGGTTGGAAAGCAGCTGGGCGTGATCGGCGGATAACCTTTACCGCGGAACAACGTTTACTGTTATCGCCGTGTATCCAGCTCACGCACTTCCTGGGCAGTGAGCTGGCGCCACTGACTTTTGGCCAAGTCGCCCAGCACGAGTGGGCCGATAGCGACGCGGATCAATCGCAGCACGTCAAATCCCAGTGCGGAGAGTAGACGACGAATGTGGCGATTGCGGCCCTCGTCAAGCACGACTTCGAGCCAGGCGTTCTTTTCACCGACACGAAGCAAGACCGCGCGTTTTGCTTTCAGCAAATCGCCCGACTCGTTGACACCCGAGAGCATTTTGATAAGCACTGAATCATCCGGTTGCCCGGCCACCTGGACGTGATACGTCTTGTCCAGGTGGGTCACTGGATCGGTAATACCGGACGCCCATGTCGTGTCATTGCTGAGCAATAGCAAGCCTTCGCTAGCCTTGTCCAGTCGCCCGACCGGCCCAAGCCACGGCAAACCCGCCGCAGCCAGTGCGGTGTAGACGGTGTCCCGACCGCGTTCGTCAATGGCGCTGACGACCAACCCGCGCGGTTTGTTGAACATCACATAGACATGTGCGGCAGCTTTGACGTCGACCCCATCCACCGCAATCACGGATCGATCGATCAAGGTTGGAAACTGCGGGTCGCGCTCTACCCGACCGTCAAGGCTTACCCGACCTTCGCGTATCCACTGTTCGGCCTGACTGCGCGAACAGACACCCATTTTGGACAGCACACGCGCCAAACCGTGTCGCGGTGATTTGGCGGGTACGGTTGTCTGCACGGAACGAGAAATGGGGCGAGGCATCCAGGTAGCGTATCGGCGTTGACTGCGGCACTACAAGGATTGATCAACGACACTCCCCAGACAGGGACCTCATAAACGAATTTTTGGCAATCGCGCATAAAAAAAACCCGGCCGAAGCCGGGTTTTTTTACTTACTTGCTGCGGTCTATTACTGCTTGACCTGCAGTTCGGTACGACGGTTCTGGGCGCGACCGGCATCCGTGGCGTTGTCGCCGATCGGATCGTTCTTGCCGTGACCAATCGGGCCGTCGAGGCGGCTAGCATCGATACCGTGGCTGGTCAGGTAGTCGTACACGATCTGCGAACGACGCTCCGACAGGCTCTGGTTGTACGCATCGGTACCCTTGCTGTCGGTATAGCCAGCAACGGTCACGTGCACCTGCGGGTAACGCTGCAGGGTATCCACAGCCTGGTTCAGCACTGCCAACGAGTCAGCAGTCGGAACGGCCAGTGCCTTGCCGATTTCGCTTGCCTTCACGTGGCCCTTCTTCGGGAAGTCGAACTTGAAGTTCACGCCGCGCAGGTCGATAACAACCTTCTGCGGGCAACCGTCAGGTCCAACGATCGTGCCTTCCGGCAGGTTCGGGCACTTGTTGTCGCACAGGTTCACGCCGTTGACGACGGTCTTCGAGCAGTCAGGTGCTGGCGGCGGCGGAGCAACGGCCGGAGCCGGAGCGGCCGGCGGAGCGCCAAAGCGCGAGACGATGCTCAGGCCCAGGAATGCGTCGCCATAACCGTTGCGGTTGCTGTTGTTGCCGGTATTGGCAAAAGCAGCGTTCTCGCTGGTCTTGTCATCCCAGTCATAACGGTAACCGGCTTCGACACGAATATCTGTGCTGTCGGTAACCGTCTTGGACACACCAACGCCGAGCTCAGCTGCCGGGGACCAGCCGCTGGCATATGTGCTGTTATGGTGGCTGCCGAGCACACCGGCCAGCAAGTACGGACGGAACGCGTTCCAGTCACCGACATAGTAACGAGCGGCAACGCCGACGTTGTTATTGGCCCACGAATTGCTGCTCTGACCACCACCGTTTGCCGGACCGTTGTCGATCTTGCGCTTGGTGCGGTCAACGAACAGGTCGATCGACAGGTTCGGGGTGAAGAATTTGCCAAAGCCCAGACCGTAGTAGAACTGACGGCTGTTGGTGTTGCGCTTGTCATCGTTGTAGTAACCGCCGACGGTCGGCGCGATGTACCAACGGTCATCAAAGCTCGAGACCGGAGCTGTCGAGGCGGAGCTGTCACCGGCTGGAGCGGCTGCGTCTTGCGCATGAACGGCACCTACGCCGCCCAGGGCCAGCGCGATCAGAAAATATAAGCCCTTACGATTCATCAGGTGTCTCCTCATTTTTAGGTTTTTTTTCGCGTCCGTTCAAATCAAACCGGAAATCGCGTATCGGAACTAAAGTACGTCATTCAGGGTTTCAAGCCCGTGCCTGGCGTTCATGCAACAAGCGGTGGAGAGTGTAGCAAATTCGTTAAGTGGTTGGCACGTTAACACATTGGCAACTTAATCACCCCGGTGAGACTTCATTCAGGAAACCTCGATGGCTTTCATATTGACAACCCACCGAGATAATCCCTCAAAACCACGCCAGCGCTAAACCAATTCATTCAACCCAGCGAATCAAGTCACTGATTCCCTTCGCACACGCTTAATATTCCAGTCACCTCGTCTTTACAATGTGAAGAGGCCGAGGAAATGATGTAACGGCATAGCGTCCAACGTTTCCGGGGTCTTGGTCGCCTCGAGAATGGCCTCGACACGATGCGCTGGTAAATGGTCACGCATGGCCGATTCGAATTTCCGGAGCAGCACCGGAATACCTTCCGCGCGACGTTTGCGGTGCCCAATAGGATAATCGATCGATACCTTGTCTGTGCTGGTGCCGTCCTTGAAGAACACCTGCACCGAATTGCCGATGTAGCGCTTATCCGGGTCGAAGTAGTCCTTGGTGAACTGCGGGTTCTCGCTGACCACCATCTTGTCGCGAAGCGCATCAATGCGCGGATCCGAGGCAATTTCGTCATTGTAGTCGCTAGCCACCAGGCGGCCGAAGATCAGCGGCACGGCGACCATGTACTGGATGCAGTGATCGCGGTCAGCGTAGTTCGCCAGCGGCCCGGTCTTGTCGATGATGCGGCAACCGGCTTCCTGGGTCTCAATGACAATCTTTTCGATCTGGTCGATTTTCCCGGCTACCTGTCCATGCAGCTCCATCGCACATTCCACTGCCGTCTGGGCATGGAACTCGGCCGGATAGCTGATCTTGAACAACACGTTTTCCATCACGTAACTGCCGAACGGACGCTCGAATTCGAACGCCTTGCCCTTGAAGGCCACGTCGTAGAAGCCCCAGGTCTTGGCTGACAGCGCCGAGGGATAGCCGGCAACTCCGCGATACACAGCATTAATAGCGTGAGTCACCGCGCGACGGCAGGCATCGCCAGCGGCCCAGCTCTTGCGGGGGCCGGTATTTGGTGCATGACGGTACGTGCGCAGTGCACCGTTGTCGATCCAGCTGTGCGAGACGGCGGTGACAATCTGCTCCTTGCCGCCGCCAAGCATCGCCGTGGCAACAGCCGTCGAGGCAAGGCGAACCAGAATCACATGGTCCTGCCCCACCCGGTTGAAGCTGTTCAACAGTGCGTAGCAGCCCTGGATTTCGTGTGCTTTGATCGCATAACCCAGGACGTCACGCACGGTAAGCGGCTGGCCACCCTCGCGCTCCGCTTTGCGGCTGAGGTAATCACCAACGGCCAGGATGCTGCCCAGATTGTCAGAAGGATGACCCCACTCCGCGGCAAGCCACGTGTCGTTGAAATCCAGCCAGCGGATCTGCGTGCCGATCGCGAACGCCGCCTGCACCGGGTCCAGCTCGTGGCTGGTACCCGGCACACGGGCGCCGCCGGGCAAGGTTGCGCCCGGTACGACCGGACCCAGATGTTTCACGCATTCGGGAAACTTCATCGCCAGCATCGCGGTGCCCAGCGAGTCGAGCAGCATATAGCGCGCCGTGTCGTATGCCTCTTTTGAATCGACCGCGTGATCAATCACGTAATCGGCGATGTCGACCAGTGGCTGGTCCGGATCGGGACGTACGGCAGAACGGATATCGTGCGCACTCATGAACTGTTCTCGCGGCAGGGAAAGCCGCCATTTTAGCCGACTGTCGCACGCCACAGCATTCTTGCCCGCCAGACGTCGAACGCTTGACCCTGACGGTATCCACACCGACAATCGAACCGCACATCCCAAAAGGGAGTAGTTCCCGACGCAGTCGTCATCGCGTCAGTGCAGTGATCGTCAACACGAGCAATGCCTTGCTCCGGTCACTGCGGCAGCCATGTTGCGAACGAGACTTTTGCGGTGAAAACGGGTCGCGCGCACTCGTTTTCGCCGCATTGTCTGACGCGCATGGAAACGCTCATGGAACTGACCGGCACCGACTTTCTCTCTGGCCTGATGGCCATCATTCTGCTCGATCTCGTGCTGGCCGGTGACAACGCCATTGTCATCGCGATGGCCGCACGCAGCTTGCCCAAAGCTCTGCAGAAACTGGCGGTATTCTGGGGCAGCTTTGGTGCCATCGCCATACGCCTGCTGCTCACGGCGGTAGTGGTTCACCTGCTCGAACTACCGGGACTGATGCTCGCAGGCGGTCTTTTGCTGCTTCCCATTGCATGGAAACTGCTGCAGCAGAACGATGATGCCAAGCATGAAATCAGCGCGTCGAAGAGTTTCTGGGGCGCGCTGCGCACCATTATCGTTGCCGATGCACTCATGGGCATGGATAACGTACTCGCGATCGCTGGCGCCTCCAAGGGCCACCTCGGGCTGGTCGTGCTGGGACTGTTGATCAGTGTGCCCCTGATTGTATGGGGCTCGACGATGATCCTGAAACTGATCGAGCGCTTCCCCATCATCATCTACTTGGGCGCAGCAGCCATCGCGTGGACTGCCGCACATATGATCGCTGGCGACCATCTGATTTCCGGATGGTTTGATGCCCATGACTGGGCAGCATACGGCCTGCAGGTCTTGCTGGTGGTGAGCCTGTGCAGCGGTGGCTGGTTGATGCAGCGTTGTCGACGGCGCATCACTTCGTGCTGATTACTGCATGTTGATCACTTCAAGGCTGATCACTTCAGGCTGAGAAATCTTCGGCATTCAAGAAAGGTCACGGTCAGGAAACCGTGACCTTTCGAGGTCAATCATTCAGCGGTAGCCATCAGAAGCGGAATTTCACGAACGCCGACGGACCGTGCAGCTTCAAGTCCAGGTTCGCGTTGTAGCTATCCTGCTCGTCGTTGAGCTTGATGCGGGTATACGCGTATTCCGCACCAAATCCGAGATTTTTCCAGGGATACCATTCCAGGCCCAGGGCGGCATTATATATATGGCCGTTGAGATCGCCGCCGTTTTTCTTGACGCCCGACGCGTCGAAGTACATGCGCAAGCTGTCGTTGAAAGCATGGCGCCAGCCTAGCTGTAGCAGAGGCGCTCCAGCGGTTTCGCTATAGCTGGTCGAAGCCTGGGCGCTTTCGCCATCCAGCGTGGCAATGCCGCTAATGCCGGCGCGCACACGGTAATAAGCCGCACCGATGCCCAGGCCAAAGACATCGTTGCCACTGCCAAACCACCAGCGATACGCCGCGCTGCCGAAGTCGAAATCGAGTTTGCCGCGAACCGAAGCCGAGGCGTCGTAGTCGTTGCCGCCGTAGCTGATATCGTCGCTGAGCGTCTTGGTTCTCGAACGATTGATGCTGAAGTAGTCGAACGAAAACCCCTGATGATCACCGATGAGAAAATCGAGCTTCACACGCGGAACGGTTTTGTGGTCTTCGAAGCCAAGATCGTGCTCGAGATTCACATTGCCCTTGAACTGACCGCTCTTGTCGCCGGCACCGATCGTGGTGTCGGTGTTGGCGTAGTAGCCGCCGAGTGAAAGGTCGAAGCGATCGAGGGCTGGCGACACGTCGGCGAACGATGCGGAACTCGCCAAAAGAAGGGGCGCCATCAAAAGGTGATGGCGGCGCAAACGAGGCCGTGAAGGATTAAATTTAAATAGTGAACTCATTGGGCGTTTCCGTACTGAGCAGTGCAGGAAATGCCAATTTAAAGAGAGCCGTGTGCAGACTCTGTGGAGGAGCCGATTTCCTTTCGTTGCGCGCGATATCTGCACGCAGTTCTGCAGAATCGATGCCACTCGCGCACATGCAGAAATCCATTGCAGCACATGTAAAAGGGGAGCCGATGGGCTCCCCTTTTATACGTCTGCCGATCAATTCAGCGCTTGTCGATCGGCACGTAGGCCTGGTCTTCCGGTCCGATGTAATTCGCGCTGGGACGAATGATCTTGCCATCCTCGCGCTGCTCGATCACATGCGCACTCCAGCCCGAGGTACGGGCAATCACAAACAACGGCGTGAACATCGCCGTGGGCACGCCCATCATGTGGTAGGCGCTGGCAGAGAACCAATCGAGGTTGGGGAACATCTTCTTGATCTCACCCATCACTTTCTCGATGCGCTCGGACACCTCGAACAGCGTGGGATTGCCACCATCCGTGCACAGCTTGCGCGAGACTTCCTTGATGATCTCATTGCGCGGATCGGACACGGTATACACCGGATGGCCGAAACCGATCACGATCTCCTTGCGCTCGACGCGGGCGCGAATATCCGCCTCCGCTTCATTGGCATTGCGATAGCGCGCGATGATTTCCATCGCCACCTCGTTCGCGCCGCCATGCTTCGGTCCGCGCAGTGCGCCGATGGCACCGGTCAGTGCGGAATACATATCCGAACCAGTACCGGCAATGACGCGAGCCGCAAACGTCGAGGCATTGAACTCGTGCTCGGCGTACAGCACCAGCGACTTGTCGAGCGCATGCGCATGCAGATCGCTGGGCTTCTTGCCGTGCAGCAGGTGCAGAAAGTGCGCGGCAATCGAGTCATCGTCGGTCTGCGTTTCGATGCGTTTGCCGTTATGGCTGAAGTGATACCAGTACAGCAGCATCGAGCCGAAGCTTGCCATCAGGCGATCGGCAATCTCGCGAGCGCCCGTGACGTTGTGATCGTCCTTTTCCGGCAGCACCGTGCCGAGTACCGAGCAACCGGTGCGCATCACGTCCATCGGATGCGTAGCGGCCGGCAGCAGCTCCAGCGCACTCTTTACCGGCGCCGGCAGTCCACGCAGCCGCTTCAAGCGCGCGCGGTAGTGATTCAGTTCGGTCCAGTTCGGCAGCACACCGTGAACCAGCAAATAGGCCACTTCCTCGAAACAGCCTTTGGCCGCCAGATCATGGATGTCATAACCGCGGTAATGCAGGTCGTTACCGCTGCGGCCGACAGTGCACAGTGCCGTGTTGCCTGCCGGTACGCCGGAAAGCGCGACGGATTTCTTGGCCTTTGGCACGGTTTGCGTGGTTTCGCTCATGGATAAACCCTCGATCGATGAAACTGCGCCGGTAGGCCGGCGAAGCAAGAAGGAAAAGCGCGTTGTGCAATCAGTCGCCGGATTTGCCGTCGGCAAAAAGCTCGTCGAGCTTGCGCTCGTAAGCGTGATAGTCGAGATAGTCGTATAGCTCTTCGCGAGTCTGCATGGTCGTTACTGCAGCCTTCTGCGTGCCATCGCGACGCACCGTCTCGTAGAAATTCAGCGCCGCCTTGTTCATCGCCCGATAGGCGCCGCAGCAGTACAGGATGATGTCAACGTTCGCGCCGGCCAGTTCGTCGCGCGTAAACAGCGGAGTCTGTCCAAATTCGGTGATGTTGGCGAGAATGGGTACCTTCACAGCTGCCTTGAACTCGCGATATTGCTCGAGTGTGTAGATAGCTTCGGGGAAAATCATGTCTGCGCCCGCTTCGACGCAGGCCTGCGCGCGTTCGATCGCCGATGCCAGACCTTCGACTGCAATGGAGTCGGTACGCGCCATGATGACAAACTGATCGTCGGTGCGTGCATCTACTGCAGCCTTCACGCGATCAACCATTTCCTCTTTCGAGACGATGGCCTTGCCGGGACGGTGACCGCAGCGTTTGGCCGCAACCTGATCCTCGATATGCAACGCACCTGCACCGGCCTTGATCAGCGATCGAACGGTCCGCGCAATATTGAACGCCCCGCCCCACCCCGTATCCACGTCGACCAGCAGCGGCAGTTCGCAGACATCGGTGATGCGGCGGATATCGGTGAGCACATCTTCCATCGTGCTGATGCCGAGATCGGGCATACCCAATGAATTGGCAGCGACACCACCGCCGGACAGATAAATTGCCTTGAAGCCAGTGCGCTCGGCCATGCGTGCTGCATAGGCGGTAATCGCACCGACAACCTGCAGCGGCTGTTCTTCAGCGACTGCCGCGCGAAAACGGGCGCCGGGAGATGCGTTCTTCGTCATGGCTGCTTTATCCAAAATGCCATTTTAGCGCACCGGCAAATTACACGCTCCCGCACTGCGTCAGCGGCAATCGATGAGCTCTTCTCCGGGTCCCTTGTGACATGCAACAAAAAAGCGGGCCGACTGAAAAGCCGACCCGCCGTGCTTCAAACTAAACGCTGCGCTTACTTCTTGGCAAACAGATGCTCGACGCCGGCGCGCTCTTCGCGCAGTTCTTTTTCGGTGGCGTCGATGCGTGATTGCGAGAAGGCGTTGATCTTCAAGCCCTGCACGATTTCATATTTGCCGCCCTTCACCGTCACCGGGTAGCCGAAAATCACGCCCGGCGCGATACCGTACGAACCGTCCGAGGGGATGCCCATCGAAACCCAGTCACCGTCGACGGTGCCCAGTGCCCACGTGCGCATATGATCGATCGCAGCCGACGCAGCAGATGCAGCCGACGACGCACCACGCGCCTTGATGATGGCCGCGCCGCGCTGCTGCACGATCGGGATGAAATCGCTTTCGTACCAGGACTGGTCAATCTGCTCCAGCGCCGATTTGCCCTTCACGGTGGTCTCGTGCAGATCCGGATACTGGGTGGAGCTGTGATTGCCCCAGATGGTGACCTTCTTGATGTCGGTAGTGTGTGCACCGGTCTTCTCGGCCAGCTGGCTCAGGGCACGGTTGTGGTCCAGGCGCACCATCGCGGTGAAGCACTTCGGATCGAGATCCGGCGCGTTCTGCTGGGCAATCAGCGCATTGGTGTTGGCCGGGTTACCGACCACCAGCACACGCACGTCGCGCTTGGCGTGATCGTTCAGCGCCTTGCCCTGCGGACCGAAGATCGCGCCATTGGCTTCCAGCAGGTCTTTGCGCTCCATGCCAGGGCCGCGCGGACGGGCACCGACCAGCAACGCGTAGTCGACATCCTTGAACGCGACGTTGACGTCATCGGTAGCAACCACACCGGCCAGCGTCGGGAACGCGCAGTCGTTGAGCTCCATCACCACGCCCTGCAGGGTTGGCAGCGCAGGCGTGATCTCCAGCAGGTGCAGGATCACCGGCTGATCCGGGCCCAGCATGTCGCCAGCAGCGATACGGAACAGCAACGCATAACCGATCTGGCCAGCGGCGCCGGTGACGGCAACTCGAACGGGTGCTTTCATGGGGTTGGCTCCTTGAGTGAGCGATGAGTGATTACGGGGGGAAGACACATCTAGTAGGGACGCGCGCAGGTCACGCAGCAGGTATCGAGGCGCTCAGACCAGTTCCGCAAAGAACTGCTGAATGCGTTGCAGGCCGGGCTCGAGCTGGGTCGTCGGGCAGGTGTAGGAAATGCGCAGCGCCCGCGGCTCGCCAAATGCAGAACCCGGCACGCAGGCGACGCCCTTGGCTTCAAGCAGCGCAGCGCAGAATTCCACGTCGTTGCTGATCAGCGTTCCGTTGTGGCGCTTGCCGAACGCCACCGAAATGTCCGGGAACGCGTAGAAAGCCCCTTGCGGCCGCGGGCAAATGACACCGGGAATCGCGCGCAGCGCGTCGACCACCACATCACGCTTGCCGGCAAATTCGGCGCACTTGGCCTGCGGAATGTCTTGCGGTCCGCTAAAGGCGGCAATCGCGGCGGCGGTGATCACTTCCGGCAGGCTGGTGATGTGATTGGAGTTGAGCGTAGTGACCGCTTTTGCCACCGACTCTGGCCCGGCAATCAGTCCCACGCGCCAGCCTGGCATGCCATACGTCTTGGACACGGAGTCGATGAAGATCAACCGCTCGCGCAACTCGGGCTTTTCCAGCACAAAGTTGTGATAGCCGATACCGTCGAAGACCATCGAGTTGTAGATATCGTCGGTGACAATCCAGGTGTCCGGATACTTCGCCAGCACGTCAGCCAGCGCGGCGATTTCTTCGCGCGTGTAGACCATGCCGGTGGGGTTTGACGGGTTGTTGAACAGAAACATCTTCGGCTTGCGCTGCAATGCCGCTTCCAATTGTGCAGGCGCAAGCTTGTAGTTCTGCACCGAAGGGCATGGCAGCACGTTGACCCTGGCACCGACGATGTCGGCGATGTCGTGGTACGTGGTCCAGTAGGGCGCCGGAAAACAAATCTCGTCGCCTTCGTCGAGCAGTGTTTCAGCAAGGTTGTACAGCACTTGCTTGGCACCGATGCCAATCGAAACATTCGTGCGGCCATAACCACTGAAACCCAGCGCCTCGATGTGCTTGAGGAACGCATCCAGCAAAGCATCGGGACCGCGATTGCTGCCGTACTGTCCACTATCGTGCGATAAAGCGTCGCGCGCCGCGGCATACACATGCTCACCTGGCAAAAAGTTCGGCACGCCGATCGAGAAGCTGATGATGTCGCGGCCGGCAGCCTTGAGCTGCTTTGCCTTTTCCGCAATGACCATGATCGCGCTGGGTTTGGCACGACCGACACGTTGGGCAAGTTGGGGCATGACTTTCTCTGTTCCTTTTAAGGATATGAACGCAGAAAACCTGAGAATTTTAGCATGCGGCAGCGCGTCATCCGTCGACTACCGAAAAGCCGGTGTGCGCCAACCGGTGCATTCCTCGGGTAGCCCATGCATGATGCGCACGCCACCAGCGCTTCGACACGTCCCAGCCCGGGGGCACCGGCCGGCGAAATGCAGGCCAACCAACCTCAGAAAGGTCTACCCAACTCTCGCGGAGGACACACGGATATGTTTCATCTGATCTGGTCCATCATCGTTGGTTTTTTCATCGGTCTGATTGCCCGCGCGCTGATTCCCGGCGCGGAACACATGGGATTCTGGATGACTGTGGTTGTCGGCATCGTGGGTTCGCTGATCGGTGGCGTGATCGGCAATCTGATAAGCCGACCGCCGCCGGGCAGCAAATTCCACCCCGCCGGTTTTCTGATGTCCATCGTTGGCGCCATCGTGCTGCTGTTGATTCTTCGCTACGCCTTCCACATGTAATTTATTGGAAGTTGCAGATAAGCACTTCGCTTGAAACAAAGCGGCGGAAATGATCCCGCCGCTTTGCAAGCCAACCGAGCAAGCCAACTAAGTCAGGCTGCCGAACCGCCGAACAGTTTGCCGGCCAAGCCTTCCAGTGCTCCCAGATTGAAACCACCGCCCTGCGAGGCGTCTGGCACTTGCCCATCGGGTGTCAGATGATCGACCGCATGCGGCAATACCTGTGAGAGTTTGCCGAGCAGTTCATTCGGATCCACACCCAGTTTGGCCGCCTGTTCCTGTACCACCGAGCCGAGGCCGCCGTTCTGCAACGCCTGACCGAGCTGGTCGCTCGAAATCGGCTGATTCGCGCCAGTACCCACCCACGACTGCACCGCACCGCCGAGTCCGTGTTGTTGCAGGGTGCTGACCAGGCCCTGCACGCCGCCGGCGCGATCGATCAGCTGACCAGCCGCCGAAATCAATGACCCTGCACCCGCCTGTTGTCCCTGACCACCGAGCAAATCGTTGAGGAATGACATGGTCGTTCTCCTTCAAGAGTGGATGATGTCTGTTGCCCGCCGATCATAGGCCGGCGCCGCGGTCGCCGCCATGACAAGCGCGCAAAAAAACCGCCGGCTGAACCGGCGGTCTGGGTGACTCGTTTGCTGCATGGCGGCTATCGCAAAGATCTAAATGTCACAGATCGGACAGCAACGGAATCAGGCGCGCTTGTCGAGCACTGCGTTCCATTCCTTCACGCGGTCGGCGTGCGCAGCCAACAAGGCATCGACGTCGCCTTCCACCGTCACTTTCTCCACCGTGTCGCCCTGCTGGACGGCATTGACCACCTTCTGGTCTTCCGCGCCGATCACTTCACCAAACACACTGTGCTTGCCATCCAGCCATGGCGTGGCGCCATGGGTAATGAAGAACTGGCTGCCATTGGTGCGCGGACCGGCGTTGGCCATCGACAGCACGCCGGGCTTGTCGTGACGCAGCGACGCGTTGAATTCGTCTTCGAACTTGTAGCCAGGGCCGCCGCGACCGCTGCCTTCGGGGCAACCGCCCTGCACCATGAAGTCCGCGATCACGCGATGGAACGACAGGCCGTCGTAGTAGCCGCGCTTGGCCAGATTGACGAAATTGGCCACCGTGAGCGGTGCCTTGTCATCGTGCAGACGCAAATGGATCGGGCCGCGGTTGGTGCTGAAAGTAACGTTGATGGTCATCGCAAATCCTCGGGGTTCCTTGACAACATCACCGTGTCCGGCACGGCGATGGGGCGGGAAGAATACCGCAGTCGCGTGAAGGGTCCCATAAATGCCCCGGAATGAGGTCGGGCAACGGTGGTGAGAGCTGACCAATCGACGGACCACTCCTGACCGGCCCAGTGACGCAGCGCGGCACCGCCAAAGCCACCGAATGAACGAATTGACGAAACCGCAGGCAAGCTGACACATAAGTCCGTATAATCGACAAGTTAATCCTTCTGTTAAACCATCAGGCGGCCCATCCGGCGCCGGCCGAGTCTTTTATGTCTATCGAAAAACTGCGCAATATCGCCATCGTCGCCCACGTCGATCACGGCAAGACCACCCTCGTCGATTGCCTGCTCAAGCAGTCCGGCACGTTCTCCGATCGCACGGTGCTGGCTGAACGCGTGATGGATTCGAACGACCAGGAAAAAGAGCGCGGCATCACCATCCTGGCGAAGAACACCGCGATCCAGTGGCGCGACAACCGCATCAACATCGTCGACACACCGGGACATGCTGACTTCGGCGGCGAAGTGGAACGCGTGCTGTCGATGGTCGACTCGGTGCTGATCCTGGTCGATGCGATGGACGGCCCGATGCCGCAGACACGCTTCGTGACGCAGAAAGCGTTCGACATGGGCTTCAAGCCGATCGTGGTGATCAACAAGATCGACCGCCCTGGCGCGCGCCCGGACTGGGTGCTGGACCAGACATTCGATCTGTTCGATCGCCTCGGCGCCACCGACGAGCAGCTCGACTTTCCGGTGGTCTATGCCTCGGCCCTGCACGGTTACGCCAGCCTCAGCAGCGAAGCGCGCGAAGGCGACATGACCCCGCTGTACGAAGCGATCATGCAGCACGTGAGTGCGCCGAACGTCGATCCGGACGGCCCGTTCCAGATGCGTATCAGCCAGCTCGACTACAACAGCTACGTCGGCCTGATCGGCATCGGCCGCATCCAGCGCGGCAAGATCAAGACCAACCAGCAGGTCTCGGTGGTCGATCGTCACGGCAAGAAGCGCACCGGCAAGGTGTTGCAGGTGCTGGGCTTCATGGGCCTGGAACGCCGCGAAGTGGCCGAGGCCGAAGCCGGCGACATCGTCGCGATCTCCGGCCTGGAAGGCCTGAGCATCTCCGACACGGTCTGCCAGCTTGATACACCCGAGGCGCTCGAAGCGCTGACCGTTGACGAGCCGACCATCAGCATGACCTTCCAGGTCAACAACTCGCCGTTCGCCGGCAACAAGGACAAGAGCGGCGGCAAGTTCATCACCAGCCGCCAGCTGCGCGAGCGCCTCGAGCGCGAAACGCTGCACAACGTGGCGCTGAAGGTCGAGGAAGGTTCGGACCCGGACAAGTTCCTGGTCTCCGGTCGCGGCGAGCTGCATCTGTCGGTGCTGATCGAGAACATGCGCCGCGAGGGCTACGAGTTGGCCGTGTCGCGTCCCGAAGTGATCATCAAGGAAATCGACGGCAAGATGATGGAGCCGATCGAACAGCTGGTGGTCGACGTCGAAGAGGTTCACCAGGGCGGCGTGATGGAGCGCTTGGGCATGCGCAAGGGCCAGCTGAAGAACATGGAATCGGACGGCCGCGGTCGCGTGCGTCTGGACTATGAAATCCCGGCGCGTGGCCTGATCGGCTTCCAGACCGAGTTCCGCACGCTGACCCAGGGTGGCGGCCTGCTGTTCCACGTATTCGACCATTACGGCCCGAAGGCCGACGGTGCAATCGCCAAGCGCCAGAACGGCGTGATGATCTCCAACGCCACCGGCTCCACGCCCGCCTATTCGCTCGGACCGCTGCAGGATCGCGGCAAGCTGTTCGCGGCCGAAGGCGACGAAGTTTACGAGGGCCAGCTGGTCGGTATCCATGCCAAGGACAACGACCTCACCGTCAACGTCATCAAGGGCAAGCCGCTGACCAATATGCGCGCGTCGGGCAAGGACGATGCGATCCAGTTGTCACCGGCGATCAAGTACTCGCTCGAACAGGCGCTGGAGTTCATCGAGGACGATGAGCTGGTGGAAATCACCCCGAAGGAAATCCGCCTGCGCAAGCGTCACCTCACCGAGAGCGATCGCAAGCGTTCTTCGCGCAGCTGAGTTGTCGCGCAATCCATAAAAAGGCCGCCGAAAGGCGGCTTTTTTATGTCGTGGACTTCATTACGCCACGTTCCAGCATTTCAACCAACGCATTGAAAAACTCCCCGCCGCCCGAAGGTCAGCGAGGACAAAGACAACGCCGCCAGCGGCCAATCAGAGTGCGCGGCTGAAACCAACCAGCACGGAGCTTCCGTGGCTGCCATCGATCAGCGGACTATTGCTGATCTTGTCCGGCAATACGCTGTATCTGGCACCGATCATCAGCGCCCACTTTGCGCCGATGGGCCGGGTCAAATTGACGCCCACTTGCGGAATCAACGCACCGCCCGGTTCATAGCCAGGCACACCGCGGCGTACTTCGTCCGGATGGATGCCGTAGTAATAGTCGGCAACCTTGGACGACAGGAAAGTGGCACCGACCGTCGGGGTAATCCGGAAGCCGCCCCACTGCAGCGGATAGCCATATTCCAGCGAATATTCCGCGCCTTCGCTGCTGCCCGATATATCGGTCTTGGCCACCGCCTTCAGCTGCCCGAGGCGACCGGTCCATGACGCGGCGAAACCGGCATCGATGCTGCGATCGCGATCCTCCAGGTCATTTCGGTTGATGCCACGGCGAGCCAGAGCGGCCCGGTCGAAATCGGATGCATCGATGTTGTTGAAACCGGTCGTGATGATGGCATCGACGACAAAGCCGTCGGACTTCAACAAATGGATACCACCGGTAATCCCGCGGAAGAAAAAGCGGTCACCCTCATAGTCGACCAGCGGAAACGGCGTCACCTTCGAGCCCTGCCCGATATAGGCATTGTCGGAAACAGCCACTCCCAAGCCAAGCCGCCAGCGCGAGGCTGTTGCCGCATCCGCCTGATCGTCCGACGCGGTCGTCGATTGAGCCCATACACTTGCCGGCATCAGCATGATCAAGAGGCAGGAACATAGTTTTTTCATCGGACAACTTTCCTTGAGTAATCGCTGTAAAGGTTGTTTCGCGAGCACGGAACGTCTCGCAATATCAGCGATCACGGTGACCGCTTCGAATCGTCACCAGCATGTCCAGCAGCCGTGCCGTGGCGCCCTCCTCGACCAGTTGCTGAGCTGTCTTGCCGCCCAGCTCGCAGATCACGTCACTGCTAAACCAGTGCATGACCTTGTCGGCATCCGGTTCGATGCCCCTGGCAACGGAAAGCACGACTGCTCGCTCCCACTCGACCCGGGTACGCGACGTCGTCATGCTGCTCTTCATGGGCGCGGGAGGCGGCACGTCGCCGAGCAGAATGGGCGGACGTCGCTGGAGCAAGTTGCGGAATGTCGCAGGCATCGGGAGTGCCATGGCGGCTGGGGAGGTAGCGCATACTGACAATGCGATATGTCCCGCGTTTGTCCCGAAAAATATCCTACCGCAACAATGTTTCATCACTGAAATATGTGCTTATCTGCTGGTGTTGCCGTATAACAGCGGGCATCAGATCCAGGGGAAGCAAGGTGATCGCCGTGCCCAACATCCTAGTCGTCGATGACGACGAAGAGCTTCTTGCATTAATCAAGAAATTCCTTGAGCGATACGATTATAAAGTCGAAGTCGCAGGCTCGGGCTCGCAGATGGATACAGCGATGGCCAGCAGGGATTTCGACGCGCTGATTCTCGATGTAATGCTGCCTGGCGAAGACGGCTTCAGCTTGTGCAAGCGGGTAAGAGCCGCATCGAGCAGCCTGCCCATCATCATGCTGACCGCAGTGACGGAAACCACCGACCGCATTGTCGGCCTTGAGCTGGGTGCGGATGATTATCTGGCCAAGCCCTTCGACGCGCGCGAGCTGCTGGCACGGATCCGTGCTTTGCTGCGCCGGGCTACGCTGCGCCAGACCAGTGCCGATCATCACCCCGGCCTGCTGTTCGGAAGCTGGCGACTCGACCTGGCCAAGCGCGAATTGCGTTCCAGCGACATGACTCTGGTGCCGCTGTCCAGCGGTGAGTTCGAGCTGCTGCTGGCCTTTCTCGAACATCCACAGCGCTTGCTGACGCGTGAGCAACTGATCGACTACGCGCGAGGCTCAGCCCACGAAGTGTTCGATCGCAGTATCGACGTCCAGATCAGCCGCATCCGGCGAAAGATTGAAACCGATACGCGCAATCCGGAAATGATACGCACGGTGCGCAACGCCGGTTACATCTTCACCATGCCGGTCGAACACGCTCAATGAAACGCCATCACGTATTCGACAGCATTGCCTGGTGGTTTGCGCTCAATGTAGCCGCCGCCATCCTGATCGCACTGTTGATGTGCATGATCATTGTGCAATTCGCCGGCGTCTGGGCGCAGCCCTCAGTCGAGAGCGCAGGGTTGATCGAACAGGTAGCAGGCATTGCCCGCACGATCGATAAAGTCCCCGCCACCGAGCGCTCGCAGCTGGCCCTGAAGCTCGCTTCAGCCGCCTACGATATGCATTGGTATCCACACCGCGACCAGGTTCCGATATCGACTGATCATGATAAGAAAGAACACGATGCCCGTTGGACCAAGCTCACCAGCATGCTGGGCCGACCCGATGCCGGCGTGCTGGCCTCCAGTCCCGATGACGTCGCTGCGAAAGCCGAACCCGTACTGCGCAAATATGCCATCGCCATCGAACTGTCCGACCACAGCTGGATCATGTTCGATACGGCCCAGCGCAGTTGGGGTATCGCTCGCGGTTTACAGATATTGCTAACCATTCTGTTCCTTCTGCTTTCGAGCGGCATCATCGCCAGTGCAGCTGGCCGGCGGCTGGCACGGCCCGTGCAACGATTTGCCGATGCCGCCGAAACCTTCGGCGCCGGCTCGCGTGCCGAGCCATTGCAGCTAGTCGGCCCGCTGGAAATCCGCGAGGCAGCGGCAGCGTTCAACGCCATGCAGGAACGCATCCAGCAGTTGATGGACAGCCGCACCGAAATGCTCACGGCGATCTCGCATGATCTGCGCGCACCGCTTACACGCATGCGCTTGCGCGGCGAGTTCATCGAAGATAACGAGCAACAGCGAAAACTGTTTCGCGACGTCGACGAAATGCAGGCCATGGTCGAGGCCAGTCTGGCGTTCTTCCGACTTGATGGTCAGCAAGAGGAAATGACCCGTTTCGAGCTGGGCGAACTGATCCATACCGTGGTGGATGATTTCCGTGACATGGGCCAGCCGGTAGAGTCCGCTAACTTGATGCCGCTGGTTTACCTGGGTCGCCCGCTGGCACTCAAGCGAGTGCTGACCAACCTGATCGACAATGCAGTGAAATACGGCAGCAGGGCACGCATCACACTTAGCGCACAGAATAGCCAGGTCATCATCACCATCGACGATGACGGCCCCGGCGTCCCTCCCAGCCTGATACCCAAGCTTTTTCTGCCCTTTTTCCGGATCGAAGCCTCACGCAATCGCGCAACCGGCGGCTTTGGTCTGGGGCTGCCCTCGGCCCGTTCGATCATGCGTAACCACGGCGGCGAACTCACCCTGGAAAACCGCCAGCCGCATGGCCTGCGCGCCACCGTCTTTCTGCCCAATGCTTCAGGCGACGTGTAAAGGAACCGTCAGCTCCGAGGAGACTCCTTGAAACGGTTTCTGCTTGATTCAAGACAACTGACGCTTACAGAGCCACGCCCTCGCGAATCAACTCGATAAAAGCGCGCAACGCAGCAGGGACGTGACGATGACCCGGGTAATACAGACGCATGCCGGGAAACGGTGGTGTCCAGTCGTCCAGCACCTGCACCAGTCGGCCCGCAGCAAGATCCTCCGCAACATACCACTCGGATATGAAAGCCAGGCCAATGCCAGTGCGAACGGCCTGCACGATCATCCGAGGCTCATCCAGAATCAGCGGCCCCTGCACGTCGACCGCTAACGATTCACCGTGACGTTCGAGCTCCCAGCGGTAAATGCCGCCGTGCGACATACGCAGACGAATACACGCATGCGCGGCCAGATCGCCTGGCACCTGCGGCGGCAGGCGATGCTCAAAATACGACGGCGCACCGACCACGACCAAGCGTTGGTCACCACCAATCGGTACGGCGACCATGTCGCGCGGCACCGATTCCTCCAGCCGGATGCCCGCGTCGAAGCCGGCCGCGACGATATCCACCAGGCGCGCCTCGGTAACAATGTCCACCGTCATGCCCGGATGGCGTTGCACGAAAGCGAGTACCAGCGGCGCGAAGATCATCTGCGCAGCACCGGTCGATGCATTGATGCGCAGCGTTCCAGTCAGTGACTGATCCTGCGGGTTGATTTCCTCGGACGCGCGGCGAATTTCGACCAGCGCCGGGGTGATCCGGTCGGTGAAACGTCGTCCCGCCTCGGTCAGCGACACGCTGCGGGTGGTGCGATGGAATAGCCGCGAACCCAGCCGCGCTTCCAGTCCCGCAATGGCGTTGCTGACCGCCGAGGTCGACATGCCCATCTCAGCCGCCGCACCGCGAAAGCTGCCGCGTCGCGCCACAGCCAGCACAGCCTCCAGTTCGACCAGTCCCGAGCGATGCATTGTCCTGATTTCCAGAATGACCTATCCAGCAAGTCCTATCTTATCAAAACAATCGTCGACGCCCAGACTGTGCGCATGCCGGATCAACCGGCGTTCGCGGAGATCGGCCATGCAGAACATCGAGACCATTTACATCGGCGGCGCGTTCGTCACGCCTCATGGCGAAGAGCGCTTCAACCTGTTCAACCCGGCGAAGGGCGAAGTCATCGGCCAGGTACGGCTAGCGGACGAACAGGATGCCAACCAGGCTATCGCCGCTGCCAAACACGCATTCCCCGCGTTTGCCCGCACGTCCAGGGCCGAGCGGCTCGGCTGGCTCAGCCGCATGCACACGGCAATCGAGGCACGCGAAGATGAGCTCAACGAGGCGATCATCGAGGAATACGGCGCACCGGTGTCGCGGGCACGATGGATGGCCAAGCACGCCGCAAGCGTTTTTCTCGATATGTCGCTGGTGCTGGAAAACTATGACTTCAACCGCCGCGTCGGCAGCGCCGAGGTGGTGATGCAACCGGCCGGCGTGGTCGGCCTGATCACGCCATGGAACAGCAATGCCGGTTTTATCTGCGGCAAGCTCGCCACGGCCATTGCGGCCGGTTGCACCGCCGTGATCAAACCCAGCGAAATGAGCGCGATCCAGACCCGTATCGTCACCGAGGCATTGCATGAGGCTGGGTTGCCACCAGGCGTCTTCAATATTGTCACCGGCCGCGGCGAGACCGTGGGCGCGACGATCAGCGCCCATCCGGATGTCGCCAAGATTTCCTTTACGGGCTCAACAGCGGTGGGTAAATCCATCCTGCGCGCCGGCGCCGAAACGCTGAAGCGCATCACCCTCGAACTGGGTGGTAAATCGCCGGTACTGGTGCTCGACGATGCCGACCTCGCGATCGCAATACCAATGGCCATCCAGGCGGGTTTCATGAACAGCGGTCAGGCCTGCATCGCCGGCACGCGCATCCTGGTGCCCGCCTCGCGCATGGCCGAGGCCGAGGCGATTGCAAAGGCGGCTGTGGAAGCTACCGTGGTGGGCGACCCGCGTCATTTCGGCACCGACATCGGCCCCATGGTCAGCCAGAAACAGTGGGACCGCGTGCAGCGCTATATCAACCTGGGCATAGAAGAAGGGGCTCGCCTCGTTGCGGGCGGCCCGGGATTGCCAGACGGCTTAGCTGCTGGCTGGTTCGTCCGACCCACCTTGTTTGCCGACGTGCGCAACGACATGAGGATTGCCCGCGAAGAAATCTTCGGACCGGTGCTATGCCTCATTTCATATGAGGACGAAGAAGACGGTATCGCCATTGCCAATGACACTCCCTACGGCCTGCAGGGTTATGTGATGTCGACCGATATCGAACGAGCGAATCGAGTCGCCGGACGCATCGACGCGGGACGCGTGCAGATCAATACGTTGACACACGAGCCAAAAGCACCATTCGGCGGTTTCAAGCAGTCCGGCCTGGGACGCGAGTACGGCACCTTTGGACTTGACGCATACCTGGAACCCAAGTCGTTGCTGGGTCTGCACGCGGCCTGATGCATGCAGCGCAACGCACAGAAACCTCGCACTGACTATCAAAAGCCGCCGCAGAAAGTCTTATCTGCGCCTTGATCAGCGTCCAGTCACTTTGGATTTCTCAGGTGCCACCCGCAAACCCGGCCGCTGTCTAGCCAGTTTGCGCAGGAGTTCGGCAAAAGCCTGCAGGTCGACATGCCATGGCGACGCATCGCGCCAATGCAACGCAATCTCTCTGCCCGGCGCCTGACCAGTGAGTTTGGCCAGCACGATATTGGGCATCGAAGCCAGGCGCTCATGCGCCAACGCGGGTACCAGGGCATAGCCGCCGCGTAGGCTGACCAAGGCGGCAAGGCTTTCCAGGCTGACGTCCTGCACATAGCCACGCGACGCCTGCGCACTCTCGCTACCCGCGCCGTTCAAGCCATCCGCGTGACCTTCGGCCATCAGTATCGCTTCGGCCGGATCGAGCTGCTCCAGCGACAGGCTGCGCTTGCCGGCCAGCGGGTGATCGGCGCGCAGCATCAATTCCCATGGCTCGAAAAACAGCGGCCGCACCGCGATACCGCTGATGGCCGGCCCTGCCGGCGCCAGCACCGCGTCGAGCTCACCTTCATGCAGACGACGCAGCAGGCCGCGCGGCTTGCCTTCGGAAATGCCCAGACGCGCACCGGGAAAGTGCTGCGGAAAGGGCTCGATCAAATGCGGTAGCAGATAGGGACCGAGTGACGCCGGCAAACCGAGCCTCAACTCGCCACCAAAAGCTACCGCGCCCGCGCGCGCCATTTGCTGGAGATGCTCGGCCGCAGTGAGCACGGCGGCAATTTGCGCAAGCAACTGATGACCACCAGCCGTCGGCACGATGCGCCGACCACCGCGCTCAAACAATGGCGAACCGAGCGCCTGCTCCACCTTCTGCACCTGATGCGAGAGTCCCGACGGGCTGATGTGCATCGCCCGCGCGGCACTGTTGAAACTGCCGTGCTGATGCACTGCCTGCACCAGCGCAAGATCGCGCAGCGAGACGGCGGATAAAGTCATCGAAATCATCGAACGCTGCATGTCATCAAAGGCGTTTGTGTGAGGTAGTCATCGGGTTCATGCTGGGCCGTGAAGTTCAGCCACAAGCGTTGGCAAAGTCTACTCGTCGTACCCGTTTTCAGGCGCGCCGGGAACGACATGACCTGCGATCAAGGTCGCGACCATCCGGCGTTTGGGCGATAATTGCGTTTTTACCAAGCCGGCGAATCGCTCTCGCCACGCTTGCAGTCATCCCAGCCGCAGGATCAGCCAGGAACCTACCCATGAAAGACACTTTTTCCGTACGCGACACTCTCGAGGTCAATGGCCAGCACCACGTATTCGCCAGCCTGACCAAACTCGGCGAGCGTTTCGACCTGAAGCGGCTACCGTATTCGCTGAAGATCCTGCTGGAGAACCTGCTGCGCCACGAAGACGGCGTCAACGTGACCTCGAAGGAAATCGAGGCGATCGCGAAATGGGATGCCAAGGCCGAACCCGAGATCGAAATCGCCTTCATGCCCGCCCGCGTGGTGCTGCAGGATTTCACCGGCGTACCCTGCGTGGTTGACCTGGCCGCGATGCGTGATGCCGTGGTGAAGCTGGGCGGCGATGCAAATCAGATCAACCCGCTGGCACCAGCCGAGTTGGTCATCGACCACTCCGTGCAGGTCGACGTCTACGGTTCCGAGTCTGCGCTGGAAAAGAACGTCGAGATCGAGTTCGAGCGCAACCAGGAGCGTTACTCGTTCCTGCGCTGGGGGCAAAAAGCGTTCAACAATTTCAAGGTCGTGCCGCCACGCACGGGCATCGTGCATCAGGTCAATCTGGAGCATCTGGCTCGCGTGGTGTTTACCGCTGACAAGGACGGCGAGAGCTGGGCCTACCCGGACACCGTGTTCGGCACGGATTCGCACACCACCATGATCAATGGCATCGGTGTACTGGGCTGGGGCGTAGGCGGTATCGAGGCCGAGGCCGCCATGCTGGGCCAACCGTCCTCCATGCTGATTCCGCAGGTCGTCGGCTTCAAGCTGACCGGCAAGCTGCCCGAGGGCGTCACCGCCACCGATCTGGTGCTGACCGTGACGCAGATGCTGCGCAAGCTCGGCGTGGTGGGCAAGTTCGTCGAGTTCTTCGGTGATGGCCTCAAGCACCTGCCGCTGGCAGACCGCGCCACCATCGCGAACATGGCACCCGAATACGGCGCGACCTGTGGCATCTTCCCGATCGATCAGGAGGCGCTGAACTATCTGCACCTCTCCGGCCGCGCCGATGCACAGATCAAGCTGGTTGAAGCCTATGCCAAGGCGCAAGGTCTCTGGCACGACGAGAATACCCCGCACGCCGAGTTCACCACCACGCTGGAACTGAACCTCGCTGATGTGCGCCCGTCATTGGCTGGTCCGAAGCGTCCGCAGGACCGCGTACTGCTTGAAGACGTCAAGCAGAGCTACCTCGATGCCGTTGGTGGTCTCACCGCCAACCGCAAGCAGTCCAGTGAAGCGACTGCCGATTTCGCCAATGAAGGCGGAGCTACGGCGGTTGGCAATCTGGCCAATACGGTCAGCCATGGTGGCGTGCGCGTCGAGAAAGACGGCGAATCCTTCAGCCTGTACGACGGCTCGGTAGTCATCGCCGCAATCACTTCATGCACCAACACTTCCAACCCGGCCGTGATGCTCGGTGCCGGTCTGTTGGCCAAGAAAGCTGCTGCGCGTGGCCTCAAAGCCAAACCGTGGGTGAAGACCTCGATCGGACCCGGCTCGCTAGTGGTCACCGATTATCTGAAGAAGACCGGGCTGCTGGAGGAACTCGAGAAGATCGGCTTCTACATCGTCGGCTACGGCTGCACTACCTGCATCGGCAACTCCGGCCCGCTGCCCGAAGAAATCAGCAAAGGCATCAGCAAGGGAGACCTCGCTGTGGCATCGGTGCTCTCAGGTAACCGCAACTTCGAAGGCCGTGTGCATCCGGAAGTGAAGATGAACTACCTGGCTTCGCCGCCGCTGGTCGTCGCCTACGCATTGGCCGGCTCGCTGCATGTCGATCTGAGCAAGGACCCGATCGGCGAAGGCAGCGATGGCAAGCCGGTGTACCTGAAGGACATCTGGCCGTCCAACCAGGAAATCTCCGACGCGATCGCCAGCTCGATCAACCCGGCCATGTTCGAGAAGAACTACGCCGACGTGTTCAAGGGCGACAGCCGCTGGAACCAGATCGAATCGCCCGACGGTGCGACGTATGCATGGGATGATTCCACCTACATCAAGAATCCGCCCTACTTCGACGGCATGAGCAAGGAAGCCGGCACGATCGAGGACATTCATGGCGCGCGCGTGCTCGGCCTGTTCGGCGACTCGATCACCACCGATCACATCTCGCCGGCCGGTTCGATCAAGAAGGACAGCCCGGCGGGCCGTTTCCTGATCGAGAAAGGCGTCGAGCCGCACGACTTCAATTCCTACGGCTCGCGTCGCGGCAACGATGACGTGATGGTGCGCGGCACCTTCGCCAACATCCGCATCAAGAACCTGATGCTGGATGGCGTCGAAGGCGGCTATACCCGGCACGTGCCGAGCGGCGAACAGCTGGCGATCTACGACGCGGCCATGAAGTACAAGGCCGACAAGACGCCGCTGGTCGTGCTGGCAGGCAAAGAGTACGGCACCGGTTCATCGCGCGACTGGGCGGCCAAGGGCACACTGCTGCTGGGCGTCAAGGCTGTGATCACCGAGAGCTTCGAGCGCATCCATCGCTCCAACCTCGTCGGCATGGGTGTGCTGCCGTGCACGTTCAAGAACGGCGAGAATGCGCAGTCACTCGGCCTGACCGGCAAGGAAACTTTCGACATCACCGGTCTGGATGACGGCAAGTCGAAGGAAGCCAAGGTAGTCGCGACCCGCGAGGACGGCAGCAAGAAGGAGTTCACCGTGCAGGTGATGTTGCTGACTCCGAAAGAGCGCGAATTTTTCCGCCACGGCGGCATTCTGCAGTATGTGTTGCGTCAGCTGGCGAACAAGAAAGCCGCCTGAGTCGGTGTGGATGAGTAACCGCCAGAAATGAAAACAGCCCCGGAATCCCGGGGCTGTTTTTTAAGGACGTTAACCACGTCGCGCAGGACTCATCATTGCATCAGCTGCTTCCAACTCGCCGTATAGCAGTCCCACTTGCCGTCGTCCTTGCGCCATGCCGACTCAACTTGATAAACGCCCAGCTTGTCCGGAAGCACGTGACTGCCACGGGTCAAAGTAACCGTGAGAGTCGCCATCATCCGATCACCCCGATGCTCGATGGTGACTGGACCGGTGGTGACCCCGATATGATCGCCGCGCAGCGCGACCAGTCGCATCATGTTGGCCAGGGAGCGCTTGTCCAGGTCGCCAGCGTTACCGTCGAAATCATTACTAAGCGGCTTGACCGCGCCACTTGTGTCACCGGTTTCGGCAGCGTTTGCCACGGAAGCAATCGCCTGACGAACCTGCTCCTCATCCGGCGTGTGCCGGCAGCCCGACAGAAGCGCCGTCGACAGCGCAACGCAGAGCGTGAGACCCGCTATTTGAAGCCATCGAATCATCTGAAAATCTCGCTGCGGCGCGGCTTGCCGCTCTGCAGGGGCTATGCTCCAATGCGTGAGCGTATGGACCAATGCAACTTCTTCCACCATCGATCCATCGGCAACTTTGAGTTGCCATCGATGCCGAACTTAATCGATCCCGTTGTTACCGATCAAGAATTGAGAAACCAAGCATGAGCAATGAACGTCCGTGGCTGGATCACTACCCGGCCGGCGTGCCAGCGCAGATCAATATCGACGATTACGCTTCGGTCGCGGCGGTGATCGACGAGGCTTTCACGAACTTTGCTGATCGCCCTGCCTTCACCAATTTCGGCAAGACGCTCAGCTATCGCGAAATTGACGAGTCGAGTCGGCAGTTTGCCGGTTACCTCACCGGTGTGCTGAAGCTCGGCAAAGGTGATCGCATCGCGATCATGCTGCCCAATGTGCTGCAGTATCCGATCGCGCTCTTTGGCGCCTTGCGTGCCGGTCTGGTGGTAGTCAACACCAACCCGATGTATACCGCGCGTGAGCTGCGGCATCAACTGGAAGATTCCGGCGCCAAGGCCATTCTGGTACTCGACAATTTCGCCGCGACGCTGCAGGAAGTGCTCGCGCAGACCCACGTACAACATGTCGTTACGACCGGCCTTGGCGATCTGCTGGGCGCGAAGGGTGTGTTGATCAACTTCGCGCTCAAGCACATCAAGAAGATGGTGCCTGCGTTCAACATTCCGCACGCCGTGCGCTTCCACGACGCTCTCGTACAAGGCAAGGCGCATCCGCTGAAACCAGTGCAGCTGAGTCACGACGATATCGCCTTCCTGCAATACACAGGCGGCACCACCGGCGTAGCCAAGGGCGCCATGCTGACGCACGGCAATATGGTCGCCAACATGCTGCAGGCCGGCGCGTGGTTTTCGGCCAAGATCCGGCCAGGCGAAGAGATCATCATCACTGCGTTGCCGCTGTATCACATCTTTGCGCTGACCTGTAATTGCTTCATCTTTCTGCGCTTTGGCGGACAGAGCATTCTCGTCACCAATCCACGCGATATGCCGGCTTTCGTGAAGGAACTGGCCAGCGTGAAATTCACCTCGATCACCGGCGTGAATACCTTGTTCAACGGCTTGCTGAACACACCCGGTTTTGATCGAGTGGATTTCTCTCACCTGCGCATGAGCTTCGGTGGTGGCATGGCCGTGCAGCGTACGGTGGCCGAAAAATGGCAAAAGGTTACCGGCTGCGCCTTGGTTGAAGGCTACGGCATGACCGAGAGCTCGCCGGTCGCCACCATCAATCCGCTGGTCGATGGCGCCCGTTTCAGCGGTTCGATCGGGCTACCCATTCCCTCCACCGAAATCGGCATTCAAGACGACGATGGCAAACCGCTGGCGATGGGCGAAGTTGGCGAAATTTGCATCCGCGGACCGCAAGTCATGAAGGGGTACTGGGAGCAGCCTGCCGAAACCAGCAAAGTACTCAGCAGCGATGGCTGGCTGCGTACGGGTGACCTCGGCCGCATCGACGAGACCGGCCTCGTCTATATCGTGGATCGCAAGAAGGACATGATTCTGGTGTCCGGCTTCAACGTGTATCCCAACGAGATCGAAGATACCGTGATGCAGAATCCGGGCGTGGCCGAAGTGGCTGCCGTCGGTGTGCCGGACGAACACTCCGGCGAAGTCGTAAAGCTGTTCGTGGTGCGCAAGGACCCGAACCTCACGGTCGAGGCACTCAAGGAGTTCTGTCGCGAAAACTTTACCGGTTACAAGCGACCAAAACTGATCGAATTCCGCGATGAGCTGCCGAAAAGCAACGTCGGCAAGATTCTTCGCCGCGAGCTGCGCGACGAAAAAAAGACGGCAGCCTGAGATTTATCAGTCGATCTTTTAGGGGCGCCATGCCGCAGAAGCATGGCGTCACTCAACTGTCTTTCCAGTATTCGAGTATGTCGGCGTAACCGCCCAGCAGATTCCACAACGGCACCTGCTTGTCTTCGGGAATGTGGCTGTAGGAAAAGCCGATGTGATGATCGGAAATCCGGGCAACCGACGCCTCGAGATGGATGTGCAGGTTGTGGCCGAAGATCATATCGAGCACCCAACGCTGCCCCAGCTCGCCGGCCCAGCCGAGCGGGCGTCGCAGTAGGGCTCCGGTTGCCGAGATATCCACCAGCTCGGTCGGGTGCGACTCGTCATGTCGGCTCATCAACACCGTTGTCTCGATTTGCATTCGAGCAGGACGCAGTTGTTCCGGCTCTTTCCCACTATTTCCATTTTCGTTGATCGTCATCGTCTACCGTCCATTTTGCGCTCACGCTTGCCAGCCTCGACAAACGCTTGACCCCATCTTCCTGAAAGCGGCCTCTGCGTCATTGGGTAACTCTCGTCCACTCCCAATCATCGCATCCGCCACAGTCATTTGCGTGAAACGCTGATGCCTGAATTTTGAAACCAAAAACCAATTTTGCTGTTATGGCGAATGGCTAAGCAATCGGCGTGCCACTCGACGAAATGCATCATTTATGCCCATTTGACAGTACAAAAACACAGCAACTTTCCCAGTGAATCGGAAATCGTGAAGCGTTATACCAACTCAAATCCCTTCGCTCCGAATGCAGGCTCGTATTTCGCCTCACCCAACGGCATCAGACGTCACGCCATGCCGTGGACAGACGCTTTAGGTCACATCCGGCCCATCCACTCGCGCTACTGCATAAACGAGGTAACACGATATTTATCGATCAAGTAAAGGAAGGGCTGAAGCTGGCAGCCACCAAGTTGTAAGTGCAAATTAAGCGCATTGACTGGACTTGTCGCAAAGCAGCCGCTACTCTCTGGTTGCGCGCGGTTCCATGGGAACTAGGCATGTCGACAACACTCGATAGCCAATGGCAACTGCCGATGCTCTTAAATCGATCGATTGAACAGTCAGCGGCTTCCATTTAGCCTCACTGACCTGCGTACTTACCGCGGCTGACAACCCGGATCTGGCGCACAACGGTCGCCCGCGGCCCGCCTGACCGAACCACGACTGCGTGGATTCATCTTGCCCGTCGCGACGATGACGCTTGACGCGTGTCGACTGAACTGATTTTTGAAACAGGTGTAATCGGGGACGCCCCTCCGCCGTCTCGTTTCGAGTACGGATATTCCCCGGGTGGTATCGATCCCGGAATGATTCCGATCTGATGAATGCACTGCCAGCCGCTGAAGGCGGCCCAACGATATGTATTGATGAGCACTGAGCCAGTCGAGCCCGAGAGCCCGGTAGCCACACCAGCTGACGCATTCGCGTCGATACCGCAGCAGCAGGAAATGCCGCTGGCTATCGTTCGCGGGCAGCCGATGCTGCAGATGCCGCAGGATCTTTACATTCCGCCGGATGCGCTTGAAGTCATACTGGAAGCGTTCGAGGGACCGCTCGATCTGCTGCTGTACCTGATTCGCCGGCAGAACCTGGACATTCTCGACATACCGGTCGCCGAGATCACCCGGCAATACATGACCTACATCGAGCTGATGCGCGATGTGATGCGACTGGAATTGGCGGCCGAATACCTGCTGATGGCCGCGATTCTGGCCGAGATCAAATCGCGGCTGCTGCTACCGCGACCGCCGGCCGAAGAGGGGCTGGAGCTCGATCCACGGGCTGAATTGGTGCGACGTTTGCAGGAGTACGAACGGTTCAAGCGGGCAGCGGAAGATATCGAAACGCTGCCTCGGCTCGAACGCGACACTGTCGTGGCGCATGCGGAGGTGGGCGAGCGCAATGTCATCAAGTTGCCGCCGCCGCTGGAATTGACCGAGCTGCTGCTGGCATTGAAAGACGTGATGCATCGGGCGGAGTTGTTCGGGCATCACGCCATCAAGCGTGAGGCGCTCAGCGTGCGTCAGCGCATGGGCGAATTGTTGAGCCGGCTGGATGACGGCAATTTTCACCGTTTCGAAAATCTGTTCGACATCAGCGAAGGCCGCCTCGGCATCGTGGTGACCTTCCTGGCCATGCTGGAACTGGCCAAGGAATTGCTGGTGGATATTGTGCAGGAGGAGCCGCTGGCGCCGATTTACGTGAAGGCGAAAGTGAGTCAATCCGAGGAATACACGGAGACGGATACCGATGACGCGCGGCGAGATTCGGCATCGGTCGAGCCTTCGCTCATCGAATCGGGTTCCAAATAGCTGTACTCCAAATAATCGTGATCCAAATGAAGCGGCAATCAACCAGGCAACAACCATTGAATCGGCATCCGACCTAAGGCACATGCAGATCGAGCAACTCAAACCCATTATCGAGGCTGCCCTGCTGGCCTCCAGTCAGCCGATGACGGTTCATCAGCTGGGCGACATCTTCAACGAAACCGATGACGTCAGCCCCGAACTCATTGCCCGTGCACTCGAAGCGCTGGGCAGTGACTGCGACGGTCGTGGTGTCGAACTCAAGGAAGTAGCGTCCGGCTTTCGTTATCAGGTGCGTCAGGACGTACACGCCTGGATATCGCGGCTGTGGAGCGAAAAGCCCAGCCGCTATTCACGTGCCCTGCTGGAAACACTGGCGTTGATCGCCTATCGCCAACCGATCACGCGTCCCGAAATCGAACAGATTCGTGGTGTGGTGGTGTCGTCGAACATCATCAAGACAATGGAAGAGCGCGAATGGATCCGCGTGGTTGGCTACCGCGATGTGCCTGGCAAGCCTGCGCTGTTCGGCACGACCCGCGCCTTCCTCGACTACTTCAATCTGAAATCGCTGGACCAGCTGCCACCGTTGTCGGAAATCCGCGACATGGAAGATCCGCAGCTGCGCTTCGAGCAGGAGCCCCTGCCCGTGCGTATTGCGCGCGACCTGCCCATAGATCCAGATGGTGAAGACCTTACCGAAACGGACGTCGCGCAAACCTCCGAATCCGACGATACGAAGCACGACGAGACATTACACGTATCAACCGATGCTAGCCGTTATCACGAAAACACTGAACCCAAAGCCGACGCTGAGGCGACGGTCGACCCAATCGAATTAGACGAGCACCGCTCCGAAACGAGCGCGCGCACTGAGCTTCCCCCTTCCACTGCCGATGAGGCAGCGACCCCCGCGGACGTCGAACCCGACGACGCCGAACAAGATACCGAGGAGTACCGCGCATGAATGCGCCGCAAAAATCCGTTCTATCCCTGAAGCGCGAGCCACGCAACGAAGCCGAAGCCCAGTTGGAAGAGCGCCTGCACAAGGTGCTGGCCAACGCCGGACTCGGCTCGCGCCGCATGCTCGAGCTGCGCATTCAATCCGGTGAAGTCGAGTTGAATGGCAAGCCTGCCGAGATCGGCACCAGCGTACATGCCGGTGACCGCGTAGTCATCGATGGCAAACAGTTCGTCGTTGCCACCGATAACCGCGATGAGACCGAAGTGCTGGTGTATCACAAGCCCGAGGGCGTACTGACCACCCGCGATGATCCGGAAGGACGCCCGACCGTGTTCGAGCAGCTGCCGCGCCTCAAGGGTGCGCGCTGGGTCGCCGTCGGCCGACTCGACATCAACACCACCGGCTTGCTGCTGCTCACGACCGACGGCGAACTTGCCAATGCGTTGATGCACCCCAAGAGTGGCCTCGAGCGCGAGTATCTCTGCCGCGTGCATGGTGAAGTGCCTGACGAGATCATCGAAAAGCTGAAATCCGGCGTGGAACTGGATGACGGCCCCGCCCGTTTCGACGATATCGCCGTGATAAGCCGCGGTGGCAGTCACAGCTGGTTTCGGGTAGTTATCCGCGAAGGCCGCAATCGCGAAGTGCGCCGCCTGTGGGATTCCCAGGGTTTCCTGGTCAGCCGCCTCAAGCGCATCCGCTACGGCAGCATCGAACTGCCACGCGGCCTGCGCCGTGGCGATTGCGAAAACCTCGACGAGGCGGCCGTAAAGCAACTGCGCCAGACCACAGGCACCAGCATGCCGCAGCCCGTGTTGACGCTCAGCCCGGTACTGCACCAGCGCCGCGCCAACCGCAGCGTGACCGAATATCGCCCTGAGCGCGGTAGCAGCACTGCCTGGACAGCCAGCCAGGATGAAGGTCGCGAGCTGCGCGCCTACGACCGTATCCGCGAAGAACCGAGTCGCGGCCGCAAGCCGCCCAATCGCGGCGGCAAGGAAGTCAACGGCAACGTCGTTCGCCCTGAGCGCGGCGCCGGTGGCAAGGGGCGACGCGTAGCGCCAGGTCAGGAACTGCCATCGGTGCGCACCTGGTTTGCCGGTGAAAGCCGCGATGGTGCTGGTGGCGGCCGACCTGGCGGCACAGGTCCACGCGGTGGCGCAGCCGCTGGAAATCGTCGACCCGGCGGTGGCAAGCCGTTCGGCGCTCGACCGGGCGGCGAAAGTCGCGGTACCGGCGCCCCCTACAGCGGGTTCGGTGGCGATTCACGGGGTAACAGCGGCAACCGCAGCGCCGCAGGTCGCCCCGCTCAAGGAGCCCGTCCACAAGGTCAGGGTAATAGCAATCAGGCCAACGGAAATCAGGCATATGGCAATGGACGTCCAAGCGGCCAAGGCAGTGCTCGTCCGCAAGGATCAGGTCGTCCCCAAGGCCAAGGCGGAAACCGACCGCAGGGTGCTGGGCGGCCGCAGGGCCAGGGCGGCAATCGTCCACAGGGCGCAGGTCGACCGCAGGGCCAGGGTCAAGGTGGTCCTGGTGGTGGACGTCCGCAGGGACGTGGCGGCAACCGCGGCGGCAATCGCTGACCAGCTCGCGTAGTTCAGTTCAGCCGAAAACAAAAGCCGCCTGATGGCGGCTTTTGTTTTTCCATTAATAAACCCATCAGCTAGCTGATAGCCAGACGTTTCTTCACTGCTTCAGAGCGCCAATCGTCGCATCATCGAACTGGCGCGTAATCGGCAATCCGCGAATTTTCTGAAACTGGCTGATTGCGGTTGATGTACCAGGCCCGGAACCGCCGTCGACTTTGCTCTTGTACAAACCCGTGTCAGCGACAGAGAAATCGTCGGGCGACTTCGGCGCCCCATCTACCCCAAGCTTGCCGCCCGTCCCAAGGCCACCCTCAACGCTCTGCGGTGCGTAGGCGCGGACGGCCTGCGCCAGCTGGTTATAGGAATCCAGAAACGCAGCCGCAATGACCTTGCCTTCCGGCGTATCAACCCGGAATTGCACTGCAACGACATCAGAAAAAAACTACAAAGTAAGGCTGAACTCGTCGGCGTCCATCCAGGCTGGAAAGCGTTCGCGATGGGCGAGCAACGACACTGGATCGAGAGTGACTGTTACCACCTGCTCCTGCACACCCAATTCGAGCAGCGGGTCACCCAGCGGATCGATCACCGCGCTATCGCCAGCATAGGGAAGCTCGTTGCCGTCGACACCGACACGGTTCAGGCCAATCACGTAACTCAGATTCTCGATAGCCCGCGCGCGCAGCAACGTACGCCACGGCTGCCGACGTGGCGCCGGCCAGTTGGCCACAAAGATCGAGAGGTCGTAGTCCATGCCACCTGTTGCGGAGGCCAACCGCCGATTCCGCAGCCATACCGGAAAGCGTAGGTCGTAACAAACCTGCGGCAGGATGCGCCATCCCTTCAACTCGACAATCAAACGTTGATTGCCGCCGCCATAACGCGTGTGCTCGCCAGCCATGCGAAACAGATGACGTTTGTCGTACTGCAGGTAGCTGCCATCAGGCATCACCCACAAAAGCCGGTTGTAGACGGTATCGTTCTCGCGGATCGCCAGGCTGCCGCAGATCACCGCACCGACTTCAATCGCAAGCGAGCGCAGCCATGTCACACTCGCGCCGTCCATAGTCTCGGCGCTGGCGCGCGTGTCGTTGCTGAAGCCGGATAGAAAAGTCTCCGGCAGCACAATCAGGTCACTGCCTGCCGCCTGCCTGACGAGTGCGCCGTAATACTCGCGATTGGCCGGCGCGTCGTGCCAGCGTGTGGCGCCTTGCACCAGCGATACCTTCAGACTTTGCATCTCGGACGACATTATTTCCGGCACAGGCGTATTCATAGCTGGCACAGCCTTTCGGCGGCCGCATCCATGGTCGCGTCGCTTTTTGCAAAACACAGGCGAAGCAAACGTGTGCCTGGAGCGCTTTCGTAAAACGGCGTCAGCGGAATCGCGGCCACCCCACCCTGCAGCAACAGCCAACGACTGAAAGCCAGATCGTCCTCATCACGGATGGCTGAATAATCCACCAGCTGGAAATAACCACCCGGCACGTCAAGCAGCTTGAATCGCGATGGTCTCAGCAAGTCGCGAAAGCGATCGCGCTTGGTCTGGTAGAACGCAGGCAATTCCATATAGTGCTCAGGATGGTTCGCCATGAATTCCGCGAACGCGACCTGTGCCGGATGAAAGGTACAAAACGTGAGGTACTGATGCACCTTGCGGAACTCCGCCGAGAAAGCGGCCGGTGCAATCGCGTAGCCCAACTTCCAGCCAGTGCAATGATAGGTTTTGCCGAACGAGGAAATCACGAAGCTGCGATCGGCCAGCTCGGGATGCCGCAACACGCTCTCATGTTGGGCGCCGTCGTAAACGATGTGCTCGTAAACCTCATCGGACAAAACCACGATGTCGGTATCGCGAACGATGGAAGCGAGTTCTTCGAGATCGGCCGACGAAAGCACGGCACCGCTGGGATTGTGCGGGCTGTTGATCAGGATCATCCGGGTCTTGGGCGTTATCGCATCGCGCACACGCTGCCAGTCGATCGAAAAGGCTGGTACCGTCAGTGGAATGTGTACCGCCCGAGCGCCCTGTAGCTCGATCGCCGGTTCGTAACTGTCGTAGGCAGGATCGAACATGATCACTTCATCGCCCGCGCGCACCACGGCGGCGATGGCGGAAAACAGTGCCTCGGTAGCACCGGATGTCACCGTAATTTCCGTATCGACGTTGACCTTGCGACCGTAAAGCCGTTCCGTCTTCAGCGCGATCTGCTCACGCAACGGAGCGATGCCATGCATCGGTGCGTACTGGTTGCGGCCTTCGTTCATGGCCCGATTCAAACTGTCGCGCAACGGCTGCGGCGGCTCGAAATCCGGAAAACCCTGACCTAGATTGACCGCCTTGTGTTCCATCGCCAGTTGGCTCATGACCGTGAAGATGGTGGTGCCGACCTTGGGAAGCTTGGTATCGATGATCATCATTCAGCCGTATGGATGTCTATAGATAGATTGGGTCATTTAGCGTAGCGCATGGATCGCTGCGCGCAAGTCAGGAAGCTGGCGTCGATGTCACAGGAAGATCCTCTAGCGGACGCTTCTTGCACTGCTGATGCTTGATCAATGTGGCTGCCGGTAGACGCTCGGCCAGAAAATCGACCAGCGCGCGCACACCCGGCAGCATGCCGCGCCGGCTGGGGTAGACAAAATGCATGATGCCCTGGGGCACACTCCACTCGGGCAACACAACTTCCAATTCGCCTCGGGTGATCGCTGGCGCGCAGACAAATTCCGGCAACAGCGCGATGCCCATGCCACGTCGTGCGGCCTCCAGCAGCAAAGCGAAGTCACCGGTAATCAGGCGAGCCTGCATCTCCACGCTGACCTGCTTTCCATCGGCGCCAATCAGCTCCCATACCTGCGCGCCCTCATGCTCCCGCATGGACAACGCTGGCAGTTGAGCGAGTTCATCAGGTTTTGTCGGACGCCCCTGACTATCGAGAAGGATCGGACTGGCTACTAACAAAGTATTGCCCTGGCCAAAGCTGCGAACCACCAGATTGGCATCCGTATCAAGCTTTGAGCGGACCCGAATGGCCAGATCGAAGCCTTCGCCGATGACATCAACACGACGGTCACTCGATGTTACGCGGACCAGCATTTTCGGATACTGCGCAAGGAAATCCGGCAATACATGGGCAAGCACGGTCTGAACCAGCGAGACCGGACAGCTCAGCCGAACCACGCCACGCGGCTCGGCGCGCAGTTCATCGACGGCGTCCTGTGCGGCCTGGGCCTCTTCCAACACGGCGCGACAGTGTCCGTAAAACCGCTCACCCACTTCGGTGACGACAAAACGACGTGTGGTTCGCTGCAGCAGGCGCACACCCAACCTTTCCTCCAACTGGGCCACGCGCTTGCTGAGCCGCGACTTGGGTACGCCCAACGCCCTGCCCGCTGCAGAAAAACCACCGTGATCGACCACGGCGGCAAAAAAGTAGAGGTCGTTGAGGTCCTGCAAGGCACCCGCCAATACCGTCATGATCGTTTCCTTGAAAGAACGACTCGTTCGATTATCGCCATCTTATCGCCACATTGTTCTGAATGTATGGTGATTGTATTGCCGGGCAACCGGCGCACTGAGACACTCCAATGAAACTTCTTCATATTGATTCCAGCGCATTAGGCGGTTACTCGGTTTCGCGCCAGCTAAGCGCCGATATCGTAGCCGAGCTCAAGCGTCAGACTCCTGATGTTGAAATCAGCTACCTCGACCTTGCCGCTGAGCCGCTCGCGCATTGGACACCTGCCGTCGCAGACGCCAGCACCGCCGAAGCCACCTTGGGTAATGCGCTGGTGGAAGGGTTTTTAGCGGCGGACGTCGTCGTTATAGGCGCGCCGATGTACAACTTCGGTATTTCCAGCCAGTTGAAGGCATGGATTGATCGCGTCGCTGTGGCTGGCAAGACCTTTCGCTACACGGAAAACGGCGTTGAAGGCCTGGCCAAAGGCAAGCAGGTGATCATTGCATCCAGCCGCGGTGGAATGTACGTCGAGGGCCCGTTTGCAGCTTTTGACCATCAGGAAACCTACTTGCACGCGGTGTTCGGCTTCATCGGCGTCACCGACCTCACCTTCGTACGCGCCGAAGGGGTCGCCATCAGCCCTGAAAACAAAGAGCAAGCACTTAAATCGGCGCAAAGCTCGATACCTTCGATCGTTACAAAGCTGGCAAAAGCCGCCTGAGTTCAACAAATCGAGCACGAAACCAACGGCCCTGCGGGGCCGTTTTTCGTTTAGGTCTTTCTAAACATCAATAAAAACAGTGATGTGGATCTATAGGCCATCAGTCATGTTGCCAAAGTGCGTCTCTACTATTGACGACTATTGTTTTGGTGTTATAGTTAACTACAACACCGGTTAACGAGTTCACCAAGGAGAGTCGTCATGAAAGCACTGAATCAGAAACTGATCGCCACCGTCGCCGCCGTACTGCTGACTTCCGCCAGTCTGATGACGACGGCCACCTTGAGCATGGCTCCACAAAATGCCGACGCCCAAGAGATCAATGCAAACGAAATCCATGGGCTCAAAGTCACCAATCTGCGCGAAGTGATTGTTCATCCAAGCGCCAGCGAGTTGCGCTCTGCCAGCCTTCTTACCGACATCGGCGCCGCTGGCTTCGCCTCGCTCGGGCGGATTGGCACGGATGGTGGCGCCACGCAGTTGAGCCTGCTCGGGTCACAGCTGGCCATGCCCTACTATTCGTTTGGCAACAAGTTCGGCCGTATCAGCAAGGAATAATTGAATGACCATTACCTGGAACGACAGCGTCCCGATCTACCGCCAACTGCACCAGCGTGTCGTGGCGATGATCCTGGACGGCGCCTTGAACGAAGGTGACCCGCTGCCGTCGGTACGCCAGGTGGCCGCGGATTTTCAGATCAATCCGTTGACCGTTTCAAAGGCGTACCAGGAGCTGGTCGACGAACAACTGGTTGAAAAACGGAGGGGCTTGGGCATGTTCGTTATTGAAGGCGCTCGTGAAGCGCTACTGAAATCGGAACGCGAGCGCTTTTTGCGCGAAGAGTGGCCCGTGCTGTTTGCACGACTGCAGCGGCTGGGCCTGGATCTCAAGACCCTGCTGCGCGAAGCCGGCACGCATGGCGACGCCAACGTCAACGACAAGGAACCATCATGAGCGCGGTGATTACAGCCACTGGCCTGAGCAAGCGCTACAAAAACTCGGTGGCGCTGGACAACGTGAGTTTCCAGATTCCCGCGGGACGGATCGTCGGCCTGATCGGACCCAACGGCGCCGGCAAGACCACGGCGCTGAAAGCCATTCTCGGCCTGACCGACTTCTCCGGCCAGCTCAACGTACTCGGCCTCGATCCGCGCAAGCAGCGCGACAAGCTGATGGAACAGGTCTGCTTCATCGCCGACGTGGCGGTGCTACCGCGCTGGCTGCGAGTAAGCGAGGCGGTTGATTTTGTCGCCAACGTGCATCCGCGGTTTGATCGCGCCAAGTGCGAAGCCTTTCTCGCCCGCACCAAGCTCACGCCTTCGATGCGTGTGCGACAGATGTCCAAGGGCATGATCGTGCAGCTGCATCTGGCGCTGGTGATGGCTATCGACGCCCGCCTGTTGATACTCGACGAGCCGACGCTGGGCCTAGACATCCTCTATCGCAAGCAGTTCTATCAAAACCTGCTGGAAGACTACTTCGACGAAAACAAGACCATCATCGTCACCACCCATCAGGTGGAAGAAGTCGAACATATCCTCACCGACCTCATGTTCATCCGCGACGGCAAGATCGTGCTGGATTCCGACATGGATGCGATTGGCGAGCGCTTTATCGAAGTGATGGTCAACGGCGATCGTGCCGAGGCAGCCCGCGCCCTGAAGCCGCTCGACGAGCGTCAGGTGTTCGGCAAAAGCATTTTTCTGTTCGACGGCGTCGAGCGGTCAACCCTGGAGGCAATGGGCGAAGTCCGTCGACCATCCGTCAGTGACTTGTTCGTCGCCACCATGAAGGGAACCTACGCATGAAAACCTTCTACTGGCTCGTTAAACGCGAATTCTGGGAACACCGCGGCGGTTTTTTCTGGGCGCCCCTGATTAGCGGCGGTGTCTTTCTAGTGCTGAACATCATGGCGCTGATCACCGGCGAAGTACTCGGTGGTCGTGGCAGCACGCACTTCAATATTGCCGGTGGCCTGAACCTCAACGGCCATCTGGATGCCGACATGCTGGGCAAGATCGGGGCGGGACTGGACATTGCGATGTACGTGGCCGCCGGACTGGTACTGATGATCATGGCGATCATCGTGTTTTTCTACTGCCTCGGCTCGCTATACGATGACCGCCGTGACCGCAGCATCCTGTTCTGGAAATCACTGCCGATTTCGAATCGCGATACCGTGTTGTCTAAAGTCGTCAGTGCCACGATCGTTGCGCCGGCCATTGCCTGCCTGTTTGGTACCTGCGCCGGCCTGCTACTGCTGCTGATCGCCGCATTCACCGCCTCGCTGCATGGCTTGAATATGTGGCAACTGTTGATGAATTCGCACCCGCTAATGGTCGCCATCAACCTGATCACGCTGATTCCGCTGTATGCGATCTGGGCATTGCCGACCGTGGGCTGGCTGATGTTCTGCTCGGCCTGGACGCGCAGCAAGCCGTTCCTTTGGGCTCTGCTGGCACCGCTGGCCGCCGGCGTGATCGTGAGCTGGTTTGGTCTGATGGGCCTGTTCAATCTCGGCTCGGGCTGGTTCTGGAAGAACATTGTCAGCCGCATGCTGTTGAGCCTGATACCGGGTGGCTGGATTCGTGACACCACACCGATCGACAACGAGCCGCACGATCCATCGGTGTTGCTCGATCACATCGGGCTGGCCCACAACTACGCCGCCCTCGCCTCGCCCGATCTGTGGATTGGCGCCGTCGCCGGCATCGCACTGATCACCACCGCGATCTGGTTCCGCCGCTGGCGCGACGACAGCTGATTTTTCTGATTTTCGATCGAATTCGAGACAAGGAGAACACTCGTGAAACCCATCACTTACAGCGCCCTCGCATTCATCCTGCTACTGCCCCTGACCGCTTGTGGCCAATCCGGCTCACAGCCTGGCGCTGCCGACAATGCAGCATCGGCAACAAAGGACGCCAGCGAACAAACCTCGTCGGTCATTTCCGGAGAGATCCAGAAGGCGATGCAGGAAGCCAAGCAGGAGCTGGCCACCAAGAATATCGATGTCGATAGCGTTCACATCAGCGGTAACCACCATAGCAACGACAACTCGCGTCCCAAGGCCGAGATCACACCTCAGGGCGATCTGTTGATCGCGGGCAAGAAGGTGGCGGCCACGCCGGCACAACAGACGCTGCTGCTGGACTACCGCAAGCAGATTGTCGGTATTGCCGAAACCGGCATGGACATCGGCACACAGGGCGCCGATCTGGGCGTCAACGCGGCCAAGCAAGCCGTGTGGGGCGCGCTAACCGGCAAAAGCGACAAGGACATCGAAGCAGCGATCAAGCCACAAACTGACAAGATCGAAGCCTCCGCCGCCAAGCTCTGCCTGCGCCTGCCCGACCTGCTATCCGCCCAACAGAAACTGGCCGCGGCGATGTCCGAGTTTCGGCCTTACGCAACCATGCAGCAGAAGGACGTCGACGATTGCGGCAAGGACATGAAGGACAAGGACGGCAAGAAAGGCGTCGCGGTGTTCTCCGACTGATCGGCACAAGCACTAGGCTCCGGTAGGTCGAAGTGAGCTCAGTCAATGCTAAAACATGCCACGCGCACCCACCGCTACTACCGCTGGAACGATGCAATAAAGATGACTTACGTTATCGGGCTCAAGACAACTCATTAAGGGCCAATCACTTTATGAAACCACGCACGCTTGCCAAACTGTTGATCTCTGGACTGCTGCTATCAACGACGCTTAGCGCACAAAGTCTTTATTCGTTTGTCGTCAGCCGAGCAACTTCTTCAGATCGCCATTGATACGCAGGTAAGCGCTGACCAACAAAAGACTGGCCTGGACTGCCAGAACCGCGTTCGACTATCGACCAATAAAGAAACTGGAGCAAATCCTCATGCCCGCCTTGCATAGCAAGTGCCTGATATTCGCACTCATCGCCCT
>Ga0302316_10000350_pt1 | contig 41570 bp, 40 predicted proteins | sample III_Palsa_N3_2_FD_200456 | JGI IMG/M metagenome (GOLD analysis project Ga0302316, IMG submission 200456) | Peat permafrost microbial communities from Stordalen Mire near Abisko, Sweden - III_Palsa_N3_2 | ecosystem: Environmental > Terrestrial > Soil > Palsa > Peat permafrost | place: Sweden...
TCGTCACTCAGCAGGCCGTCCAGGAACTGGTTCGCCGACGAAGCCACCCGAACGTCACCGAACAGCGGCCGCATTCGCGCCTTCACATCTCGCAGTGAAGACGCCCATAGTTCCAGTGTCGTCTCGACCGATGCAACCGACATCCCATGACCTCCGAATCATGGTCACCCATCGATTCAGAGGTCGGCCGTCAGTGCAACTGTAATGCTAGGGGCGGCCGCTGGCAAGAGGGCGGCCGGCGGCGTGGCGGCCATGGACCATCATGCGGCGAGATCGCGACGGCCGGTTCACCGCCGAACGCCGGCTTCGCGTAGGGGCGGCGAGGCGCCGTTCGACCCTGAACAGACGTTGAGAGCATTTGCCTGAAGGACGTTAGCCTACCGGAAAGCGTGCCTGAACATCGGTAGAGATAACTTAGAATTGTATGGCCTGACATTGGCCATTTTTGGGATCGAAGCTCATCTCGTCCCTCAATCTATGGTGCTCCCGACGCGTTGCATAATCCTCGAGCGACAACGCGCGTCAGAGTCACGGCGGTCTTGGTTGCGCTTGCGCTTCACGTCGCGCTTTTCGCCAGCTTCATGTTGCAGCCACGAGCCGCCGTTATCCAACAGCTACCGACGGCGATTGAAGTGGAACTCGTGCGACCTTCGCTTCAACCGCATCAGTCTCATGGTCGAAGCCGGCCAGCTGAGGCGACTGACCAGCCTTTGAAGCCTGCCATGGCAGCCAGGGCGACGCCATCGAACGGGGCGCCTGTCCCCGACAACTCAGTGGTTAATCCTCGATACTCGACTGTCGTCGTCCCCCACGACCAACCCGGCATCGAAGCTGGACTAGCGACCGCGTTGAGAACATCGTTAGGCTGTAGTGAAGCGAGCTTCTTGCACCTGTCGGTTGCCGAACAGCAGGCTTGCGAGCGCCACCGTAAAGATCAGCTCGCGGCGACAGGAACAACTGAGTTCGGCTTGGACCCAAGTAAGAAAGCTATCTTGGATCAAGCCAAAAGCCGCGACGCATTTCTAGAGCACCCCTTCGCAGGGATCAAAGTACTCGAACATTGTCGACCACAGGCCGGCTCAGGGCCGCCGAGCGACGGCGGCGGAGGGACGATTGGCCTAAACTGCAATATTCCGTTCTGAGGCAACGTCGGTGTGGAGAACAATCGCAATGAGCATGCGGCTGGTTGGTCGGTGGCTGGTAGCGCGTCGAGCGTTAATGGGCGGGCTGTTTCTCGGATTGATCGTGGCGAGCTGGGTAAGGTGTACCCCCGCAGCGGCAGATGAGCCCGTCGTGCGCTACAGTCCGGAAGTCGAAGCGCACATCCAACACATAGTCGCCGCTCTGATTGAGCCAAAGCTCGTCGCCGGAAAGCCAGCGAGCACCGTATCCCTCTCCGATCGGATGACGCAGCTTCACGTCCCCGGCGTGAGTATCGCCTTCGTCCATCATGGCCAGATCGAATGGTCGAGAGGATTTGGAGCGGAGCGCGTCGGCGGCGCTCCAGTTACGCCGGACACCCTGTTTCAGGCCGGCTCGATCAGCAAACCGGTGACGGCAATGGCCGTGCTCAGTCTGGCACAGTCGGGTCGTCTCGACTTGGATGCCGATGTGAGCAGGTACCTCAGGTCGTGGAAGCTCCCGGACAGTCGATATACCGAAACAGAAAAGGTCACCTTGCGGCGACTTCTCACCCATACGGCTGGTGTGACCATCCATGGTTTTCAGGGGTATGCTGCTGGCCAATCGATCCCGTCCCTGCGTCAGATTTTAGATGGATCGCCTCCGGCGAACTCCCCTCCAGTTGGAATTGACACAACCCCAGGCGCGGCGTGGCGATATTCAGGCGGCGGTTATGTCATTATCCAGCAGGTACTGGAGGACGTTTCCGGTGAGCCGTTTGCGAAGCTGATGGACGAGGTTGTCCTTGGCCCGCTTGGCATGAACCAAAGTACTTTTGATCAACCACTACCGCAGGGAGAACTAGAAAAGGCCACAACGCCATACGACGACCAAGGCCAGCCCATCAAGGGCGGCGCTCATATCTATCCGGAGATGGCTCCGGCGGGTCTCTGGACTACGCCATCCGACTTGGCGCGTTACATTATCGAATTGCAAAATGCGCTATCTGGCAAATCGAGCGCGGTGCTTTCACGGGCTACGGCCTTGAAGATGGTCGCCCCTGGAGGGTTGGGCCAATGGGGGCTGGGGTTCCAGTTGGGCGGGGCGCCGGGGAGCCCGGCGTTTGGTCATGAAGGCGGTAATGCGGGGTTTGTCTCTCTCTTTGTGGCGTACGAGGATGGCGACGCCGTCGTCATTATGACAAATGGTAGCCGTGGCGACGCGCTCATCCAGGAGGTGTTGCGCACCATTGCTTGCGAATACAGATGGCCCGATTTTCAGCCCGAGCCCTGACGAACGCAGCCCTACTATATTGTTTGGATCGGGATTCCCATCCGACAAACAAGTGCCTCGCGGGCAAGGAACAACGTCCGCTTTCCATCCTTCTGACACGCTGGGAATGTCCGCTTGCCACGCGCGGTCTAACGACTTCGTTGTTTCCCCAAGGGAACTGCCCACCGGCTGCGTCACCCCCTCCGCCACGGCGACAGCGGCCTGTAGCGCGGCGTCTCGGTCGGCCCGCGCCGGTCGACGTCGATCAGGCCGCGCCGGCCGAGCAGGCCGACGGCGTCCTGGGCCGCGCGTTTGGACAGACCCGTCCGCTCCGCCAGTTGGCTGTAGCTCAGCGTGGCGCGGCCCTCGCCCGCCGCCGCCAGGATGGCGAGATAGACGAGGAAGGCCGAAGGCCGATGGTCGTGACCCACCAGGTCGGCCATCAGGGTGTCGATCACATAGCGGTCGAGGGCGTAGGTCATGTCGCTCATTGCTATAGCAATAGCTGCGTCGCTTCCGTTCGAAAAGCCCGCCCGCTAGGTCGAAGGCGGAGGTGAGCCATGATCAGACAACTCAAGTTCGCGAGCATTCCCACCAGAGACCAGGACGCGGCCCTGGCCTTCTGGACCGAAAAGGTCGGCTTTCGCGTCGCCACGGACCAGCCGATGGGCCTGGGCAAGCGCTGGATCGAACTGACCATCCCCGGCGCGGAGACCGGCGTGGTGCTGTTCACCCCCGATGGCCAGGAAGATCGCATCGGCACCTTCTTCAACGGCTCCTTCGGCTGCGACGACGTCGACTACACTTGGCGCCAGATGTCGGCGAAGGGCGTGGAGTTCGAAGGCCCGCCGGAGAGACAGCCCTGGGGGAGCTTCGCCAAGTTCAAGGATCCGGACGGCAACAGCTTCGTCCTGTCCAGCCGCTGACTTTAGCTTGCGGGATACCCCGGACCCCCTGAAACTCTGCGCCGGGCGGCCATCGACGATTGGCCCAAGGCGTCAGGGGAAGGGATGAGGCGTTTTCGAGCCATGGTCTGCGCGATGTTCATCGCCACGATCCCGCTTGCCGCAACCGCCCGGTCGCATGACCACGGCTACAGCCACTCGCGGTCGCGCGGGTATCGCACCGCCTCGATCTGGCCCCGTGAGCGCGAGCGCAACTACATCCCGGTCGAGCCCATCCCTTTGTCGGTCCGCTGCGGCTATCGCCTTCGGGATTGGCGCGGCCGCTACATCCGCTGCTCCGCCGCCCGGGCCGCGTTCGAGCGCGACAATCCCTGCCCCTCCACCGGCGAGCCGCGCGGCGCCTGTCCTGGCTATGTGGTCGACCACATCATTCCGCTGAAGCGAGGCGGCGCAGACCTGCCGTCCAACATGCAATGGCAGACCCTCGAAGACGCGAAGGCCAAGGACCGGATCGAATAGGCGCCTGTCGCAAAATAGCTGTACAGGATCGCGCGGGGTGCTGGTCGATCACGGGAGCTGGAGCATGATGAAGACAGTTGGTTTGAGCCTGGCGCTGGCGGCCCTTGTGGTTGGCGCAGGCGTCGCGGTCGCCCAGGCGCCGTCGCCTGCGGCTCAGACTCCAGCCGCCAAGCCCGCCGCGCCGGCCCGCTCCGACTTCGTTTCCGGATATCTGCCGAGGGGCGCGGCGCCCAATAGCCTGGCCTTCATCCCGGCCCCGCCCGCCCCGGGCTCCGCAAGCCAAGCCCGCGACGACGCCATGGCCAAGGCCGCCAGGGCGCTGAAGGGCACGCCGCGCTGGGACCAGGCGACCGAGGACGCCAACCTGAAGTTTCCGCGCGCCGCCGACACCTTCGCCTGCGCCATGGGCGTCGAGATCAGCCCTGAGACGACGCCGCGCCTCTACACCCTGCTGCGCCGGACGCTGACGGACGCGGGGCTCGCCACCTATCCCAGCAAGACCAAATACCAGCGCCAGCGTCCCTTCGTGGTCAAAGGCGGCGACATCTGCACGCCGGAGGCCGACGCCGGCCTGCGCAAGGACGGCTCCTATCCTTCCGGCCACAGCGCGGTGGGCTGGGCCTGGGCGCTGATCCTTGCCGAAGCCGAACCCGACCATCAGGACGCCATCCTGGCCCGCGGCCGCGCCTTCATGCAGAGCCGCGTGGTCTGCAACGTCCATTGGATCAGCGACACCGAGGCCGGCGCCATGGTCGGGTCCGCCGTGGTGGTCCGGCTGAACGACGACCCGGTCTTTCGCGCCGACCTGGACGCCGCCAAGGCCGAGATCGCCGCCGCCCGCGCGGCCGGCCACGCACCAACGCGCGACTGCAAGGCCGAAGCCGCGGCCCTGCCGGCGGAACCAACCTCGGCGCCCTGAACCACAGTTCCTCATCCTGAGGCGCCCGCATAGCGGGCCTCGAAGGACGCAGCGGCGGTCGGTCAGGATCAGGCCTGGCGCCCGTGCTCTTCGAGCTCGCCGAGAATGGTGATCTTCTGCCAGATCTTGCGGCCAAGGTCCGAGGTCAGACCCTCGATCTCCCGCACCGACTGGTCGATCTCGGTGTCCAGGCTGCGCAGACCGTAGAGGGCCGCCAGCTTGGAGATCAGCGCCAGCATCTCGGCGCAATAGTCGAGGTAGCGCGCCAACTGGAACTCCGTCATCGCCCGCTTGGGCGAGGCCGAGGTCGGGTGGGCGCCGCCCAGCACCACGGTGGGGTCCTTGGTCAGCTGGTGCATGTCGACCACATGGGCGAAGGCGCGCAGCTCGTTCAAGGCGGATCGCACGCGGCGGCGCTTCCAGCGGGTTTCCAGGGTGAGCAGAAACCAGGCCGCGCCGCCGGACAGGATCACCAGATTGACCGCCGACTCCAGGCCCTGGGCCAGCGGCACCACCCCATTAGTCAGCACCTGCCGCCAATCGATCGCCATGGCCACCGACGCCTCCCCCGCCACGGCGGCCAGCAGGATCAGGCCGACGAACAGGCGCAGCGCGATGAAGGGCCGCGACAGCCGCCGGGCGCGAAGCTCGGTGGTGCGGCCGGCCAGGGCGAGATCGCCGCACACCGCCGCCAGGCCCGACTCCGGAAACCGCGCCTCGATTCGCGCCTGCAGTTGGGCGAGGGTCTGGACAACCTTGTTGGGGTCGAGATGGCGGGTCGACCGCCGCCGGGGCGCCGAGCCGGCCGGGCCAGTCACTGGCCGGGCTCACACATTGGGGAAGGCGTTGGCGATCGGCGCGAGCCAGTCGCCCAGCGTCGCCCAGTTCGCATCCGTCTCTTCCATGAGCGCAAGACGCACCACGGTCAGAGCCTTCGAGGGGACAATGAGAATGATCTGGCCGGCATGCCCCTGGGCGGAGAAGGCGTCCAGCGGACCCTTGCCGTCCATCAGCGATCGGTCGGGACGATGGCGGTTCGCCTCCAGCCAGAAGCCCGCCCCATACACTGGCGTTCGGGTCGGCGTGCGGGCGAACTTGACCCAGCCCTCGGGCAAGATGCGCCGGCCGGCCGCCATGCCATCGGCGCGGTAGAACTCGCCGAACCGGGCGTAGTCGCGGGCTGTCGCATAGACCAGGGAGCCGCCATAGAAGGTCCCCGCCGGGTCGAACTCGGCGATGGCGCTGGTCATGCCGACCGGCTCGAACAGGCTGGTGCGCATCCAGCCGGCCATGGCGGCCCGCTTGTCGTCGGGCCGGGTCGCTTGAGGGAACAGGCGGGCACAAAGCTCGGCGGCGGCGAGCTGGAAGGCGCCGGTGGAATAGTTCCAGCGTGTTCCCGGCGCGACCTCCTGGGGCCTGGCGACGACATAGGCCGCCCCGTCCATCCGGCCGGGCCCATACAGCAGCCGGGTCGCGTCGGCCTCCACCACGCTGGGGCCGCTGTCGTTCCACTTCAGCCCGTCGGTGAGGGTGATCAGGGCGCGCAGGGTCAGGCGCGGATCCAGGAGCAGAGGCTTGTCGATATCCACCTGGCCCTGCGCCACCGCGCAGCCGACCAGGGCGTGGGTGATCGATTTGGCCATGGACCAGGAGATGTGACGCACGGTCGCGCCGTGGTCCTTGCCATAGGCCTCGAACACCGTCTGGCCATTGCGCTGCACCAGCAGGGCGTCGGCACGGCCGAGTTTGGGCGCCAGCGGCCCCATCGCCGCCGCCCAGGCCTGCTGAACCGCGGGCGCCCCGATCCCTTGGGCATCTGCGCGCGCAAGGCCGCTCAGGCTTGCGCCGAGCGCCGCGCTTCCCATACCAATGGCGAACTGGCGACGCTGCATGGCGTCCATCCCCCCGGATCGTTTACTGAGGGGCCAGCTTAGGGGGAGACGGCGGCCTTGGGTATACCCGGACTGATGCGATGGATCGCCGGCGGCCTGATCGTGCTGATCCTGGCGGGCGCCGGCGTGGCCTATGTGCTGGCCAGGCCCTACGCCCAGATCGGCGGGACCTATCTGGCCAAGCAGATCTGCTCTTGCGTCTTCGACACCGGCCGCTCCGATGCGTCGTGCCGCGCCGAGTTCGAGCCGGACATCGACAAGTTCAAGGTCACCATCCACCACGGCGCCCACCCCGGCCACAGCGTCGTCCGCACCCGCCTGTTCATCTTCACCAGCGCCGCGAAATACACCGAGGGCTATGGTTGTACGGTGGTGAAGTAGCGGGTTCCTCGCCCGTCAGCCCTTCACTTCGCCGCCGCCTGGTCCGCCAGATACTCCTGCCGCATGCGCTGCAAGGACTTGAGTAGGTCCATCACGCGGTCCTTCTTCACGAAGGGGGTGCGGAAGAAGCGGTCGACCCCGGCGTTGAAGCGGTCCGGGTCGTCGACCGGGATCATGTGGGTGGCGTCGGGAAAGATGACCAGCTGGCTGTTGGGCAGGTGGTGGTAGATCTCCAGGGTATGTTCGTCGGCGATAGCGTCGTGGTCGGCGGCCAGCACCAGGACCGGCGCGGCGATCGCCTCCAGGGCCTCCGGCTTGATATGCGGCTCGTCCCGGTCCAGGGCGTCGACCCGGTCGGGCCGCGTCGGGACATGGGCCGGATCGGCTTTGCGCGGGGGGCCGAGCAGCTTGAGGAACTGGGGCGCGAGGCCCTCCGGGTCCAGGTTAGCGGCCATGGCGGCGACCTTGGTCACCTTGTCCGGATGGCGCATGGCCAGCAGCAGGGCCTCAATGGCGCCGTCGCTCCAGCCCAAGACCAGCGCCGGCCCGGCGTGCAGGTAATCGAGCAGGGCGACCTGGTCGTCGGCCATCGCCTCGAAGGTCAGGGCGTCCTTGGCGTCGCCCGAGCGGCCGTGGTCGCGGCTGTCCATGGCGATGACCTAGTAGTGCTGGCTGAAGTAGGCGATCTGGTGCTTCATCGACCAGATGTTGGCGCCGTTGCCATGGATCAACAGCAGCGGCGGCCCCTGGCCATAGACCTCGTAATAGAGCCTCACCCCGTCGTGCTCGAAATAGGCCCCGGCGGCCGGGTTGGAGCCATAGACGGAGGCGTGAGGCGGCGGCGACTCCGCGGCCAGGACCGAGACCGGCGCAAGGACGAGCGCCAGCGCGAACAACGCAACCTTACCGAAAGCCATAATCCCCGCTCCCCAGCGTCAAGACGTCCGCGACGCCAGCCCTTCCTATGCCTTCGGAAACACCCCCGCCCGCGTGAGCGCGCTCGGCGGGGCCTTGCCGAGCTTCTCCGCTACCCAGCGGCCCGTCTCGATCAGCTTGCCCAGGTCCAGACCCGTCTCCACCCCTGCGCGGTCCAGCATATAGACCAGGTCCTCGGTGGCGATGTTGCCGGTGGCGTCTGGCGCGAAGGGGCAGCCGCCGATGCCGCCGCAGCTGGCGTCCAGCACGTCCACGTCGCCCTCCAGGCCGGCATAGGCGTTGGCCAAACCGGTGTTGCGGGTGTTGTGGAAGTGTAGCCGCAAGCGTGCATCCGGCGCGGCCTTGCGCACCGCCTCCAGCCGCTTGCGCACCGTCCAGGGGTCGGCGACCCCAATGGTGTCGCCCAGCGCAATCTCGCCGATTCCGGCCGCCGCCGCCTCGCGAGCGATGGCGACCACTTGGTCTTCGGACACCTCGCCGTCGAAGGGACAGCCGAAAGCCACCGAAATGGTCATGGACAGGGGCGGGCCGCCCTCCGCCGCCTGGCGCGCGGCGATGGCGGCCATGGCCTGGACCTGTTCGGTGACATTGGCGCCCTGGTTGCGGATGCCGAAGCCGTCGGAGGCGCAGACCACCACATTGGCCTCGTCTACGCCTGCGGCCACCGCCCGGTCCCAGCCCCGCTCGTTCAGCACCAGGCCGATCCGCGAGCGGCCGGCCACATGCGGCAGGGCGGCCATGATCTCCTCGGCCCCGGCCATCTGCGGCACCCGTTTGGGATTGACGAAGGACACCGCCTCGACGCGCCGCACGCCGCAGGCCTCCATCCGGGCGATGAAGTCCACCCGCGCCTCGACGCTGAGGATGGCGGCCTCATTCTGCAGCCCATCGCGGGCGCCGACATCGACGATTTCAATGCTGGATTTCACTGCGCCACGCCAATCCGAGTATCCATTTGCAGCAGGGTGATAGCACGAAACCTCACAGGTCCGCGTTTCCGGCAGACCGGACGATCACCGCGATTATCTTGGCGCCGCGACATTTCAGCGCAGCAAAAAGACGCGTATGGTGGGCCGTTGGCGCCAAGCGTTGGGTGAGACATGGCGAGCGTGCTGGTTGTCGAAGATGAGGCCTTTACCGCCTTGGCGCTCGTCGATGAACTGTCCGACCTTGGGCATACCGTCCGCGACGCGGTGGACGGCGAAGAGGCGATCGGGGTGCTGCAAACCTTCTCGCCGGACATTCTGGTCACCGACTTCATGATGCCCAAGATGGGGGGCGACGGCCTGATCCGCTATATCCGCGCCCGCGCCTGTCCGAAGATCCCGGTGGTGCTGATCAGCGGTCTGCCGGAAGCCCGGCTGCCGGCCGACATCGGCTATGACGCCTATCTCGGCAAACCCCTGGACGAGGGCGCCCTGGCTCAGATCATCGATCGCCTGATCGCCAAGTATCGCGTCTGACGCGCGGCGCTTTGTGCAATTTGGTTAAACTGGGCTAGGCTTTAAGCTTGGCGTCTGTGATGGACGCCTTGAGGGGGGCTTTTAAGCATGTTCGCTGCGTTTCCGCTGCTCGCCCTGCCGGTGCTGGCCTACAACCTGCTGGTCCTCGCCGTGGGCGGCGGCTTTGGCGGCGACGGCGCGCCAGAGCGGATGTCGGCGCAGCTTTTCACCATCCGCACCGCCTCCAGAGCCCAGTGGCCGGTAAGCCTTGCCGACCTGCTGTTGGCCGGCGCCCTGGTGGTGCTGTTCATCGAGTTGTTGAAATCCACCACCAGCCGTCAGATCGCGATCATCAACCACTCGCTGTCGATGATCCTGTTCATCGCCTGCCTGGTCGAGTTCCTGCTGTTCCCGGCCTTTGCGACCTCGGCCTTCTTCCTGCTCACCCTGATGGTGCTGCTGGACGTGCTGGCCGGCTTTATCGTCACCATCGTCGCCTCGCGCCGCGAGATCGACTTCCGCGACAACTGATCGGCGAGACGCCTCAGGTCCGGCCCGATCAGGTAAGGGCGGTGAAGATCAGGGTCACGACCGCCAGGTCGAGGGCTTTGACGACGAACGAGGCCAGGACGGACATGGGCGGCTTCCGGTAAGCGGGCGATACGAGCCTTGAAGGCAAGCAAGTCCCGGGCCAGCCGTGAGGGTGAGATGGCGCTATTTTTCGACGCCGAATGGTTCAACGCCCGACTGGACGAAAGGCTGTTGAGCCGTGAAGCGCTGGCCGCCGCCAGCGGCATGAGCCCGGCCGACCTGGCCTTGGTGTTCAAGGATCAGCGCGAGCTGTCCGCCGCGGAAGTCGCGGTCTTCGCCGAAATGCTGGGCGTCAGCGCGGCGGATGTGGCCAAACACGCTGGCGTCTCGACTCCGAATCCGGACGCACCTGGCCTGGAGGATCGGATCGCGCGGCTGGAAGCCAGGGTCGCCAGCCTTGAGGCGCATCTGAAAGACCGGCCCGGATCATAGGCGCCTTGGCGGCGCCGCGCTGGGCTGGCCGCCAAGGCGGTAAATGGCCCAGATCGGCAGGATGGCGACAGCCGGAGCCATCAGGATGGCGGCGCTGATCAGCATGGCGGCGCGCAGATCGGCGACGAACAGGCTGCAGGCCACGGTGACGAGACCGCAGACGGTCATCACCCAGCCGCAGGTGCGCATCATCTTGCCCCAGTCATAGGGCTCCTGTCCGCCACGGAACGGGCTGAGCAGCTTGGGCAGGCTGTTGCCGACCCAGGCGAGCAACAGCCCGCCGGCCGCGACCCAGAACCTTGGGATCAGGTGGTGCGGATCAGGCAAGCCGGCCCAATGGGGTCCGCGCATGGCCTGGGCGACCCAAGGCAGATCGCGCCTATGCCATTGCAGCACCAGGGCCGCCGTTATCCAGGCCTGGCCAAACGTCATGAACAATGTGGCCACCATTCCAACCCGCGTCCCCCATGGGACGCGGTCGGGAGGAACCTCGCGGTCCCCGCTCGCCCACCGCTGCAGCGCGCGGCCGGTGGGGGTGAGCGCCAAGATGAAGAACAGGATACCCAAGGGGACCAGCCCCCAGACATCGGCGATCAGAAAGACGAAGCCCGGCGCGTGAGCTTCCGCATAGGGAAGCACCGTTTTCGGCATGTTGAAGAAGCCGAACAGGGCCACACCGACCGTCCACATCAGGAGGGCGATGAGAAAGGCGAAAAATTTGGGCTTGGTCATGATGGCTTTCCCAAGGGTTCGCTCGAGGCCGATTGGCTGGAGGCGGCGCCGAGCTCATGGCCCAGCCCCATCGCCTCGGCGAAGGAGAGCATGGCGTCCTCCAGCACCGACAGTTTCAGGCGGTAGACGATGGTCTTGCCGATCTTTTCCCCGTCGATCAGTTCCGCTTCGCGCAGGATGGCGAAGTGGGCCGACATGGTCGGCTTGGAGACCTTGAAGTGGGCGGCGATCTCGCCTGCCGTCATCGGCCGGCGGCGCAGCAGCTGCAGCACCGTCCGGCGGGTTGGATCGGCCAAGGCTTTGAAGACCAGGTTCATAGGACGATAATTAGCTAATCATCTAAATGAGTCAAGCCATGGCAGTCGGGAGGACCTGCCTTCGCACACCCACCCGCTGGCGCCGCCCGCCGGATTAGGCCAACTTGGCCATATTGAACGACACGTATCAGGGCATTTGAATCGATGACGGATTTAAGCGATCCCGCTTTGGACGCAGAGGCCATGGCCTTGCTCGAGGAAGCCGCCAAGCCCAAACGCCGGGTGCGGCCGAGACTGGCCCGCAGGCTGGCCGACGCCCAGGACCTTGAAGTCGACACCCCCAATGGCCCGGTGATGGCCTGGCGGCTGGGCGACGGCCCCGCCACCCTGCTGGTGCATGGCTGGGAGGACGACAACGCCCTGTGGAGCCCGATGATCGACGCCTGCACGGACATCTTCCGCGCGGTGGTGGTGCTCGACCTGCCCGGTCATGGTTTTTCGCCGTCGGAGGCTCACTCGGTCGACGCGGCCGGCGAGGCTGTCATGGCGGTGGCCAAGGCGCTGGGGCCGATCGATTCCGTGATCGCCCACTCCTTCGGCTGCCCCGCCGCCATCTACGCCCTGGCACACGGCTTGACCGTCAATAGGGCGGTGATGATCGCCTCGCCCATGCCGCGCACCAAGGGGCGGGACGACGAGAGCTGGAACAGGCGCTGGAAGGATAGGCAGCTGGAGCGCGGCGCCGATCCGGAGGTGGTCGACCGCGCCGCCGAACTCATGGCCGCCGAATGGCAGGGCCGCGCCGGCGGCCAGGCCCTGGTCGAGGCGGAAATCCCCGCCATGACCGCCAAGGCGCTGATCCTGCATTCCATGGACGACGAGGTCTGCCCCTTCGCCAATTCCCAGGAAATGGCCGCCCGCTGGCCGGGGTCGGAGCTGTTCCCGATGGATGGTCTCGGCCACCGCCTGATCGCCCAGGACCCCGAGGTGATCGCCCGGGCCATCGCCTTCGTGGACGATTTCGGGTGACACAAAGCGCTCATCCCCGCGGGTGTTTTTATGTCTGAAACCACCGTCTTCAAACGCCGCCACATGACCGCGGCTGTGGTTGGCAATGCGTTGGAATGTTACGATTTTCTGACCTACGCCTTCTTCGCGGCGGCGATCGGCCACGCCTTTTTTCCGGCCAAGACGCCCTTCATCAGCCTCATGATCTCGCTGTCGACCTTCGGCGCGGGCTTCCTGACCCGCCCCCTCGGCGCCCTGCTGCTGGGCCTGATGGCCGACAAGGCCGGGCGCAAGCCGGCGATGATGCTGTCCTTCACGCTCATGGGCGTCACCATGCTGATGATGGCCCTGACGCCGACCTACGCTCAGATCGGCTGGGTCGCGCCAGTGATCGTGGTCGCCACCCGGCTGCTCCAGGGCCTGTCGGTGGGCGGCGAGATCGGCGTCGCCACCACCTATCTGGTCGAGGCCGCCCCGCCTGGCCGGCGCGGTTTTACCGGCGCCTGGCAGTACGCCACCCAGGGCGTAGCGACCCTGGTCGCCGGTATGCTCGGCCTGGGCCTGACCCACGCGCTGGGAACCGCAGCCGTCACCGACTGGGGCTGGCGGATCGCCTTCCTGGCTGGCGCGATCTTGTTGCCCATCGGCATCCTGATCCGCCGCGACCTGCCCGAGACCCTGCACGAGGCCGAGCCTCACAATGATCTCCATGTCGGCCCCACCCGCACCCAATGGCGGGTGATCATCCTGGGCATGATGATCGTCGTCTCCTCGACGGTGCAATTCTACATCCTGAACTTCATGACCACCTACGCCGGCTCGGTCCTGCATATGAAGGCGAACATTTCCTTCGCCGCGCCGGTGGTGAACGGCCTGTCGACCATCGTCTTCAGCCTTGGCGCCGGCGCCCTGTCGGACCGGTTCGGCCGCAAGCCGCTGATGCTGTGGCCACGCGTGCTGCTGATGCTCGCCACCTGGCCGGCCTTCGCCTTCGCCGCCGCCCATCGCGACGCGCCAAGCCTGTTGCTGGCCACCCTGGTGCTCAGCGCCCTCGGTCAGGCGGCCGCGGCGGCGGGACTGGTGAGCGTGACCGAGTCCCTGTCCAAGCCGGTGCGCGGGACCTCGCTGGCCATGCTCTACGCCTGTGCGGTGGCGGTGATGGGCGGGATCACCCAGCCCATGGTGACCTGGCTGATCCACCAGACCGGCGACGTCCTCTGGCCCGCCTGGTGGCTGATCGCGGCGTCCGCGGTAGGGGTCGTGGCGGCGTTGCTGATGCGCGAGACGGCGCCGGCGGTGACGTAAGCAAGGATTCAACCACGGAGCACACGAAGGGCGCGGAGGGAGCACAACCCGGTAGCACAGTGATCAATTGATCGCGGGCGAAGCCCGCATTCGATCACCATCACCGGAGTGCGTGACCGACCTGAACTCCGTGCCCTTCGTGTGCTCCGTGGTTGATCTTTCTTCCTTCGATCGGCCAGCCTAGAGCGAATCCACCAGCACCACTTCTGCGTCATCGATCGCCTGGATGGTCAGCTTGGCTTCATCCGCCGCGGCGGCGCCGTCGCGCGGGCCGAGGCGCAGCCCATTCACGTCCACCGTGCCCACAGCCGACACCAGATAGGCCCGACGGCCCGGCTCGATGTCGTAGGTCAGGCTCTCGCCAGCCTTGATCGTCGCGCCCACCACCCGCGCGTCGGCGCGGATCTGCAAGGCGTCTTCGTCGCCGGGACGACCCGACGCCAGGGTCACGAACTTGCCCGAGCGGTCGCCTTTCGGGAACGGCTTGGCGCCCCAGGAGGGCGCGCCGCCGCGCGCATCCGGCTCGATCCAGATCTGGAACAGCCGCGTCAACTCGGATTCCAGATTGTACTCGGCGTGCCGCACGCCCGTGCCCGCCGACATCACCTGCACATCGCCCGCGCCCGTGCGGCCAGTGTTGCCCAGGCTGTCCTGGTGGGTGATGGCGCCGTCGCGGACATAGGTGATGATCTCCATGTCCTCGTGCGGGTGCGGCGGAAAGCCCGACTGCGGCGCGATCTCGTCATCGTTCCAGACGCGCAGCGCGCCCCAGCTCATCCGGCGCGGGTCGTAGTAGTTGGCGAAGGAGAAATGGTGCTTGGCTTTCAGCCAGCCATGATCGGCGCCGCCGAGTTTGGCGAAAGGTCTGGCTTCGATCATGGCGCGGTCTCCTTTTGATTGGGCGCGGCGTTAGATAGGAAGGCTCTATAGGATTCGCTATGACCGCCCGCCGGGCGGTCATCTCGGGGGTAGCAAACGTTGACGACTGACGTGGCCACGGCCGGCAAGCACTCCGAGACCGGTTTCTGGTCCGTGTTCCGCGTCTCCAGCGGCAACTTCCTGGAGATGTATGACTTCATGGTGTTCGGCTACTACGCCGAAGCCATCGGCGCCGCCTTCTTCCCGACCGGCGACCCCGTCACCCGGCTTTTGCTCGCCTTCATGACCTTCGGCGCCGGGTTTTTGATGCGGCCGCTAGGGGCTGTGATCCTCGGCGCCTATGCCGACAAGCACGGCCGCCGCGCGGGCCTGTTGCTGACGCTGACCTTGATGGCGGTGGGTGTCGTCTCCCTGGCGCTGACGCCGGACTACAAGACCATTGGCGTCGCCGCGCCGCTGATCGTGCTGGCCGGCCGGCTGCTGCAGGGCTTTTCCGCCGGCATGGAGCTGGGCGGAGTGTCGGTCTATCTGTCCGAGATCGCGCCGCCGGGGCGCAAGGGCTTCTACGTCGCCTGGCAGTCGGCCAGCCAGCAGGTGGCTGTGGTGGTCGCGGCCATTATTGGGCTGACGCTCAATCACCTGCTGGGCAAGGGCGAGATGAACGCCTGGGGCTGGCGCATTCCGCTGCTGATCGGCTGCCTGATCGCGCCGGCGCTATTCCTGATGCGCCGCCACATGCAGGAGACCGAGGCCTTCTCGAAACAGACCCATCGTCCCGAACTGGCGGAGGTCTGGCGCTCGCTGATGACCCACGCCCGCATCGTCGGCATCGGCCTGATGCTGGTCACCATGACCACAGTCTCCTTCTACATGATCACCGCCTACACCCCGACCTTCGGCACAGCGGTGCTGAAACTGTCGTCCACGGCAGCCTTCACGGTGACCATGTGCGTGGGCCTGTCGAACCTGATCCTGCTGCCAGTGATGGGCGCCGTGTCGGATCGGGTGGGGCGCAAGCCGTTGCTCTATGCCTGCACGCTACTGATGCTGGTCACAGCCTATCCAGCGATGCGCTGGCTTGTCGGCGCGCCCTCGTTCGGGAGGCTGCTGACGGTCGAGCTTTGGCTGTCGGTGCTCTACGCCAGTTACAATGGCGCCATGGTGGTCTTCCTCACCGAGATGATCCCGGTGAAGCTGCGCGCCGCCGGCTTCTCATTGGCCTACAGCCTGGCTGCCGCCCTGTTCGGCGGCTTTTCGCCCGCCATCGCCACCTGGCTGATCAAGCACACAGGCGACAAGGCCATGCCGGGGGCCTGGCTGTCGTTCGCGGCGGCGATGGGGTTGGCTGCGGCGCTGATGGCGCGGGCGCATGAAGAAGCGGAAAACGCTTAGTTAGGATCGCGCCTTTGGTCGAAATTGCGTCTGGGCTTTTACGCTTCGGAATGCTCAGAATGAGCCCTGTAGCCCATCGCTATTAGGTCGGCACAGTCGGCCCACCCTTTGTCGAACGCCTCGCGTTCTTGGTGCGAGTGGTACGCCGGCCTCGTATGGCGCAACCCTCCATAGCTGGCCACCGACCAGCCGTTCTCATAGGCACGCTTTTTATGTTTGTCCCTCGGAGGCATGTTGAACATTGCTTGGCAGCTCCATGCTTTGTGGGACCATACCCTCCCTTTCGGCAAAGAGACGGGGGCTTAAACCCCTGGAGGCGAGTCTGCTCTGGCGTCCATCGAAGTCAAGGATCGGCCAAGGGCCGACCGCGTCGCGGCGCGGTGTAGCCGCGTCCTTGAGTTCGACGGACGCCAGAGCTCCAATCTCACCAGGACTTTAAGCTGCTCCAACAACGCTTGCCGCCTTGCTGTTCGGGCAAGACGGGCGGATCATTTCGGGGTGCACGAGGAGCGCAGCCGTGACCAACAACGCGGATAAGCAAGCGGCCGAAACCCAAGCCTTGCTGAAAATTCTCGAACTCGGAGAACAGCAGGTCAAGGACGGAAAGACACGTCCGATCGCCGAGGTGGCACGGCGACTTCGCGCCAAGTTTCGATTGAGCGGGCCTACTCCGCAGCCGCCTTGCTGACCCCGAACTTCGGGGCCAGTTCGCCGGCCGCATAGCGCTTGGCCATGGCGGACAGCGGGACCACCTTGATCTGGCCCGCATGACCGGCCGTGCCGAACTCTTCGAACCGCTGCTTGCAGACCGCGCGCATGGCGTCCATGGCGGGCTTGAGGTATTTGCGCGGATCGAACTCGCCGGGGTTCTCGGTCAGGACGCGGCGGATCTGGCCGGTCATCGCCATCCGGTTGTCGGTGTCGATGTTGATCTTGCGCACGCCGTGCTTGATGCCGCGCTGGATCTCTTCCACCGGCACGCCCCAGGTCTGGGGCATCTCGCCGCCGTACTGGTTGATGATGTCCTGCAGGTCCTGCGGCACCGAGGACGAGCCGTGCATCACCAGGTGGGTGTTGGGCAGGCGGCGGTGGATTTCCTCGATCACCCCCATGGCCAGGATGTCGCCATCCGGCTTGCGGGTGAATTTGTAGGCGCCGTGGCTGGTGCCCATGGCGATGGCCAAGGCGTCGACCTGGGTCTTCTGCACGAAGTCCACCGCCTGGTCGGGGTCGGTCAGCAACTGGTCGTGGCTGAGCTTGCCCTCGAAGCCGTGGCCGTCTTCCTTTTCGCCCTCGCCGGATTCCAGCGAGCCGAGCACGCCCAGCTCGCCCTCAACCGAGGCGCCGACCCAGTGGGCCATCTCGGAGACCTTGCGGGTGATTTCGACGTTGTACTCATAGTCGGCGACGGTCTTGGCGTCGGCCTTCAGCGAGCCATCCATCATCACCGAGGTGAAGCCGTGCTGGATCGCGGAGGCGCAGGTGGCTTCGCTGTTGCCGTGGTCCTGGTGCATGCAGACCGGGATGTGCGGGTAGATGTCGACCAGGGCGTCGATCATCCGCGCCAGCATGATGTCGTTGGCGTAGCTGCGGGCGCCGCGGCTGGCCTGGATGATCACCGGCGAACTCGTGGAGTCGGCGGCCTCCATGATGGCGAGCCCCTGCTCCATGTTGTTGATGTTGAACGCCGGGACCGCGTAGCCGTACTCGGCGGCATGGTCGAGCAGCTGTCTCAGGGTGATACGGGCCAAGTCCTAAATCTCCTCGTTCAGCAACGCCGCCACAGGCTTATCGGTCCAATGCCAGGACACCAGGCAGCTTTTTGCCTTCCATCCATTCAAGAAACGCGCCGCCAGCGGTGGAGACGAAGGTGAAATCTCCCGCCACGCCCGCAGCGTTCAATGCCGACACCGTATCACCGCCGCCCGCGACCGCTACAATTTTGCCGGCCCTGGTCAGTTCGGCGGCGTATTTCGCCGCTTCCATGGTCCCTTTGTCGAAGGGCGGGATCTCAAACACGCCAAGCGGGCCGTTCCAGATCAGGGTCTTGGAATTGTCCATCGCCCGCTTCAGCCGCGCGATGGTTTCCGGTCCTGCGTCCAGGATGCGCTCGTCGTCGTCGACTTCGCCCAGGCCCCGCACCCGCGCGGGTGCGCCGGCCGCCATCTTTTCGGCGACGACGATGTCCATCGGCAGGAAGAGCTTGCAGTTGTTGCGCCCAGCCAGGCCGATAATCTCGCGGGCGGTATCGGCCAAATCTTTCTCGCAGTAGGACGCGCCGACGTCGTGCCCCTGGGCGTAGAGGAAGGTGTTGGCCATGCCGCCGCCGATGGCCAGCTTGTCCAACTTGGTCACCAAGTGGCGCAGCAGATCGAGCTTGGACGACACCTTGGAGCCGCCGACGATGCCCAGCACCGGGCGTTCGGGATTGCCCAGGGCCTTGTCCAGCGCGTCCAGCTCCCGCCGCATGCTTTCGCCAGCGTAGGCGGGAAGCAGATGGGCGACGCCCTCGGTTGAGGCGTGCGCCCGGTGGGCGGCGGAGAAGGCGTCGTCGACATAGAGGTCGCCCAGCGCCGCCAGCTTCTTGGCGAAGCCGGGATCGTTCTCTTCCTCGCCGGCATGGAAGCGCAAATTCTCCAGCAACAGCACGCCGCCGGGCTTGAGATAACCTTCGGCCCGCTCGGCGACTTCGCCCACACAGTCATCCGCGAAGGCGACAGGGGCGCCGATCAGCTTCTCCAGCGGCTCGACCAGGGGCTTGAGGCTCATGGACGGCACGCGCCGGCCCTTGGGCCGGTCGAAGTGACTGATCAGGATCACCTTGGCCCCGCCGTCGCGCAGTTCCTTGATGGTCGGCAAGGCGGCGCGCAGGCGGGTGTCGTCGCTGATCTCCCCGTCCTGCATCGGGACGTTGAAATCGACGCGGACCAGGGCGCGCTTGCCCCTCAGGTCGGCCTGATCGAGGGTGCGAAAGGTCATTTGGCGCCTGGCTTGGTTAGAGGAACTTGGCCAGCTCGATGGCGACGTCGCTCATGCGCGTCGAGAAGCCCCATTCGTTGTCATACCAGGACAGAACGCGCACCAGCTTGCCTTCGATCACCTGCGTCTGCGGCAGGGCGACCGTGGACGAGGCGGCGATGTGGTTCATGTCGATCGAGACCAGCGGATCGTTGGTCACGGCCAGCACACCCTTCAGCTCGCCGTTCGCCGCCGCCTGCATCGCCGCGTTGATCTCGGCGACGCTGGTGTCGCGGGTCGGGACGACGTTCAGGTCCACCACCGACACATTCGGGGTCGGCACGCGGATGGACGAGCCATCCAGCTTGCCCTTCAACTCGGGGATCACCAGGCCCAGGGCCTTGGCGGCGCCGGTGGAGGTGGGGATCATCGACATGGCCGCCGCGCGGCCGCGGTAGAGGTCCTTGTGCAGGGTGTCCAGCGTCGGCTGGTCGCCGGTGTAGCTGTGGATAGTAGTCATGTAGCCGCGCTCGATCCCGCAGGTTTCGAGCAGCACCTTGGCCAGCGGCGCCAGGCAGTTGGTGGTGCAGGAGCCGTTGGAGACCACCAGATCGTCGGCTGTCAGGGTCTGATGGTTGACGCCATAGACGATGGTCTTGTCCGCTTCGTCGCAGGGCGCGGAGACCAGCACCCGCTTGGCGCCGGCGGCCAGGTGCGCCTTGGCCTTGTCCTTAGTGGTGAAGAGGCCCGTGCATTCCAGGGCGATGTCGATGCCCAGGTCCTTGTGCGGCAGCTTGGAGGGGTCGCGCTCGGCGGTGACCTTGATCTTGCCCAGGCCCACGTCGATGGAGTCGCCGTCGACCGTGACCAGGCCGGGGAAGCGGCCGTGGACGCTGTCGTAGCGCAGCAGGTGGGCGTTGGTCTCTACCGGGCCCAGATCGTTGATGGCGACGACCTCGATATCGCGGCGCGCGTGCTCGACGATGGAGCGGAGCACGAGGCGGCCGATACGGCCAAACCCATTGATAGCGACGCGAACAGCCATTGATGACCCCTGGATTGATTTTGCGCCGGTTTCTTCAAGGTAGGGCGCGCGGAGTCAACCCCGCGGGGGTCATTCCGATGCATCTAGGACCGATACCGCCTCCCGCAAGAGGAGGCGGTATTTCCGCGCTACTCCTTCACCACCTTCACCCGAGACGCCGCTTCCCGCGCCCTTGCCCGCGCTTCATCAACGTCCGCGCCCCGCGCCAAGGCTACGCCCATGCGCCGCCGCTCGAAGGCTTCCGGCTTGCCGAACAGGCGAAGCTCGGCGGTCGGTATGGCCAGCGCCGCCTCGATCCCCTCGAAGGCCACGCCCTTTGCGTCCATGCCGCCATAAATCACCGCGCTGGCGCCAGGTTCACGCAAGGTCGTGTCCACCGGCAGGCCAAGGATAGCCCGGGCGTGCAGGGCGAATTCGCTGAGCTGCTGCGTGGCCAGGGTCACCAGGCCGGTGTCGTGCGGCCGGGGACTGACCTCGGAGAACCAGACCTCGTCGCCCTTCACGAACAGTTCGACGCCGAACAGGCCGAGGCCGCCCAGGGCCGAGGTCACCTCCAGCGCCATGGCCTGGGCCTTGGCCAAGGCCGCCGGGCTCATCGCCTGCGGCTGCCAGCTCTCGACGTAGTCGCCCTTGACCTGGCGATGGCCGACGGGCGCGCAGAATTGGGTCTCGATCTGACCCCACGGATCCAAGGCCCGGACGGTCAGGAGGGTGATCTCGAAATCGAAGTCGATCCGGCCCTCGACAATCACCTTGGCCTGCTCGACCCGCCCCGCGGACAGGGCGTAGGCCCAGGCCGCCGCGACCTCACCTGGCGTCTCGACGTAGGACTGCCCCTTGCCGGAGGACGACATCACCGGTTTGACGAAACAGGGGAAGCCGACCGCATCGGCGCCGGCCGCCAGCTCATCCCCGCTCGAGGCGAAGGCGTATTTCGAGGTCGGCAGCTTCAGCGTTTCAGCCGCCAGCCGGCGGATGCCCTCGCGGTTCATGGTCAGCTGCACCGCCCGCGCGGTGGGGATGACCACAGCCAATCCCTCCGCCTCGATCTGCGCCAACACCTCGGTGGCGATGGCCTCGATCTCCGGCACGATCAGATGCGGCCGTTCCTGTTCGATCACCGCCCGCAGGGCCACGGGATCGGTCATGGCGATCACATGCGCCCGATTGGCCACCTGCTGCGCCGGCGCATCGGCGTAGCGGTCGACGGCGATCACCTCGACGCCGAGCCGCATCAGCTCGATCACCACCTCTTTTCCAAGTTCCCCCGCGCCGAGGAGCATGACCTTGGTCGCGGAGGGGGAAAGCGGGGTGCCGATTCGGGTCATCGTGCGGAATCTAAAGCCTGCTACCTTTGAGTCGAGTCGTCCGGCCGGCGCTCGCCCCCTCCGTCACCTCGCTTGCGCTGCGCTCCAGCGCCGCGCCACCTCCACCCGTTTCGCTTTGCTCACGGGGGAGGAGAAACGCACCTATTCCTTGTCCTCCCATGCAAGCAAAGCGCAGCGGGGGGGGGCGGCGTATACGCCGAACGGCGTCGGACGAAGCAAAGCGTAGTCCGGCGACGGTGGGGGCCAGCGCCAGCGGATCGACTAACCTCGGCCTATCTTGAGCGGCTCAGCTCAGGGTTTGCGGAACCGGTAGGCGAAGCGGTCGGTCTTGCCCTTGATCGAGGCGTCGAACACCAGGGCGGTCCGGGGATCGTCCGGGTTGGCCAGCACCTTGGACTCGCCATCGAACACGAAGCCGGCCTTCTCGATCTCGGAACGGGCCTTGGCCGGATCGATGCGGTGGATGTCGTTGGTGTGCGACAGGCCCGAGCCCGCCGGCGCGGCGTGATCGACCACGACATAATAGCCGCCATGCTTGAGCAGCTTGAACATCGCGCGATTGAAGCCGGCGACGTCCGCGCCCTTCATGAAGGGATCGTACATGTCGTGATAGTTCTCGAAGGTGAAGGCCACGTCGACCGTGCCTTCCATCTCCGCCGGCGGCGCGGAGGCCAGCGGGTCGGAAACCTCAACCACATTGCCATGGCCCGGCTCGGCGCCGATGGCCTTGGCGATGCCCACGGGATCACCCTTGAAGTCGGCGATTTCGGCCGGGACATAGGCGTAGACCTTGCCATTCGGTCCGACCACCTTGGAGAAGATCCGGCTCCAATAGCCGCGGCCCGGCCAGATATCGATCACCGTGTCACCGGGCTTGACGCGGGCGAATTCCACGACCTCGGCCGGCTTGCGCGAGGCGTCCTGGGCGGTGTCCTTATCCGGCCGGCCCGGATCGGTGATGGCGGCGGCGATGACCGGCGATGCGGCCTGGCCGCCAACCGGAATGGCGAAGAGCGCGAGCGTGGCGGCGGCCACGGCGAAACGAATGGGCGTCATGAGAGCCTCCCTGGCGGATTTGCTCCACTCTGGACCCAAGCTTGGCGGGAGGCAAAGGGGGATTGAGCCCCCCTAAACTCCAGCCAGCGCCTTCGCCGTCTTGGCCACCGCGTCGGCGGTGATGCCGAATTCGGCGTAGAGCCGCTCATAGGGGGCGCTGGCGCCGAAGCCGGTCATGCCGACGAAGACGCCGTCGTGGCCGATGAAGCGGTCCCAGCCTTCGCGCACGCCGGCTTCCACCGCCATCTTGATCGGCGAAGAGCCGATCACCTCGGCCTGATAGGCCTTGGGCTGGCGCTCGAACAGGTCCCAGCACGGGGTCGAGACCACGCGGGTCGAGACGCCGGCCTTCTCGAGCTGGTCATGGGCCTCCATGGCGATCCCGACCTCGGTGCCTGAGGCGAAGATCGTCACCTTGGCGTCTGCCGATCCCACCAGCGTATAAGCGCCCTTGCCGCAGAGGTTTTCATGGCTGGCGGTCTTGCGCGCCTGCGGGGTCTTCTGCCGCGACAGGGCCATCAGCGACGGATTGTGGGTGTGCTCCAGCGCCAGGCGCCAGCATTCGGCGGCCTCGACCCCGTCGGCGGGGCGGAACACCAGCAGGTTGGGCATGGCCCGCAGGGAGGCCAGATGCTCCACCGGCTGGTGGGTCGGGCCGTCTTCGCCCAGGCCGATGGAATCGTGGGTCATCACATGGATCACCCGTGCGCCCATCAGCGCGCCGATGCGGATCGCCGGACGGGAATAGTCGGAGAAGCAGAGGAAGGTGCCCGAATAGGGAATGACCCCGCCGTGCAGCGCCATGCCGTTCATGGCCGCGGCCATGCCATGCTCGCGGATGCCGTAGTGGACATAGCGGCCGGCGTAGTCGTCGGGGAAGAATTCCTTCATCCCCTTGGTCTTGGTGTTGTTGGAGCCGGTCAGGTCGGCCGAACCGCCCATCATTTCGGGGATGGCTGGGACCAGGGTCTCCAGCGCCGCGCCCGACCAGACGCGGGTGGCGTCGGCCTTGGGCTCGGCGATCAGCTTGGCGATATGGGCCTGTAGCGGCGCGAATTGTTCGGCCGAGACCACGCCCTTCTGCGCCTTGTTGAATTCGGTCTGGTGCGACGAGGCCTTGGCCCGCGCCTCCCAGGCCTTGCGCGTGCGTACGCCCCTGCGGCCCGCCGTGCGCCAGGCCTTGGCGATGTCGTCGGGGATGTGGAACGGCTTGGCGGTCCAGCCCATGGCCTCGCGCGCCTCGACGATCTCCTTGTCGAACAGGGTGTAGCCGTGGCCTTTGGGATCGCCTTCCTTGGGGCCCGCGCCACGGTCGATGATGGTGTGGGTGTTCAGCATCACCGGCCGGTCCTGCCGCTTGGCCCAGGCCATGGCGCGCTGGATCGCCGGATAGTCGTGGCCGTCGACGGTTTTCACGATCCAGCCCGCCGCCTTGAAGCGCAGGGTCTGGTCGCCGGTCTCGGCGATGGTCGCGGCGCCATCGATGGTGACGTTGTTGTTGTCGTAGATCACGATCAGCTTGTTCAGCTTCAGGCGGCCGGCCAGGTGGATAGCCTCGTGGCTGACGCCCTCCATCAGGCAGCCGTCGCCGGCGATGACCCAGGTATAGTGGTCCACCATCTCGTCGCCGAACCGCGCGTTCAGATGCCGCTCGGCCATGGCCATGCCCACCGCCGTGGCGATGCCCTGACCCAGCGGACCGGTGGTGGTCTCGACGCCCTGGGTATGGCCGTATTCCGGGTGACCGGGAGTCTTGGAGCCCCATTGGCGGAAGTTCTCGATCTCCGCCATCGTCATCTCCTTGAAGCCGGTCAGATGCAGCAGCGAATAGAGCAGCATCGAGCCGTGGCCGGCCGACAACACGAACCGGTCGCGGTCAGGCCAATGCGGATCGGCCGGGTCGTACTTCAGGAACTTGGTCCACAGCACGGTGGCGACGTCGGCCATGCCGAGCGGCATACCCTGGTGTCCGGACTTGGCCTTGTGGACGGCGTCCATGGAAAGGACACGGATGGCGTTGGCCATATGGAGCTGGGAGACGGGCATGGAATCTAGACTCTCGCGGGTGAGTTGCGCGGCGGATGACACGCCCTAACGGGTCCGGTCAAGCAAACCACCGCATTTGGCTTCACCGGCATGGCGTCTATAGATAAGGGACGTAAGTACGGAGCAGAACGCATGACGGACGGGACAGGTCCAACGGGCGCCCTTGAGGCGGCGATTCAGAGATTGGATCAGGCCGTGGCCCAGCTTGACCTGCGTCTCGCCGACCTCTCGGCCAAGGCCGAGGGATCCAACGGCGGCCTGTTCGAGGAAGATCGGGCTCAGCTGGCCGCGGACCTCGACGCGTCCAGAGGCCGTGAGCGCGAACTTGAGGCGGCGGGACAACAGGCGTCGGGCGCGCTGGGTCGCGCCATCGCCGACATCCGCGCCGCGCTGGGCGAAGACGAAGATTCGGATAGCGAAGCGGTTTCTCACCCCGAAGGCGCGGAGGCTTAAGGCATGGCCCAGGTGACCATCCAGGTGAACGGAAGGCCCTACAAGGTCGGGTGCGAGGACGGGCAGGAAGATCATCTGATCGAGCTGTGCCGCCATTTCGACCGCCAGGTGCGCACGGTGAGCCAGGAGGTTGGCCAGCTGGGCGAGACCCGGCTGTTCCTGATGGGCGCTCTTCTGCTGGCGGACGAGCTGACCGACACCCAGGCGAGGCTGGCCCAGGCCCAGGCGGAGCTGGCGCGCGTGCAGTCCGAATACGCCCATATCGAAGGCGCCGCCGTCGCCGCACTGGACACCGCGGCGACGCGGATAGAGGCGTTGACGGCAAGGGCGGCGGGATAAACGCGAACGCGCCTTGAGACTGCCGTATCAAGGGCCTACATTAGACCTCGGCGGGTCTTGCTGTGGTTCGCGTCGAAAGCTTCACATCCCGGGGACCTTAATTCATCTCTACGGGAGCTGTCCCTGTCCCGGACCGTGGTCTTGGACACACGGCGCCCACCTGGTTAACCAGGTCCGAGTGGATTGAAAATGCTTTCACGGTTCTTCGCGGCGCCGCCACCCTTTCCCTCGTTTTGAGGCGCCATGGTTCACGCCTCAGAGGCCTCAGCCAAGATCATGCTGCGAGCGCAGATGCGCGCGGTGCGCAAGGAGGCCGCGCGCAAGACGCCGGACGCCCCCGAACTGGCCCTGGCCCATCTGCCACCAGCGCTGCTGAGCCGAGCCAAGGTCGTCGCCGGCTACCGCGCACAAGCCGCCGAGATCGATCCCTGGCCGCTGATGCAGGTCTTAGCCAAATCAGGCGCGCGGATCGCCCTGCCCGCCGCCGTCAGCCTGGACGCCCCCCTGGTGTTCCGCACCTACCTTGATGGCGACACGCTGCAGCCGGACGCCGCCGGCGTGCCCTCGCCGACCGAGGACGCGGCCCGGGTTGAGCCCGACCTGATCATCACCCCCTTGCTTGCCTTCGACCGTCTCGGCGCCCGCATGGGCCAGGGCGGCGGCCACTATGACCGGACGCTGGCGGCTCTGCGGGCGCGCGGCCCGGTGTTCGTCCTCGGCCTGGCCTATGCCGCCCAGCAGGTCGGGCGCATTCCGGTCGAACCGCACGATCAGCCGCTGGACGCGATTTTGACCGAAAAAGGGTATATCGAGGTCACAAAGGACCTTTGATCATATGCGCTTCGCTTTCTTCGGCGATGTCGTGGGCCGCTCCGGCCGCGACGGTCTCGCCGACCATCTGCCCGATCTTCGCCGCCGCCTCGGCCTGGAATTCGTGATCATCAACGCCGAGAACGCCGCCTCCGGCTTCGGCATCACCGAGAACACCGCCCGCGAACTGTTCGCCGCCGGCGCCGACTGCCTGACCCTGGGCAACCACTCGTGGGACCAGCGCGAGGCGCTGACCTATATCGTGCGCGAGCCGCGCCTGATCCGGCCTGCCAACTATCCCGCCTTGTCGGATGCGCCTGGCCGCGGCGCCCAGGTGTTCGATACGGAGAGCGGGCACCGGGTGCTGGTGATCAACCTGCTGGGCCGGGTGCATATGGACGCCATGGACGACCCCTTCGCCGCCGTGGACCGGGAGCTGGACGCCTGCCCCCTGGGGTCGGTGGCCGACGCGGTGATCGTCGACATGCACTGCGAGGCCACCTCGGAGAAGATGGCCATGGGCCACTATTGCGACGGCCGCGCCAGCCTGGTGGTCGGCACCCACACCCATGTGCCCACGGCCGACGCCCAGATCCTCAACGGCGGCACCGCCTACCAGACCGACGCCGGCGCCTGCGCCGACTATGACAGCGTGATCGGCAACCAGAAGGAAGAGCCCCTGCGCCGCTTCACCACCAAGATCAGCGGCGGCCGCTACAAGCCCGCCGAGGGTCCGGCGACGGTGTGCGGCGTGTTCGTGGAGACCGACCCGGCGACGGGCCTGGCGCGGCGGATAGAGCCGATCAGGGTTGGCGGGCGGCTGGCCGAGACGATCCCGGTGGTGGAGGCGGTTAGCGCTTAGTTTTTGCGTGGACCCAAAAACCCGCTCATCCCGGCGAAATGACGTGGTGTTTTTATCCGACTGAATTCGCAAGAGAAAACTAGCCCGTTTCCGCCTGTGTAGGAACTGTGCAGAAAAATCTGCGCAACCCTTCAGATTTGCAGCCCGACCAAGCGTCGGCGGGAGAAGCAATAGGTTGCTTCGGAGGGAGCGCCAAGCCGCCCATTGCGAGGTCGCCTTCGAGGCCGAGATTTAGCCCAAGCCCAGGCTGACCTAGCGGAACACTTCGAGCCTTTGGGTGCCGGCGGCGATCGGCGCTGTGGAACCGACCTCGGCTGTGTTGGCGTCCAACGCGCATGTCTGACTCATAGGAGACGATCCAAAGGTCCGCTTGCCGGCGCCCTCCGAACGAAAGCATTCGTTACCGACTGGCCAGGGCCAAAACGGGTAAGATGAGAACCGCAACACTTGGACGGGGCCTGAACGCTTCGAGACTTCATACTCACTTTCGAGAGTCTGACGGATCAGATAGCATCGTCGCGAGGAGAATGCGGTGCCTAACCCTATAGATACGACAAAACTTCGCGACGGCCGCGTCGCCTGCTGGTCCATCATGGCCGGGATGAAGGTTTCGGACTACATCGCGCTTGTCGAAGGCGCCTACAACATGCGCGGAGGCCTTAAAGGGCAGCGCGAGCCGCTGAAGACGACGACGGGACGCCGCATCCGCGGGCGCATGGTCGAAGACATCAAGCGCGGCGCCGTCTTGCCGCCAGTGGTGATCGGCGTTGTCATCACCAACGATTTCGATGCTATTGCCGCTCTATCGCCGGACGAAATCATTGGCCGAGTCACCAAAGACTGGATCGATGCGATTTCCATTATCGACGGGATGCAGCGCACAACCGCACTAATGGACGCCGTCGATTCTGATGCAAGCGTCGCCGAACAGGCGGTGAGGGTTGAGTGCTGGCTCGCCGAAAGCACCGACAGCCTGATCTACCGCATGCTGGTACTGAATACCGGTCAGGTGCCGTGGAACATAAAGCGGCAATTGCTGGTGATCTATGCCCCTCTGGTCGAGGAGATGAGGCAACATGTGCAGTTCGAACGGCTGCTTAGCCTTGACAAGTCTGAGCGCCGTTTCAAGGGTGGCGAATTCAGCGCCGACAGCCTGGTCGAGGCCTATCTAGCGTTCGGCATTCGCCGCACCGAAATCGACACCCAGGAGACCCTGGCGGACGAGTTTTCGCGCCTCGACATCGCCGAGGCGATCGCCTCCAAAAAGTACGATCGGTTCTTTTACCCGATCGTTCAGATCTTGGTGAACATCGATAAGGCGTTCTCGCGGCTTGAGGCGGCAGATCCGGAAGGGGCCGACGAGGCGGTCAGCTCCAAGTTCACGATCGGACGCAATATCTTCGATAGCCAACCGGCAAGGATCGGCTTCGTTGTAGCCTGCGCCCTCTATGTGCTGGGCCGGCTTGGAATGGACAAGACCCAGGGTGAGAGTGATACCGCCCTCGCTCAACTGCAAACCGACGCCGACGAGCTCCTGAAGCGGCTAGAGGCGATGACTCCTGACGACCTCGTGGCCTTTCTTGAGGTGGACGTGCTGCGGGAAAAGCTAGGCGGCCAGAAGCGGTCGGCCGTCGGTCGATATGAGCGGGCGTTCTTCGAGACTGCCTTCAAGGTGCTCATCGAAACGAACTTTAAGGTTCCGTCCATGGGGGTTTGCTGGAGAGCCTGATGTGGCGCGGAACCGGATAGCCATGAGTTTAGCCCTCTTTGGGCGGCTGACGGATTATGCCGCGCAGGCGGGGGACCCGGTAGCCAATCCGGACGCTGGACGCTGGATCACCCGCAAGGACGGCGAGGACGCGTTCTTGATGGCAAATGCCGAGGCCGGGGTCCGGATCGTGACACGGCAGATCCGCCTCGTTCGTATCGAGCATGAAGATCAGCGCTACTTCTGCATCTTTGGTTTGCCCGAACCTGACGCCACGCCGCCCGACCTCGAAATTTTCGACGCGACCGCCGGGATTTTCGCTATTGCGGTGCTGGAGGCTCAGGTCCGTCCGCCGATGAGCGTGACACCTGCTGAGATCAAGCAGACTCTCGATGACCGCTATAAGAACATCGCCGGCTACAACGGTCATGAGTTAGCGGATATCGTGCACCTGTTCCCGCCGCTGCTCGTCTATCGTGCGGTCGCTGGTGCCGACTATCACGCGATCACCGACCGGGTGCTCGGGGCGATCTTGGCGCGAACTTATTTCGACGGCCCGATTTCGCTGGAGCCAGATACCGTCTCGGCATTGGCGGAAATCTTCGAGGCCGATTCCGCCCACATCCCTTTCCGCAATCTCGTGCAGGGAGTTCTGGCGATTTCGTGGGAGAACCTCTTCCTCGAAGTGTACCGCTGTGTCGAGCAGCTTTACGGCATGAAGCGGTTCGGCGCGCTCAAAGCGACACTCAACTTTGCAGCATCACCTCGTGATCTTGCCAAGATGCTTGAGGATCAACTGGCTTGGCGGCCGAAGGAAGCAGAGGCGTTCACCGCACTGGTCGTCCTTTGCGACGACGGCTTGATTTCGGCCGTTTGTAGAAACCTGGCCATTGAGGCCGACGACCATCAGAAACGGTGTTCGAAGCTAGTTGAGGTGCTCTACGGGCTTCGCAACACCATCGTTCACTACAGGCCGGCGCATGAGGCGGTCGAAATGTCCGATGCCGAATGGAACGTCATCATCCGCGGCATGCTCGCGATTGTCGCCCAACTTTACAACGATCATGCCGACGAGTTTTTCGGATCCATGGCCTAAGACCGAACGTCGCTTCCCAGAGCTACGCCAATCTCTCTTCGTGGCGCTAGCCTGCCCGTCCCATGCTGGCCCCGGCGCCGAGCGGCGCGGCAAGACCGACGAAGAAAACGCTTATCGGCCGATGGATCATCGCTGCCGCCGCGAAGATCGGCGCGAGGGTGGAGACCGACTCGTCCATGGGGCCGAACAGTGCCGGCTGTACCTCCTGGAGGACGAAACCCCGTGACGAAACGTTGTCAGGCGTCGGCATGCCGTTCACAAAGCATAGTGTGTCGACTTACCACACACAAATATTTTACAGTAATTCTTAGATTTAATATCATGCTATAATTCGGCGTTGAATTGACGCCGCGTCGCCATCCTAGGGGCTCCAGCCAATCGAGTGACATCTCCGCAAGGCATGAGGCCCGTCATCGCCGCGCCAGACGCGGCCGCTAATTTAGTGGCAGAAACACCTACATGCCAATCCAAGCTATCAAATTAATAAAACTATCCCACTTCTTCCGTTGTCTTAAAATATTTATCGTATTCGGCGTTGAGCGACTTCGAGTGGCGTGGATAAAGCCCATTCGAAAAGACTGGGGCGCCTTCGACGGCGGCATTATACTCAGCGAATATCAGGATTGCGGCTTCGATCGATGCGCCGGTTTCTTTTAGCCTCTGAACTCGGTCGATCGTTCGCTGTGTCTCTCGGCGCGCTCGATCATAACTAACAGCGGTGCCCAGAAAATCCGTCGACAAGATAACCGCCGATATTGCAAAAAATGCCCGCAATGCGATTAGTTCTTGTCTTATTGGAAATAATGCCAAGCCACAGAAAACTATAAAAACCACGACAATTATCGATATTCCGAAAATGCCCCATGTTTCACGGGCCGCGACCTTTGCAAGATTGGTGGTCCAGATGGCGCTTTCCTCAAGCATTTCTAGAAACCGCAACACACCAACTGATCTTGCGCTCGAAAAGTAATTCGCGTCATGGAGTTTGTCAGCTTGTGCTTGTGACGCTCGGCCGTCGTTCGCCAGCTCAAGCAATTCAACACTATCGAAGACCACCCCCAAGCCCCCGGCTATCATGGTAGCGCGGCGAATTCGCTCGGCGTGTGCTCGCGTCTCGATAGTTTCATTCGCAAGCCACAGCCAGAGCGCCGCGGACGCTAAGCCGCTAACCGCCAGGATATATAGCCACACATCATTCGTAACGACTACAGAGCATATTCCTAGAATTCCGATTGCTAATTGTAGTCGCAGACTCCAAGTGCGGAGTTTTGAGGCGTGCTGAAATTCTGCTCTTTGTCGACCAACTAAAGATAGAGCGTTGATCATGAATCAGCTCCGAAAAAGTGGGAATATTTCTCAGAAAATTGACCGCATGTGGAAGCACCAACTCGTCAGCACAACAGGGTCTATTATTTCATAAATTTCCGGGGGTCCCCAAAGCATCTAAGTATTGTTATGATCGCGTCGCGTTCTCGACCCTCCCTGGACAGTTCGCTCGCAAATAGGATGTTTTCATGAAGTGACACAAATCCTGGATCTCGCATCAACAATCGGTCAGTTGAAACATTGGGGTGCCTCATGAATGCGGCAACAAATTCCAGAAATGTTACGTGCTCTTGATTGTTTAAGAACGAACCATTTCTCAAAACGTCAAATACATTATATTCGATATGAAACCCACTTATATGGAAATCAAGAAATATCTTCGATTGCTTCAATAAGATAATTAAATATCTCCAATAATTATTGTAACGGTGATTCATGCCCGGCACCAATTCGTTAAACAGCAGGGGATGACCCAACTGAGCCACCTCGTCTTCTAACTCTTTAGATGCCGCGTTTCCTGAACCAAACATGCCATCACCGAAGACGTGAGGCTCCGATTTGATACCATCTTCGCCTTTCACATCAACCGTGAACAAATTATAGCGCCCTAAGGCGTCTTGGTTATTGATTTCCCATTCTGTCCTTCGCTTAATTATGAGCATCATCGATGTATTCGGAATAAATCCAAATTTAGAATAAACCTCTTTAAAATTACGCTGTAACACGCAATCCACCTCGATGCCGTGGAATTCAAAGCAGATGAATGGTCCGGGCGCACTGCGGCGGACGTTGTATTTCTTATGTAGCAGCCTTTCCCGGACTTCCTGTTCAAATTGCCATCTTCCGTTGACCGCATCGTCAGTCAAAAACGCAATACAATCGATATCGGATTTATATCCAAGGTAGTCGGTGAGATCCGTCTTTCGACTTATTGACCCCTTAATTACAACCTCAAATGCCTCTGGAATATCTTCCAGAAGATTTCTTCTTAGTTTAGTAAAAATATTCTGTATATGATGCCTTTGATCATCAGTTGGTGTTACTGAGAGGACTATATCTAACAACACTTCGCTGGCAGATTTCATTTTGACCTCAAAATATGATCCTGCATGTCATCTAGGCAAATCCATGAAGTGGGCCTGCTTGCCCGAATGATCCACTAGGTCCGTCGAGACTGATGAAAGGCTCACTTGGCAAGCCGGGGAGCTTCACAACTGATTTTCTGGAAAATGGCTCGCCGCCTGACGAGCCTTTATTTCGCACCTCCGCGCTATCCAGTGCCACCCACAACGTAGAGACACTCCTCTAGGACTGCTGCGTCTGCAACCCTGAACGACCAGTTGCTGGCCGCCAGTCAAGGTCAGCTCTTGGCTCTTCTCGGAACTTGGGAAGGTCCGGTGTTGGAAGACTGAAGCCGCCAATAGCACTCACCAACATATGGCTCACGTCGGGGCGTCAGCTACTCTGAGGCTGTCGACCGGGCCAAGGTCGCGCTCGGTGAACTCGGACCGGCCTGGTGGACGGACGGGGCACCGGACTACAATCCCCACATGGCGCGGACCACGCTATATGCCGGCTGCTTCGCGAGGCTCGCGAAGAGCGGCGGCGTCTCATAGAGGCGGGCCATGGAGGGTACTAAAGTCGAATCTACGATGGCGCGGCGTTGCGAGCCCAGAACAGATGGCTCAAGCTCAGCAGCATGTGCGATCTCGAGTTCCTACACCTGTGCCTGAGCCGGCCTGAGGCCGGGCAGAGTTATACCCTGTTCGGGTTTTCGCAATTCGTGGAAGCCTTGGCACTGCTCATCCTGGTGTTCAACCTGGCTGACGCTCGCGCCCGGTTCCGCGCCTTGATCGCCCCCTTACCGCTGTTGCCGGTCACCTTCGCGTCAATCCTCCTCATTGGCCTCGGCACGCTGGTCACCGACGTTTGGATCGACCAACGCTGGCCCGCATTGCCTTGGGGATGGTCCCGGGTCGAAATCGACGCTGTATTCGGCGCCTGGTTCCTGGCTCTGGTGCTCGTGTGGATCGCGGTCTCGTACGTGTGGCCGCCGCGGTTCGGTCCTTGGAACCACAAGCGCTTCCTCGTCGGAGTTTATCGCGCCACCGTTCGGGGATCCGATACCGAGCTGCCGATCATCCTGTCCGAAATCCAACGCTCTATGGAGACGCTGGTCGATGTGGCGGGCCGGACGCCTCGCCGCAACCCGCATGTCGACGCGCCGATCCCGCCTCTCGTGGAGTCGGCCAACCACGTCCTGCTGACGCTTGGAAGCCGCAAGGTCTGCCGGCATGTGGTCGCCTCCGTCCCGGAGTTGGCGATCCTGGCGATGACGATCGCCTCGGAGCGCATGGCGCGCCATCTCGGCAGTCCAACGCCGGGCTCCTTAGCTCAATTCGCCCGCAACGTTTCGCTGGAAGCGCTGCTAAACCCAGACTCCGGCATCTATCACGAGGACAGCGGATTCAATTCCGGCATGATCGGTTACACTCAGCCGTTCACCCGCGCGCTCTACGCGAACTACAAGTTGGTGGAATCGCTAGGTGCGGGCGGACGGTCACCGCTCGACGTGGACTATGAGTTCTTCCAAACCTGCACCGCCGCCCAGTTTGAACGGTACTGCCACATCGTGCAGATGACCTGCAGCGATTACGTCGCGCGGGGCTACACGGAACATTCGTTCGTGCTGCACCGAGCGTTCGGCAACCTCGAACGCGGTGTCGATCGCCTCTACACCCTCAACGGAACCGAAGGCGGCGCCGCCATGGACCCGGAGAGCGCGAAGCTCTACGCGGTCATCCGATTGGTGTCCGACCTGATCGACGAAATCAGCAAGGCCGAGGACTATCCCCTTGGCCGTGTCCGGCGCCCGGACCCGAAGTCGATGCCCGGTCATGGTCACGACGATGGTCTGATCGACCTGGTCGTCAATCTTCTGTTCGAGGTGATCCAGAAGGCGGCCGCAGTCCGGGCGCCCGCCGGCCTCGCCTGGAGCATCCATTACATCTCGATCTGGGGGCAGCTGTTCGGGCTCAAGCAAGGTCCCGTCTGGCGGATCGTGCAACGGAAGTTGTGCCGACATCTCTATGAAGAGATCAGGTCGATCGAGCGCTTCCCGAACTACGTCAACGCCCAGGTCTTGGGGTTCTGCCTGCACGTCCTTGGCCTGCGCCACGGTCGGCGGAACGTAGCGTTCGATCGACCAACGGTCCCCTTCCGAGAAGCGGTCCTCGCCTGGACGAAACGCCACTACATGGCGTTCCGGGCCGCAACCAACGATGGCGTCGGCGAGGCTAGCCTGTCCGGCAACATCACCTTCGATAGTCGCAGGCGCGCGTTGGTGCAGACCGGTTTTCAAGGGCTCCACAAGCAACCGCCCCAGCACGTCTTCAAGCTCGATCCCGCGCGTCCGCGGCGGGTGAAAGCGCCTGCCAGCGTGCCTTGACCGCGCCGAAAGGGGGCCCAGTGACCCGCGGCAAACGCAAGCTTCTGGTGATCCTCGGCGCGGGGAGTTCCCTGTCCTGCGGCCTGCCGAGCACGGCGACCCTCGACGCCCTGATGAAGACCTGGAGCCCGCAGTGGTCGGACCCGCCGGTGGTGCCGGCCGGCGGCATCGGCCGCGGCGTGTTCAACGATCTTTGGGACATCGTGGCGGCGTATCGTGAGGAGAACCCCCAACGACATCTAGGCCTTCCTCTCAACTACGAGCGGGTGCTCGGCGAGATGGTGGCCCTGGCCAGCTGGATGACGCCGAGCCCTTTCGGCAACGCGCTTCGGCGCGCCGTTCGCGACGGCGCCCCGGACGCCGGATTCACCTGGCCACAGGATCAGGAAAAGCCGTTCTTCTATCGACTGTGGATCATCGATCAGCTTGGATTCCTCGTCCGTCAGCTGGCGGCGCACCTCCGCCAGTGCTGCGTGGCGGTGGACGAGACATCGACCGCCTATGCCGACTATGGCGCCATCCTGCAGCGCCTGGCCGAAGAGTTCGACCTCGGCGTCTACAACTTGAACCACGACAATCTGGCGATCCGCGCCTTGCCGCAGGCCTTCACCGGGTTCCGCGAAGGCCGCTTTGACCCTCTCGCGGTCGCGACCCGAACCGCGTGGGACTTTATCTATCATCTGCACGGCAGCGTTCATTTCTCGCTGTCGGGAACCTCGCTGCGGCCCAACATGGTTTGGCGCGACGATCTCACTGGACCGTTCGAGGATACGCAGCCTCTGAACCCCAGCATGGCCGCGGAATTCAGGCCGGTGATCCCGACCACCCTGGTCGCGGGCGGCTTCAAACTCGATCAGATCTTGGCCGATCCGGCGCAGGCCTTCTACGCCGCCCTGGTCCGCCATGCGCAGGAAGCCGACGCCTTCCTGATCGCTGGCTATGGCTTTGGCGACGTCCACGTGAACCGGGCGCTGCTCAACCGCTACGCCGCCGACCCGAACAGACCGAGGGGGCGGCCGCAAACGACCGTCATCACCAAGACGGCGGCGCCTGCAGCGCGGATCGGTGATCGGGAGGGCCACGAGTTCTTCGCCTGGGAGATGACCCACACTCTATCGACCCGCTTCAACACCATGGGAGCGACACCGGCACCCACCTTGACGATCGAAGAGCTGATCGACCGCGGCGTATGCGAGAGCGACCCGTTCGGCCGTGCTCGCGTCTGGCACGGCGGCTTCATCGAAGCGAAGGCCCGGCTGGACCAGATCGTCCGATCCTTGCAGCAGCCGTGACGCAGACCGCCCGCGGGATGACGGCGAGCCCGCGCTCGATGATAATCCCCGGGCCTTTTGCATCCCCAGCGCGCGACCCCTGCAATGACGCGATTTGAAAGTCTGAAGTACGCGCCTGCCGAGACGCGCCGGATCTTGCGCGAGCGGTTTGCGCGCAAGCTGCACGTGATCCGACAGCCCCGCCACCGTGACCCTGACTTGTCCGTGACGCCGGACCTTCTGGCGTTATCGCTCTTGGCGGGGACTGCGGTATCTCACACAGCGGACTGGGCTGAGGCGGGCCTTCTCCACGGAAGCGTGGTCGCCTCGCCGACGGAACCGGCCGACCTTGCCGCCTTGGAGGCGGCAGGCTGGATTCGCCGCATTTGGGGTCGGGTCGAAATCCCGATGGACCTGCGGGTGAGGGGGCTGCGCGCCGCGCCCGGCGCCATGGACGCCTTCAAGGCGCTCGTCCAGGGGGTTCACGCTCAGGCGTTCGATATCGCTGCCGTCAGCGGGACGAATGAGGCGCTGGGCGCGCTTTTGCGGCGCGTCGCTGCCGACCCGGGCGAGCTGGAGCGGATGGTGGTCCAAACCCCCGCCTGGGTCGCCGCGCGACTATGGGAGGTCGTCATTGCCGAACCCGCATCGACGGACGCCGCGCTGCGGCGCTGGGTCGACCTATGGGGCCTTCTCAAGCACCCGGAATTCGTCCCGGCCAAGAGTTGGACAAGCGCGGACGCCGAGACTTTCCGCGAGGCGGTGCTGGCCAAGGTGGAAAGCGAGCCCGGGCTTGGAGACTGGACCCAGACCCGCGCGCTGTACGCCCGACAGTTGGCGTTGGAGCATGACGTGCCGTTGGAAGCGGCGGAGGCGCGGGTCCCGGTCGAAGGACGCTCGCTCGTAGACCGGGCGCTTTGGATTGAAAAGCCGATGGTCGAGGGGCTCGCCTTTGGCTCGCTCGAGGCGACCGCGGACGTCACCGGCCTCATCCGCCTGCTGTTCGCGGACGTCGAAGCGCAGGACATCGGCCCGACTCCGAACCCGGTCATGGAGCGTGTCATTAGCCTGGCCCTCGACCGACCGGAGGTGTTCGTCGCGCTCCTTTTCCAAACGCGGGCCCGGCCGGCCTTGCTGGCGGACCTGGTGCTGGACCCGAGAACGACGGCGCTGGCCTGCCTGCTCATCGCCCGGTGGGCCATCAATGGCGGTGCCTGGGACCGGCCCCTCATTGAGCGAGACCTGCAGTCCAACCGCGCCGAAGCGTTCACGGACGCCGTCGCGCTCCTCGCCCATCACCTTCGGCAGGCGCGCACCGAGCCGCGCGAGGCGACCGCCTTATACGTCTGGACCGACCAGCAGTCCGGCAACGGATATGTCGACGACGTCGCGTCCAGCACCGCGCCGCTGTCCATCTTGCGGCGAGAACTCGGCGAATGCCCGAGCGCCGTCCTGCTCGCGATGGTGCAGGCGCTCGATCAGCAGGAGGTCGACCGGGGGTTAGGCGGGCGACAGTTCGCCTGTTTGCTGGACCTCGCCGAGCTGGGCGATCTCGCCGGTGACCTCGACGCCGAGGCGATCCTCGCCGCCTACGCCGGCTCCTTGGTGGCGACCGATCATCGTCATCCGGCGGCGCACCGGGTCGGAGCGGCGAGCGCGGCGCTCCTGAGCCAGGTCAGCCAGACGAGCGACGTCCTGCGTCAGCGCTTCCTGTTTCCGATCGACGTCCGCGCCGCGCTCGCGGGCGGTATTCTGGATCAGGGCCCGGATGATCCCCGCTTGGCTTTAGCCCGCGGCCTGCGGGCGCACATCCGCATTCTTTGCCGCGCTATTCTCGGCGGACCGTCGGAAGTACCGGCGGACATCGTCGACGCGCTCGCCCAGGCCATCCGGTCGGCGGCGCTCGACCATCCGCAAAAGGGTCGGGTTGCGGGCTTTGCGCCCCACCACGAGACCAATATTGGCGGCTGGGTGTGGGACCGACCGCTGTCCGACGACCTCGCCGCCGCCCTCGCGCGGCTAAGCGGGGAAGCGCAATCCCGGGTTCTCGACGCGCTGCTGCAGACCGACGAACCTCTGCTCCTGGCGCAGCTGCTATCGCGGGTCGGCCCCAAATTTCAGACGGCGATCCGCCAGCGGCTCACTGCTTTGGCACCCATGGACGCCGGTGCCATCCACTCCCTGCCAGAGATGCAGGCTCGGATCGACGAACTGCTCAAGGCGGGGGCGGCGGACGCGGCGGCGGCATACATGGCCGCCGAAGAACAGCTGCAAACCTTGGGCAGGCCACCTGGCCGAGAGCGAGTACGCTTCCAAAATCAGTTGCGGCTGGCCTTCCTGAAGCAGGATTGGGCCGCCATCACGGGGGCGCCCGAGCCGACCTTCGTGTCGCCGCAAGATAATGACGCCGCCAAGGAGACCTTGCGGGAGTTTCGCGGACTCGTCGCCTTGAAGGGCCCCAATCCGGATCCGACCGTCGCGAAGGCGATTTTCGCCGACTTGTACGCCAAGCGGCCGTCTCTGGGCTTCGCCACGAACTGGCTTGCCGCGGCGATCACCGAGGTACTCGCCGACGACGGCTTCGCTCTGCTGGACGGGCCGCGCTTGCGTGCCGGGCAGGCCGTCGCCGCCGAGGCGGAGCGCATGCTGGCCGCGCTTCCTGGCGAGCCGCAGGGCGACGTTTTCAACAGCAACCTGGCCATATTGCTCCTCGCCCTCGGCCAACCCGACCGCGCCATGGCTGTGGTGTCAGCGATCTCGAACCCGCATCAGCGCGATCACGTGGCAGCCCTGCGCGCCGTCGCCTTGGCCCGCCAGGGGCGTGTCGCCGAAGCGACGGCGACGCTGGATGAGGCGGAGCGCACCCTGGGCGCCGTCGACATCCTTGTGGCGGCGCGCAAGCACATCGCTGGCGGCGCCGGCTTTCTCGTGGCGCCCGACGTGTCGGTCTTCGACGACCTGCGGGACAATCTAGCCGCCGCGATCGCTCGCTTCCGATTGCTGAACCCATCCGATCAGGCGGGCGTGCTTCGCGGCGAGGCCGACCCCTTGGCCGCTTTGCTGATCGATCACGTTCGCGCCGCCGCGGACGCGGTCACCCAGCTGGTGCCGATGATGAAGGACGTTGTCCTCGACGAGATCGAGGATGACTTGAACGCCGTCGTCCAACGACTTCTGGGCGCCCGGGTGGATTTCATGGGCTGGTCCGCGCACGACCAGTCGAAGGGCGGGTTCAGCGAGGCCGGAAATCCTGGTGAGCGGGACATCCTCGTCTCGTGGAAGGGCTCCCTCCTCGCTGTGATCGAGGCGCTGGTGTGCAAGCGACCGCTGACTCAGGACATCATGCGGGCCAACCTGGAGAGCCACTTCCAGAAGCTTCTGGGCTATGGCCTGACGCGGCTGTTCTTCCATCTCACCTATGCCTACGACGCGGACATCAGCGCGCTCATTGGATTTTTGGAGCAGATGGCTGAGACGACCAGTCCGCCCGGCTTCACATTCCAGGGGCGGGACGCGATCGAACATCAGGATTCACGGCCGACGGGTTTCGTCGCCCGATACCAGGGGGACGTCGGCGAAGTGAAGGTGGTCTTCTTGGTGATGAACATGGGTCAGGACCGTCAGCGGGCGGCGGGGAAGATCGCGGGCGTCACCAAGGCACGTAAGGCGCCGAGAAAGCCGAAATCCACCAAGGTTTAGGCCTCTAACAGAGCGGTTCGGCGGGGAAGGCATTCCCCTGCGGCCGAGCCGACGCCGTCTCGTCCGACCTGCCGAAGCAGCTGCGCAAGGACGATCCCGACGTCGTGGCGCGTGGAAATGCGATGTTGCTGTCGTCGCTCAGGTGGCTGGCCGAGGCGCTCCTGCGGCTGGACGGGTGATGGTAAAGCGGTGTCAGGCGCAGTGTCGCCTCTCGCGATTCCCCTCCAGAATAATGCTTATGGCGCGCCAGCAGCTACACGGCGCCGAGCTCAAATCGCAGCATCCACTTTGACATGTGAGGAGATCGACGTGGATACAAACGGCACCTCTGAATCGCGGCTCGCCGACCTCGGGCTCGAACTTCCGCGCGCTCCAGGTCAGCTGGGCACAAGCTGTTTCTGGAATGCGTCGACGCGGCCTTTGCTCTGGCGCGAAGGCGTCGAGCCTGAACATCGATTTTGGGCCCGCGATTTACCGAGCCGTCATTGGGTTGAACGCTGGTCGGGCGACACCGCTGAGCGGCAACTTTCGGGCGGCAAGCCAACGTCGGTTACTGGCGCATTCCGGTCGCACCGCTGAGATCCCACGACACCACAAGGAGCTGCCGCCCGGCGCAACAGTTCGGCGATCGTCTGGTACTCGACCGGCCAATCGGTTTGATAGGGCATGATCTCGATAGCAGGTTCGACCATTTGGACCCTGTCGCCCACGATCATCTGGAGTCTTCATCATCGACGTAGGTCACCCTGGTCAGGGTGAGAAATACAACAGCGTCAAGCACGCCGAGAACCCAGCGTTCCGGCGTGGTGAGGCCCAGCCCAATAATGGCCCACGCGAGGAGCGCGATAAATACGAGGGTGGCAAGCCAGCCTTCGATCGTTCTAGGAGCCGCGCTCGGCCAGCCGGAAAACGCACCCAACGCCTTTGGTCCGAACCAGCCCCGTTTCATGTGAGAACCTTCCGTTGCCAACCGGAGCCTCTACTACACAGCGCTGCCTGTCTAGGTTGTGCAGTTAGTCGCCGGCACCACGCCGGGAAGCGGACCCTCGGAGCTTCGGCTCGGGGTCGATTCTTTCCGTTGGATATTCGCCGCCAACTCGCCGTTGGCGGCCCGGACGCCGCGCGAGCCTGAACGGCAACTTTCTGGACCCACCCCAATTTCCGCTGTTGGCGTTTCCGTTCCCGGACGCTGCGTTACCTTTACTTGGGGCCGTGCGCAGGCGTTGGAGCGCGCGACGGTGATGCGGGACGTGATTTGGGTGCTGGTCATGTTGGCCTCCTTGAGCCTGGGCGCAGCGTCGCGCTGCAACCTCACCCGACCACACTCAGGCATCGGCGGCCTCACGCCACGGCGCCGAGTGAACAACCTTCTTGGCAATGACACCTAAGCCTCCTGGGATGCCTGTCTTCAAGCCAGTATCAAACGGCGCCGGCTCCCGCAGACATGGCGATGAGATCCCGGCGCACGCCCGCGACCAGGGTATGAGCCTCGGGATGGTCATCCGGCCAGATCAGCCGCTCCACGACAGCCAATCGTATGATGGCCGAGTCCATGCTCGCGACACCGGATGCCGGCAGGGAGGCCAACAGGCGCTCGCGCCGCTCAAACAGCACGTCCAGGCAGCCGTCTATGTCGCGAAGCTCTTGCGCCCATGGCAACGCCTGCTGCTCGGCCGGACTGAGCTTGAGCCAGTCGTGCTCGCGCACCAACCAGCCTTCTAGCCTTGCCCAGCGATCCTGAAGGCGCTCAATGTGGGTGGTCAGGGAAAGCCATCGCGTGAGTTGGCGTGTCCTCTCGTCCGGGATGGCCGCCGCTGTCGCTGGAGCGCGCCAGGCCACGGTTGCGGCCGATGCACCGACAACGACGAGTCGGCGCGAGATTTCAGGCAGGCGCGCGCGCTCGCCGCCCGCGTCTCGACGCGAGTCCATGACCAGAGCCCTCTAATCACTTATGATCAGATTCTAATCGCGCCAGATAAGGACAAAGTCAACATGAAATTATCTCAAGAGATTATAAAATTATCATGCTGACCGCGGCCCAAATCCGGGCGGCCCGCGCGCTGCTGGGTTGGAGCCAGCCGGCCTTGGCGAAGGAATCGGGCGTGTCGCTGCCGACGATCGTGCGCATGGAGAGCCAGCTT
>Ga0302316_10000356_pt1 | contig 41305 bp, 26 predicted proteins | sample III_Palsa_N3_2_FD_200456 | JGI IMG/M metagenome (GOLD analysis project Ga0302316, IMG submission 200456) | Peat permafrost microbial communities from Stordalen Mire near Abisko, Sweden - III_Palsa_N3_2 | ecosystem: Environmental > Terrestrial > Soil > Palsa > Peat permafrost | place: Sweden...
ACCGATGCCAAGTCTTGAATCGCGTCGTGGTTTCCTGACCAATACCTCGAGCCTGGCGCTGACCGGGACACCTTGCGTGCTCTCCCCACGGATGCGCCAGGAGCGCATTCTCGAGTCAATGGGGCTTGCGCCGCAGATGCTCGCAGTGGCCGATGTCACGCGGAACCTGGGCGGCATCGGCGGCGTCTGACCTTTCCCGGTGCGCCCGAGGGAGACCATATGGCGCAAAGGAACTTCATCCGGACCTTCAAGCCCTTCGCCGTCGACCTGGTACTCGCCCCTGAACGGCTGCGCTATACGCAGGAATTGAACATCGGCTTCAAGGTGCAGAAAAACCTGCTGCCAATTGCGAAAGTGGCGGACATTGACTTTGGCTGCTGAATTGATCGGCTACCGCGCAAGTGTGATCGACCGAGGGCCGCCAGGCCGTGGCATAACGGGAGCTCCATCGGATCACCATGGCAGACAGCGGCATGACTTTCCAAACCGTCCGGGACTTTCACCCCGAAGTGCTCCGGTTGTTTGACAGCTATGTGCATGGATGGCTCAGCCGCAGCGAATTCATTGCCGGCGCCGACCGCTTCGCCGGCGTGGGTGCCACGGGCCAAACGCTGCTAGAAGCGTTGAGCCCAAATTTCGCGGCGGCGACACAGGTCCCACCCGATGAATCGCGCCTCCATGCCCGTTATGTCGAGGTACCGTCGCCGGTGGGACATGGACGGATCAGGGGCTACCTGGTCAAGCGGGCCGATTCGTCCGGAAAACTGCCTGGCGTGCTCGTGGTGCACGAAAATCGTGGCCTGAATCCGCATATCGAGGATATTACCCGGCGCATTGCGCTGGAGAACTTCATCGCTTTTGCGCCCGATGCCCTAAGCACGCTAGGTGGCTATCCCGGCGATGAGGACAAGGCGCGCGAGCTTTTTGCGACTCTCGATCGCGGGACCGTCAATCTGGATTTCCTGGCGGCGGCGCAATATTTGCGCGACCTGCCCCAGGTCTGTGGCCGATATGGTGCGACGGGCTTCTGTTTCGGGGGCGGCACGGTGAATTTTCTGGCGACCCGTCTTGAGGACCTGGATGCAGCGGTGCCGTTCTATGGCAATGCGGCGCCGGTCGCGGATGTCCCCGGAATCAGGGCGCCGCTGCTCATCCACTACGCCGACAGCGATGATCGTGTAAACGCCCAGTGGCCAGCCTTCGAAAGCGCCCTGAAGGCGGCTGGCGCGGTCTTCGAGATGCACCGCTACCCCGGCACGCAGCACGGGTTCAATAACGACACGACTCCCCGCTACGATGCTGCCGCCGCAAAACTGGCATGGAGCCGGACCATCACCTTCTTCGAGCGGCAACTGAGGAAGTGATCGGTCCCGCAGGCCGGAGGTGGGGCTGGTCGGGCCTGTTGCGGGAGAAGCACTATCTCTACTACCTCGCCGGCAATACCGTGTCTTGGATTGGTACCTGGGCGCAGCGCATCGGTATAAGTTGGCTGTCGTGGTCTCTAACGCATCGCGCGGTGTGGGTCGGCGCAGTCTCCACGGCTACGGTGCTACCGCTCATGGTATTCGGGCCCTTGTTCGGCACACTGTTGGATCGGCATGACCACCGACGGTACGCCCTGGGTGTCAATGCGTCGCTGGCGTTGCTCGCACTGGCGCTGTACTTCCTGACCACTTTGCACATTATGAGAATCGAACTGCTGTGCGTCATGGCAGTGTTCGTCGGCATCGCTAACAGCGCCTATCAGGCCGTGCGGTTGGTAATGGTTAATGACGTGGTCGCCCGCAAACACCTCGCAGCGGCGATTGCCATCAATTCGCTGCTGTACAATCTCATCCGTGCCGTCGGCCCTGCGATAGCTGGCGTCATCATCGCCGGCTACGGTGTGGCAGCCACGTTTGCCGCGAATTCAGTCTCCTATCTCGGCATTCTCATTGCGCTGTGCTTCGTCCATCTGAAGTCGCACGAGCGGCGCGGGAGTTCGGGTGGACTTATCTCCGATAGCGTCGCGGGTCTCAAATACGTACGGGCGCATCCGACGCTGCGCCAACTGCTGCTGCTGTCTGGGGTGACATCGATCATGGGCCGCGGTGTGATAGAATTGATGCCTGCCTTCGCGGATGGCTCGTTTCATCGCGGCAGTGTTGGACTCGCAGACCTGACCACGGCGGTAGGGGTCGGCGCCGTGGCCGGTGCGGCGGTACTGTCGGTGGGTTGGAGTCTCTATGCCATCACCCGCATCGCGACGATTTCTGTCGGTGGTGGAGTTGTGCTGTTCGGACTCTGTACGGCATTTCCTGCGGCGCTTGTCATGGCCACTGTGCTGGGCATGGCGGTGGTGTCTTGCGGGGTGGGGCTGCAGGTACTACTGCAGCTGCAAGTCGGTGCGGGCTATCGCGGCCGTGTCCTGGGAATCTGGACGGCCGTGAACGTATCGGGGCCAGGTCTGGGAGGTGCACTCATCGGCTTGCTTTCCCAATTCGTCGGTCTCAAGTCCGCAGCCCTCTGCGCGGGGCTGGCCTGCCTGGTGCTGGTGACGCTAATCAGGCAGCGACCGTTGGGGCCCGCCACTGCGTGATTTTACCGGCCGCCGGTTTGCCGTTCAGCCCGTCTTCCGGAATGGAACATATAGCGGCATAGAGTCTTCCCAGAGACTGTCGGTGACAATCCGCTTGTCGGTACCGTCGGAATTCATGATCCAGATCTGCCCGTAGGGCTGGAAGGTGTTGTCGTAGAGAGCTGCCTCATCGCGGAAGCCATACTCGCCGCTGCTCCACATGATCTTGCCATCCGCCGTCCACACCGAGTGCCCGTCATTCGCACGGTTGGTGGTCAGCCGCATCAGATCTGAGCCGTCGGGCCGGATTGTGAAAATGTCGAAATTGACCGCATCCACCCGCCGCGTAAAGGTGATGAGCGTGCCGTCAGGGGACCAGGAGGGAAGGTTGTCATAGTCGTTGGTCAGGACCCTGACGCTGCGATCCTCGATGTTGAGGATGCGCAGACCCTCTACAGCCTCATTCCAGATGCGAAATACGATCTGTTTGCCGTCGGCCGAATAGCTGGGAAAACCGGCGTTCATCGCGCCGTCGGTGAGCGCCTCCGCGCTCGTGCCATCGCGGCGAACGCGCATGATCTTGGCGTTACCGGTGCGGCGCTCCTGGAACCACTGGCCCAATCCGAAGGCGACCCACTGGCTGTCCGGCGACCACGCGGGGTTGAAGGCGCCCGCCAGCCCCTTGGCCACCATCGCCGGATCCAGGCCCGAACCCTTGACCTCAAAGATCCGCTCCACGTTGGTGCCATCCGGATCCATGATGGCCACGGAGGAGTTCTGGTTCTTCTGGGTCAGAACCAGTTTGCCGTCCCGCGACAGAGCAGGGAACACGTCCGTGTACCGATACTCGCGGTTCGGATCCCAGCTGTAGAGCAACTGGTTCTGAGTCCAGGTCCGGAAGACGGTCTTCTCGTAAACCACAGTTTTGCCGTCCGCTGACCAACACGGCGAGCGCAGCGCAGCTTTGAAGCCCGGCCGGCCTGAGGTGTAGACGACACCTTCATCGGGTCCGCCCTTGTGGTAGTACGCAATGTCGGTGGGGTTCAGGAACTGGGGGTAGACTTTGAGGCCCGGTCCGGAGGTGTGCTCCATGCGTTCTCTGCTCGCAACGTCGACCGATACGATCTGCGAGACGACATTGAAGACCGCTTCTGGGCGCCGTGCGCCCCAGGTCTGTTCCGTGGGCACCTCGTAAAACACGACGCGCTTGCCGTCCGGGGACCACTTAGGCGTACCCAGGCAGAATCCGGGCTTGGAGGCGACGCGTCGAAATCCCGTGCCATCGCCACGGATGACATAGATGCTCAGTTCCTGCGTGTGTTCCCAGCCGTGACCAGAATCGTGGCCGCGCCAGTCGGTATTGCGGTCCGAGGAGAAGGCCAGCCATTGGCCGTCCGGGGACCAGGCAGGCCGCAGGAAGCTGTCAGGACCCGACGAGTCTCCCTGCACGCCTGTTCCGCCGGTGAGGTTGTGCAAACGGCCGCTGCCGATATCGAGCACCCAGATGTTGGCCCGGTAGCCCTCCCGTGTCGAAACAAAGGCCACCCGCGAGGCATCCGGTGAGAACGTGGCGGCATCGTCGACCGACGGGCCCGTCACGAGCGATTGAATGCCGGTGCCGTCGGCACGGGCGCGAAAAACGTCCGACTGGCCGAGTCCGTTGCGCTCGGAGGTGAATAACACCCACTTGCCGTCGGCCGAATAGCTGGGGTGGTAGTCGAATACCGAATTTTGCAGGAACTTGCGTTCGCCACTGCCATCGGCGTTGGCAACGTATAACTCGCACTGCGAAGGTCCGATACGGTTCAGGAGCATGACGCCGTCTTTGTGGCTCTGCGAGGCCGCGGCCTGTAGGCGCGGCGCCATTAGGAGCGCCGCCGAGGCGCTGCCCAGAAACATTCTGCGGTCCATGGAGGCTCCTTGAGGCGCGCCTAGAGTTTCTCGGGATCGACGAACAGGTCGTCGAGGCTCATCCGTGTAGGCGTCAGCTTCTGCTGGTGAGCAGTATCGACCAGGGCGTTGATGGTCTTCAGGTTCGCGTCCATGCCATAGGGCAGGGGATCGTGCCCGACGATCTTGCGCAGTTTCGCATACTTGATGTCGGCGGCGGTCTTGCCTTCACCGGCATCCAGACGCTTGAGCCATTCGTACTTGGCCTGCGAAAAAGCGGTAAACAGCGACTGCGCAACCCAGGGATGCTCTTTCAGGACCGAATCCTTCACCACAATGGTGCCATGCATGGGGTAGATTCCGGTGCGCGAATACCAGTCGGCCTCAAGGACTTCAGCGTTCGGGAACAGGTCAGGATAGTGGGCTTCCACCTGCTTCCAACTCCCCGTGGGTGAGCCGGAACGGCCGACGCCGGCATTGCCATGGAAACCGGCAACCAGTTCCCCCTCGGCCATCATGTCCGCCAGAGAGCGGCCGGGTGCGGTGTGAATGACGTTCGTGGGCAGCTTCAGCTGCGTCACGTGCTCCTCGTCATCCACGACCCATGTGACCTTGGAATCGTCCAGGCCGTATTCGTCGATAAGGACCGCGCGGGTCCACACACCCGTGGTGACCGAGTAGGCGCGCACACCCACCTTATGTCCCTCCAGATCCTTGGGCGACTTGATTCCGGCCTCGGGCCGTACCAGAAGTCCCGAATGGTGGAACCGACGCAGCACGAAGATGGGCAAAGCGACGAAGGGCGCGCCGTAGGCGCGCGCGATGATGTAGGTGGTCGGTGCCAGTTCGCACACATCGAATTCGACCTGCCGAACCATGCGCCGGAAGGCACCGATCTGGGGTTCGACAGTGATGGTTTCGGCCTCGACCCCCTCGATGGGTATTGAGCCATTGCGGATGGCGGAGGTGTGAGGAGCCTCGGCCACGGCGATCTTGAGATGAACTTTGGCGGCCAAATGCGGGCTCTCCGGTGAAGTAAAAACAGCGTATATCTACAATGCCCAGAAGGGGTCTTCGACACCATTGAAAAGCGATTCCAGGTGATAAGATTTCGCACCCGAATCAATGCAGTCCGGCGCGCAAGGCGTAACAAGTGTTATGGAAGGCTAGGCAAAACTAATGGCCCTGATCGGCTGGGCGTGTATTAGCTTCGGGTGCTGATTCCTCAGGCGAGCAGCCGTTTCACAGCGGAGTGGCGATGATTATCGACTGTCATGGGCATTTCACGACGGCACCCCAGGTGCTGCGTGCCTGGCGTGAGCGGCAGCTCGCAGCCGCCAACGAGCCGGCGAACCAGCCCAAACCCAGCGACCTGCGCATCTCCGATGCGGACATCCGCAATGCCATCGAAGGGGGACAGCTGAAGCTGCAGCGCGAACGCGGCGCGGACTTGACGATCTTCTCTCCCATTGCGGGGCAGATGGCCCACCACCTGGGCAATGAAGGCACCAGCCTGGTATGGGCCGAGGTTTGCAATGACCTTATCCATCGAGTCTGCAACCTGTTTCCCGACAACTTTGCGGCGGTCTGCCAGCTTCCCCAGTCTTCTGGTGCGCCGTCGGCCCACTCGATTCCCGAGCTGCGCCGCTGTGTCGAGGAGCTGGGTTTCGTTGGCTGCAACCTCAACCCGGACCCTTCAGGCGGCTACTGGAAGGATCCTCCGTTGACGGATCGCTCGTTTTATCCGCTTTACGAGGAGCTGGTGTCGCTGGACGTGCCTGCCATGGTGCATGTCAGCTCCTCCTGCAATCCCTGCTTTCACGGCACCGGCGCGCACTACATCAACGGCGATACGACCGCCTTCATGCAGTTCCTGCTGACGGACATCTTCAAGGACTTCCCGACCCTACGGTTCATCATTCCGCATGGTGGCGGAGCGGTGCCCTATCACTGGGGTCGTTACCGCGGCCTGGCGCTCGACCTCAAGCGTCCCACCGTTGAGTCAATGCTGAGCAACGTGTTCTTTGACACCTGCGTGTATCACTATCCGGGAGTCGAGCTTCTGACGCGCATCGTGCCCACGGACAACATCCTGTTCGGATCGGAGATGATCGGTGCCGTGCGCGGCAGGGACCCCGATACCGGTGAGTATTTCGACGATACCAAACGCTATGTCGACGCCTGCCGTAACCTCAGTGATGAGGATAGACACAAGATTTTCGAGGCCAATGCGCGCCGGGTGTACCCACGTCTCGATACGCAGTTGAAGCAGCGTGGCAAATAGCTGAAGGAGCAGTTGTGGCAGAAACCGGTCGTCTGAATGGAATTATCCGCGCGTGGGAGGCGGGTCGGCCCGCATTCGCAGCGTTTTCACCGGCCGATCGCTTAAGCGCGCTCGAATTCAGCGTTGCCCCGTACGATTCGGTGATCTTCGAAATGGAGCACAATCCATACGATGTCAACGCGCTGCAGGATGCACTGCAGTACCTGCTGAACCGCAGACAGATCCAAAGCGCCGCATCGCTTGCACCGAGCGTGACACCGATCTGCCGGATTCCGGCCAATGGCGCCGAGAAAAACCAGTTCCTGGCTAAGCAGGCCCTGGATCGCGGCGTCTACGGGGTCATCTGGCCGCATATCAGCAATGCCGAACAGGCATACAACGCCGTGGCATCCTGCCGCTATCCACGGCCGAAGGATGCGCCGCACTATGAGCCTGAGGGCGCGCGCGGCGATGGTCCGTCGGCGGCCTGCCGGTACTGGGGGCTGCCGCTGCAGGAGTACTATGCCAAGGCGGATGTCTGGCCGCTGAATCCCCAGGGCGAAATCCTCACCATTCTGATGATCGAGGACGTGCACGGCGTCGCGAACCTGGATGACATCCTGCAACGCGTTCCCGGCGTGGGGGCAGTGCTGATCGGCGAGGGGGATTTGAGCCAGGAGCTCGGTCAACCGCGGCAATACGACCACCCCATCGTCAAAGAGGCCATGGGACAGATCGTCCGGACCTGCAGGAAGCACAATGTGCCGGTCGGCCACCCGCATGTGACGGCCAAGAACCTGGAAAGTGTCCTGTCCGCGGGTTATCGCCTGCTGTTGTCGGCGCCGGTGCGCAGCTACTCGGTCATTGAGACAGCGCGCGCGCTCGTCGCTGCGAAGGTATCGACGTAGCGCTGCAGCTGAGTCGGTGCGGCTGTGGGGCAAGAATCTGACCAACCCACTGTGCGCTACGCAGCTGACCGAAACCGGATTCGGCGACAACGCGGAATACGCTCCGGCGCGTACGTATGGCATCACCGTGGGTCTGAATTTCTAAGAATAGCGGCGCCCCGGTGCATAGCGGACCGGGCGCAATGGCAGGGGATTCAGGCGCCCAGCGCCGCCGTGGTGTCGTCGAACAGGTCATCGACCTTGAGACGCTGCGGAATGATTTTCTGCTCGTAGGCCCAGTCGATGGCCATTTCCAGTCCCTTGCGGTTCGCTTCGAGTCCCAGGGGCGGCAGGGCGGCGGTGATTGTGTCAGGAGCCAGCGCGCGGCTTTCGGTGATCACCCGGAAAATCTCCCTCACTACATCCGGTCGCTGACGTGCGAGATCCTGGTGCACGACGAACAGATGATTGATGGGAATGACATGCTCGCGCCGGTACCATGTTTCGGCCGCCCCGTGGGCGGCCGGGATCAGAGTGCGAACGCGCGGATCCTTCGGCATGTCATTGCCGAGAATCGCCGCCGCGATTTCGCCGTTGAGCATCATCTGCGGCAGATTGCTGCCCTTGGGCAGTCGCTCGCAGTTCACCGGATCCTTGTGCTCGGCCAGGTGTGCCTCGTCGATCGTTAGCCAGGTGACTTTGTTGAGGTCCACCCCGTACTCGTGCTGCAGGATGCCGCGCACCCACAGGCCGGTGGTCTGGGTGTAGCTGCGTACACCCACGCGGCGACCCTCGATGTCTTTCGGGTCCAGGTGGCCGTGCTCAAAGTTGAAACCGATACAGTGGTGCTGAAAGCGCCCGGAAATCGGCAACGGCAGCAGGGCCCAGGGCTTGCCGAAGGACTTCGCCTGCAGGTAGGTGATGATGGCCAGCTCACCTGCGTCGAAGGCGTGGTCACGGATCATGGCCTTGAAGCCATCATGGGCGGTCTTAGGGCCGCAATATGCGAAGTCCACCAGGGGAGTGGAGACGCGGCCCTCCTTGAGAGCCAGCGTTACGGGATAGTCAGCCAGGTTGGTTCGCAACCTGACGGGGCCGGTGGTCGGTAGGTTCATGGAATCGCCCTGTGCTGCCTTGCAATAGCGCTTGCAGCTTGGGACTTTGCTCCCCGCCCTCAGGCAGCGCCTAATCCAAACGGCCTTTGGGAATATAAGTATGGCGCAGCACGCTGTGCAGCCTGCCCGTCACCCCTCGTCGTGCGAGCGCCAGGGCGCCAGCAAGCCCTCCGCCCGCCGGACCAGGGTGGTCAGCGCGACGCCCAGGATCATCATGACCAGCGGATGCGGGAACGGGGTATATCTATAATTCGCGTGATGCGAACGGGCTTGCTCTGCAGTACCACAACCGATCGCTCAGATAAATCAGGTGACGAACAAGGCGGTCTTCGCAGTCTCCGCATCAGTCCCTGGATGATGCGCAGCAACGTGGCCTTGCCGCAGCCGCTCTGCAATCAGCGAAACGATCTCACCTTGATAGACGTCAAAGCTGAGCTCATCGAGCACCGGCAGGTGCGCTTCAGTGCAGTTGGCAGCAGGGCGCAGGCGAAAGGTTTTCGCGAGGCTACTGACAGACAACTTGACGTGTCTTATTATGGTCTCTTGCACTGCAGTTGTTATTGCTGCGCAAGTGGAGCGTCGCGCACTTCGCGCGCAGTTTGACTACGCCAGTTTGGGATAGAGCCGCTGAGCGGTTCGGCCAAAGATCCAGGCCTGATCGGCCGCGCTCAGGCTCGCGAGGCTGCTTCGAGCGATCAACAGGTTGTTGGCGAGGGTTCCTTCCGATGCCGGGAAGTTGGAACCCCAGGCGAGACGGCTGCTGCCAAAGAGTTCGACGAGGCGGGGGAATAAGGTTTGCGGGGAGGCCTGACCCTTCTTGGCGTCGCCGAAGATTCGCGGCGTCAGTTTCAAGAAAATATTTTCGAAGGGCACCAGACCAAACAGGCTCGCGGCCCGTTTGTACGGTGGTCCATCGGTCACGTCGGGCCTCCCGAGGTGGTCGAGCACGATGCGGACCTTGGGAAAACGTTTTGCGAGCCCCGCGACCTGCGCCAGACCGGACGGGTCGGTCTGAATTGCCATTGAAATCCCTAGCTCGCCGCAGCGCTCCCAGGTTGGGAAGGACTTCGGGTCATCCAGCGAACTCGGATCGAAGGCCGCCGTGCTGCCACCGGTGAACAGGCGCAACCCTGAAACCCCACGTTGGGCCCAGTCATCCAGGCGTTGCGGCGAATCGGACTGCGCGACTTCGATCGATCCGACGGCAGTGAAGCGACCGGGATACTTCGTGATTGCATCCACCAGGTAGGAGTTGTCGAAGCCGTAGCAGGTCGAGGACTGTACGATGGCGGCCTTTTCAACGTTGGCCTCGTCCATGGCGGCGATCAGGCCCTCGATGGTGACCGGCCGATCTTTCGACCAGTCCGACTGCACTCCAAACAGGGGTGTGCGGGGGTAACGCTCCACGTCATTGGCAATAATATGCGGATGAATATCGATGACACCAGATCCCATACCTGAGAGCTCCTGAAGCTTGCTGAAGCAAATAGTCTCAGGAGCCGCTGTGCATTGAGAATTGAAAGTCCGTCGCAGGCCATAGAATCCGGCTACGGACCTGGGCTTGAGGCCAGGCGGAATGTCGGTGTTGATTGTGCCGGGTCGACAATGAGTTCCAGTAACGCAGGGCGCCCCGCGGTTGCCGCGCGGCGGTACGCGTCCGGGAACTGATCCGTGGTCGAAACGCGTTCTGCATGGGCGCCGAAGCTGTGCGCCAGGGCCACAAAATCAGGGTTGGCGATGTCAGTTGCAACAGCGCGCCCCGGATAACGACGCTCCTGGTGCATACGAATCGTCCCATACAGACCGTTGTTCACTACGATGACAGTGAGATTGGCGCGATGCTGGACCGCGGTGGCAAGTTCCTGTGGGTACATTAGGAAGCAACCATCGCCCGCGAAGGCCACGACTTCCCGGGCCGGGTAGCGCAGTTTCGCGGCGATGGCAGCCGGAAACCCGTAGCCCATGGCGCCGCTGATCGGGGCCAGCTCTGTTCTGGGTTGCCGATACTGAAAGAACCGATGCACCCAGACGGTGTAGTTCCCCGCGCCGTTGGCGATGATGGCATCCTCCGTGAGGTTTTCGCTCAGCCACCCGACTACTGTCGCGAGGTCCACCTTTGTCGCTGCGGTCGTCGGGGTGGAGGCGGGGTCGCTGAAGGCGACGTACGCCGCGCGGGCTTCGCGCAAGCCTTGCTGGCGTCGCTCGCGCCCCGAAACCTCGAGCCCTTTCGTGGCGAGCCCGAAGTCCGCCAGTCCGCAGGCAATCGCCAGCGTCGGATGATAGACGCGGCCCAGTTCGTTGGGATCCGGATGGACATGCACCAGTGTCTGTCTTGGCGTCGGCGGCTCCAGCAGCGTATAGCCGCCGGTGGTGTTCTCACTCAGGCGCGAGCCTATGGCCACGAGCACATCGGAAGCGCGCAGCCGCTCGGCTAGGCTGGGGTCGACCCCGAGACCCAGATGACCGCAGTAATTGCCGTGCCGATTGTCGATGAGGTCCTGGCGGCGGAAACTGGACACGATGGCAAGGTCATTGCGCTCGGCAAAGTCCGTCAGCGCAGCGCAGCTTTGCCTGCTCCAGCCACTCCCGCCGATCACCAGCAGCGGCCGACTCGCGTCCGCCAGCAAGGTTAGGAGTTGTGCCAGATCCGCGGGGCGCGGCGCGGCCCCCGCGGCGACGGCGGGTTGCGAAGCCGGCGGCAAAGGTATTTGGGCCGATAGCATGTCCTCGGGCAGGGACAAGACCACCGGTCCGGGACGGCCAGACAGGGCGGTCTGGAAGGCGCGGGCGACGTACTCGGGAATTCTTGCCGCGTCGTCGATCTCGGCGACCCATTTCGCCAGCGGCGCGAACATTGCCCGGTAATCCACTTCCTGGAATCCCTCCCGATCCCGGGCGTCGCGGGCCACCTGGCCGATGAACAGGACCATAGGCGTGGAATCCTGGAAGGCCGTATGTATCCCGATCGAGGCGTGGGTGGCGCCGGGCCCGCGCGTCACGAAGCAGATTCCGGGCCGGCCGGTCAGCTTCCCATCTGCCTCGGCCATGTTCGCGGCAGCCCCCTCGTGTCTGGCGCTGACGAGCGCGATTTCTGGGACGTCATACAGCGCGTCCAATACCGGCAGGTAGCTCTCTCCGGGGACACAGTAGATCCGATCAACACCCTGATTTTTTAATGTAAAAACAAGGACTTGTCCTCCCGTCACCTGTCTGTCGCCCCAATTGTAGTGCTGGTTCAAGGCCACGCTCTTCTCCATTGCCCGCAAAGGATTGACGCCAAGAATACACAGCTGTATACAGGACCGAATTCAGCACGGGTATCAATTATGGATGCAGGGCTCGAGAGCGGCAGCGCGGTTGATCGCGTGTACCAGGAGGTCAAGACCCTGCTTACTACCTATGCCATCAAGCCGGGCACCAGGCTCAATGAGGGCGAGATTGCACGCAGCCTCGGCGTCAGCCGAACGCCACTGCGGGAAGCATTGAACCAACTCAAGGCCGCGGGTTTCCTGGACTACGCCCCCAAGCAGGGGTTTTTCGGCAAGCAGCCCAATCCGGGCGAGATCTTCGATCTGTACGAAATGCGTTTCGCCATCGAGGTGGCGGCGGTGCGCCTGGCTGCGGCACGGGCCAGCGCCAAAGCGCTGGACGAGATTGAGCAGTTCTTGGCAGTCAGCGCGCGCGGCACTGCGCAGCTCGGCGTCGATCAACTGGTCAAGTTCGATGAGGGATTTCATGAGCGTATCGTGGCGCTGGCCGGCAATCGACAGCTGCTCGACTGCCTGCTCAACATCAATGATCGCATCCGCTATTTTCGCTGGATCGACATGGAAGGTGAAAAACGTCGCAACACGCAGGATGAGCATCGCCAGGTACTCCAGGCGCTGCGGGCGCGCGACGGGGAGCGGGCGGCAAAAATCATGGAATCGCACGTGGTCCGTCGCCGCGACCAGATCATGTCTCAGGTACGCGAGGGGTACACGCGGATTTACGTTGGCCATCACAATTCTTACGCTGAAGCGAGCCAGGAGATTTGAAAAATGAACACAAATGATTCCGAACTCGGTCACCAGGAATTCAATGCGAGCATCCGGCACCTCAAGGTTTTCGATACAGTTGCGCAGCTAAACGGCGTACGCCGTGCATCAGAGGAATGTCATCTATCCCAGCCCGCGGTCACCCAGGCTGTCGCGAAGCTGGAAAAGCACATGGGGGTCCTCCTTCTCGATCGCCGCGCCAGTGGCAGTTACCTCAATCAGTTTGGCGTCATCTTTCAGCGTCGAATACGCCGACTATTTGTGCAGATCGAAGAGGCCCTCGTGCAGCTGGGCGTGCCGAATGGTCAAGCCCGGGTCAATCGCATCGCCAGCCGCGTGACCCGATCACAGATCCGCAGCCTGATTTCAATTGTCGAAAATGGTTCTTTTTCCCAGGCCGCCCGGGCACTGGATGTCTCTCAGACCTCGCTGCAGCGCGCTGCACGCGACCTGGAGCGCACGCTACGCGTGCCGCTGTATGTGCAGACTGCCTCTGGAATCATGGCAACACCGGCCGCTGTTGAGTTCGCGCGCAAAGTGAAATTAGCCCTGCGCGAGATCCAATGGGGTGTCGACGAAGTTGAAGCGGCGCGCGGCAACTTTGGCGGTGAGATCGTCATCGGGGCGCTGCTGATGGCGGGAAGTGTGGTTCTTGCTGCAGTGCTCAATGAGTTCGCTGCCGTTTATCCTAATGCGAACATTCGTGTTCTCAGCGGAAACGCTGAAGACATGCTGCGGTACCTGCGCACAGGAGATGTGGATTTTGTGATCGGCTTGTTGCGCGATCCGACGCCGGACGGGCTCATCCAGGAGCCCATCGCCAAAACACCGTTTGTGGTGACCGCGCGGCACGGACACCCGCTAGCCGGGAGAAAAACGGTTACCTTCGAGGACCTCGCCGCCCACGACTGGGTCATCGGCACCCCGGGCTCCAGCCGCCGAACGCGTTTTGACCAGATGTTTGTCGGCCGACGCAAGCCGCATGCTCCGATTGCGACCTGTTCAGTACCGACCATCCGGGCGCTGCTGGCCAACAGCGATCGCCTGACGCTGCTGACCTCCTACGAACTGATGTACGAGGAGGATATATTGACTGCGATGCCCTTCGGACCGATCGAGCCCGCGCCTTCAATCGGATTGACGATGCGCGACAACTGGCTCCCCACGCAGCTGCAGTCGAACTTTCTGGATCTGTTCCAGAAGCAGGTCGCAGGATCGCTGCTCATGAAGCGGGAGCTGAATGCGAAGCTAAAGAGCATGGGCATCCGGCTGCAGCCCGACGTGGCTTCGACGAACCTTTAGCCGCAGCCATTGGACCGCGTCACCGGGCCAGCGAATACTTATGTTGGCCGGGGACTTATTTATTAGCGGCAGCAACCCGCGTCACGAATAATCAGCCTCATTTTCCATGCATCTGTGACGCGTAGGAGAGCCAATGGCCCGGATCGTCCTTGGTATGGCGGTGCCGCACAGCGGCATGCTGCGCAGAGCGCCGGAAAACTGGCTTGAGGATGGAGAGCGGGATCGCAAGAACAGCGCCTTGTGGTATCGCAACCGTAGCTGGACGTTCCCGGAACTCGCGGCCGAGAGAAAAAACGACGGTGTCCAGGCACTTCTGTCTCTCGAGGAGCGGCGACAGCGCTCGCAGCGTTGCGCCAAAGCCCTCGAGACGCTCAGCCGCATCTATCACGAACATAAACCCGATGTCGCCATCATCATCGGCAAGGATCAGAAGGAAATCTTCGTCGATCATTCGCCGTCTTTGGCCATCTACACCGGCGACACGATCCACAACGGTCCGCCACAGCGCGCAGTCTACGCGCCGCCTGAGGCCATTACCTATCCGGGTTGCCCCGATCTGGCGCTGCATCTTCTCAGGCATCTGCAGGCAGGTGGCTTCGACCTTACGGATCTGTTCAAGTGGCCGCCAAACGTTTGGATGAAGGACCAGGCCCGCATCGTTCCCCACGCCTATGGCTTCGTCTATCGCCAGATCATGAAAGATCTGGCGCCCCCGACCGTACCGGTCATCATGAATACCTTCTATCCGCCGACGCAGCCGTCGTTCAAGCGCAGCCTGGAATTCGGCAAGGCGTTATTCGAGGCGATCAAGTCCTGGGACACCGACAAGACTGTCGCCATCATTGCGTCCGGTGGGCTATCGCACTTTGTCTGCGACGAGCAGCTGGACCAGCTCTTTATGAGCTGCTTCCGGTCATACGATTTCGAGCGGCTGGCACAGGTGGATGATCGGTCTTATCAGTCTGGCACTTCCGAAGTGAAGCTATATGTATCCGTGCTGTGGGCGATGTCGCAGCTCGGCTGGACAATGGACCTGGTGGACTACGTTCCCTGTTATCGCACAGAAGCCGGCACGGGAGAGGGATTCGGGTTCATGTCTTGGACCCCATCGTGAAAAGGAGGCTATGGCGCTCTCGGCGCTAGGCACCTTCGCAGTTCAGGTTTCGATGGCGCAGGCGCAGCAGACGAAGTCGACCTTTGTGTACCTGGAAAACGGTGTACCGGGGGTGCTGCACCGACAAGTGTGCTGTGTTCTTGGAAGGCGCGACGCATGTCTTCTCCGCATGCACCAAGCGCGAGAAAACGCCAGGCGAGTTCGGCGACGCAACGAAAACGACGGTTGACTACGTGGATCACTGGCTGAGCAAACCCGGGCGATTCTGAAAGGCACGGAGCAGGGGAACAGATTTTCATGAATTCTATTAGTCCACCTGCGGTGCCCCGATCTAAAGAGGCCACGCCGGTTGACGCCATTGGCATGCGGCGCTGGATCATCCTGATCCTGCTCAGTCTCGGCGCAATCATTGCGTTCTGCAGCCGCACGAACATTTCGGCGGCCCTGGCGTACCGGCCCTTTGTCGCCCACTTTCATCTGTCGAATGTCGATCGCGGCGTGCTGAATTCGGCGTTCTTCTGGTCCTACATGCTGCTGCAGATACCCGCCGGATGGCTGGTAGATCGCCATGGCGTGAAGCTTCCGTACGCACTGAGCTTCGTGGTGTGGTGCCTGGCGTCGGCGGTCACGGGCCTCACGAACTCGGTATCTGCGCTGGTGACGCTGCGCGTGATCACGGGGGCTGGTGAGGCAATTGTCACCCCGGCCAGCTTTCGCTGGATGCGGCAGCATTTTTCTGAACAACAAAGCGGGCTTGCGATCGGAGTCTACATGCTGGGGACCAAGATTGGACCGGCGCTCGGCGCGCCGCTGGCGGCTTGGCTGATCACGCTGTACGACTGGCACCTGATGTTCATCATTGTGGGACTGGCGGGACTTGTGTGGCTGGTGCCCTGGCTGCTGCTGGTCCGCGATGACAGCCCAAAGGCGATGAAGAAGGATCCGGCACGATCGCAAGTCGCGGCGCTGACCTTTCGTAACCTGATGGCAAGTCCGGTCGTCTGGGGCACGATCATCATCAACTTCTGTTACAACTACTTTGTCTTCTACTGCATGACCTGGATGCCCGCGTATTTCGTCGAGCAGCGGCATGTCTCGCTTACGAAAATGGGGCTGTTTTCCTTCTTCAGTTTCGCCGGTATCGGCATTGTAGCGGTGCTAGCCGGCTGGCTCGCTGATGCGATCATCAAGCGGGGCGGGAATGCGGTGTTTGTACGCAAGGCATTTGTGATCGCCGGGTTCGCAATTGCCTGTACCGAACTCATCGGCGTGCGATCCTCATCGGTCCAGGGAGCGCTCTTCTGGGCAGTAGTTTCACTGTCAGGGCTTGGCCTGACGACTGCGAATAATCTAGCGCTGTGCCGGGTAACGCTGATCCCACCGCAGGCCGTGGGACTCGTCACTGGAGTGCAGAATGTATCAACCAGCCTGGCCGGCATTGTCGGGCCGATTTTATCTGGTTGGCTGTTGCAGGAATTTGGGGGTTACCAGGCTCCCATGATGGCGATCTTCTTTTTCCTAATTCTGGGTGGGGTGACCTGCCTGGTGCTACTGCGGGAAAAATGGGCGCCGAAAGTCACACCACTTTCCATGAGCGCAGGGGCGACCTCCTTGACGTGATCGTACTGGGAACTGTGAAGCACGTTCTTGCCTGTCGGCCCCTTGCCCGTGCCAACATCAATGCCGCATTGAGTTGGCGGCCCTAGTGAAACATTGGTTATTGTTACTCTTTATAGTTGATCGTTGGATCTTCGCCGTGGAAAGATCAATGGGCGGTGACCCCGTGGAGGTTGGTGAGGCTCAATTCACGTGTGAGAGCAATAAATTCCTTAATATAGGGCGACTGCGCACGGGCGGCACTCACCGCCGCGTAGAGGGAGCACTTAAGGCCCGACGGACCTATTTGACGCGAGACTACGTATCCTCGTTCGATGTAGTGTCCCACGCTCCACGCCGGGAGTGCCGCGATACCCCTCCCGCTTGCGACCAGCTGAAGTATTGTTACGGTGAGCTCAGCCGTGCGCCGCTTCGGGTTGATTCCTGCTGGCGTCAGACAGTGCTTCATGATGTCCAACATCTCATCGGGCACCGGGTAAGTTATGAGGGTTTCATTCGTAAAGTTTGCCGCATCCAGATAGGGTCGCCCCGCAAGCGGGTGTCGTGGACTAAGGAGCGCGACACTTTCGTAACGAAACAGCGGATTGAACGTTACATTTGGATGCGGGCGGTGCTCGTCGTGAATAACGGCTAGTTCCGCTTCTCCCTGCTCCAGGAGCGGCAGCGGATCCATGACGAATCCCGATACGATGTCCAGATCCACCTCAGGCCAGAGCACTCTGTAAGCATCCATTGCTGGCATCAACCAGTCGAAGCAATTGTGACATTGAACGGCGATCCGTAGCGGACCCGCATGTCCTTGCATAAGGCGCGCCACGTCGTGGCGGGCTTCGGCCACCAGCGGAAGTACGGTGCGCGCCAAATCCAGTAGCCGTTTGCCAATGGCAGTGAATCGCGGCGGTCGAACATTCCTTTCAACTACCGCGACCCCAAAGTAGCTTTCCAGAGCCTTTAGTTGATGCGAGAGCGCCGACTGGGTCAGATGCAGTCTCGCAGCGGCCTTGGACAGGCTGCCGCAGTCCGCCAGCGCTACGAGAGTTTCCAAATGCCGAAATTCAAGGGCCGTCGTTGCCATGAGTCCCGCTCATCGTCTTCATGAGAATTATGAGTTTGAGTCAAAACTCAAGCCATTGCATGGTGTGCGCGTGGAACTATATCAAAAGTGAAACCCTCTATGCCCACGCCAATCGGGGTGTCCTTCGAATTCTTTCCCCCTCAGGATGTCCGCTCCGCGAGCGCCTTGGAAAGAACGATAGAGCAGCTCGCACCGTTGAGTCCGGCCTTTGTATCGGTGACCTGCGGTGCCGGAGGGTCCGTTCGATCGCGCACTCTGGACTGCGTTTGGCGGCTGCAGCATGGCACGAATTTAGTCATTGCCCCGCATCTCACCTGCATCGATGCAGCGCCTGGCGAGGTCGAGTCGATTGCAAAAATATATTGGGCGCATGGGATTCGCCACATTGTGGCACTGCGCGGTGATCTGACTCAGCCGCCCCAGGTACCGGCATCCGTTAGCCCGCCCGGTAATCGGTACAAGTACGCCTCCGAATTGGTGCAGGCCCTGCGTAAGACTGAGAGTTTTGAGATTTTAGTGGCGGCTTATCCGGAAGGTCATCCCGAATCCGGCCTGTCGGCGGATGCCGACATCGAAAATCTCCGGCGCAAAGTGGACGCTGGCGCGACGCGCGCCATTACACAGTTCTTCTTTGACCCTTACGCCTTCCTTCGCTATCGAGATCGTGTCGCTGCTTCCGGTCTTCGAATTCCCATCGTACCCGGAATATTGCCCATTCTGAGCTTCTCGCAGCTCACCGGGTTTGCACAACGGTGTGGGGCCACCGTTCCGTTGTGGCTTCTGCATCGTTTTGACGGATTGGAAGCGGATCCGGATACCCGTCGCATGGTTGCCGCACACGTCGTGATAGATCAGGTTAGGCGCTTGCGTGAGCATGGCGTGGACGCATTTCACTTCTATACATTGAATCGTCCCGAGCTGACGCTCGCGGCATGCCATGTACTTGGGGTACGCCCGACGAAATTGCAAACCAATCAGGTCGCCTGATGGCAAGGGTGGAGGTGCGGGGAAACCCCCTACTGGAGCTGCTGGGTCAGCGTATCGTCATCCTTGACGGTGGCATGGGGACGATGCTTCAGAAACGATGTTTCACGGAAGGGGACTTTCGAGGTCGACGCTTTGCCGACTGGAGATCCGACCTGCGTGGCAATAGTGACCTCCTAAGTCTTACCCAGCCCGAGGCCGTCTCTGAGGTCCACAGGGCGTACCTGCAGGCGGGGGCCGACGTAATTTGCACCAATACCTTCAATTCCACGCGCATTTCGCAGGCGGACTATGGCACTGAGGTTTACGTATCCGAGCTGAACCGGGCTGCCGCTCCACTTGCTCGTAGCGCGGCGGATGCGATCGGCGAGTCCAGCGGGCGGCCGCGCTTCGTAGCGGGTGTTCTAGGCCCCACCAGCAAGACCGCCTCGTTGTCCCCTGACGTGAATGACCCGGCGTTCCGCAATGTTGACTTCGATGATCTGGTGCGGGGGTATGAAGAGGCGGTTCGAGCCCTAATCGACGGGGGAGTGGACGCCTTACTGATTGAAACCGTCTTTGACACCCTGAACGCAAAGGCCGCATTGTTCGCGGCCCGTGAGATCCTCGATAGCTTGGGCATCGAATTGCCTATCATCGTGTCGGGTACGATTACGGATGCATCTGGGCGCACGCTTTCCGGTCAGACGCCCGAGGCGTTCTGGAATTCAATTCGTCACGCGCGGCCCACGGTCGTGGGTCTCAATTGCGCCCTTGGCGGTCGACAATTGCGTCCATACATTGAAGAACTCTCGCGTCTGGCGGACACCTACGTCTGCGCTTATCCAAACGCAGGGCTCCCGAACGCGTTCGGGGAATATGACGAGTGTGCATGCGACACGGCGAAGATCCTAGCGGACTTTGCCGAGAGCGGGTTCGTCAATATGGTGGGCGGCTGCTGTGGTACGACGCCAGAACATATTCACGAAATTGCAAAAGCAGTCAAAACGGTTGCTCCACGTGGGGTTTCTGGCCGCCCGCCCGCTTGCCGCCTAAGTGGCCTAGAGCCCTTGACAATTAATGCACAGAGCCTTTTCGTAAACATCGGTGAGCGCACCAATGTCACCGGCTCTGCCAAATTCCGCAAACTGATCGAGGCGGGGGACTATGCGGCCGCGGTCGAGATCGCGCGCCAGCAGGTCGACAATGGCGCCCAGATGATCGACGTGAACATGGACGAGGGGATGCTCGATTCGGAAGCGGCGATGGTAAGGTTTCTACGCATGATTGCCGCGGAGCCTGCGATTGCTCGCGTACCCATCATGCTGGACTCCTCCAAGTGGTCGGTAATCGAAGCGGGACTGAAGTGTATTCAAGGTAAGGGCGTGGTGAACTCCATCAGCCTGAAGGAAGGGGAGAGCGCCTTCCTGACGCAGGCGCGTCGTGTGAGGAGCTATGGCGCGGCGGTCGTCGTAATGGCCTTCGACGAACAGGGGCAGGCCGACACGGTGGCCCGCAAAGTCGCGATCTGCGAACGAGCCTTTCACTTGCTCACCCAGGTGGTCGGCATTGAGTCCGAAGATATTATCTTCGATCCCAACATTTTTGCAGTTGCCACCGGGATTGAAGAGCACAACCGCTACAGCCTTGATTTCATAGAGTCTGCAGCGGCCATTAAGCAGCGCATGCCCGGCGTGCACGTCAGTGGAGGTGTGAGCAACGTTTCCTTCTCGTTCCGTGGCAATGACCCGGTGCGTGAAGCCATGCATTCGGTGTTCCTGTACCACGCCATTCGCGCCGGGTTGACCATGGGCATTGTCAATGCGGGGCAGTTGGCGATTTACGAGAACGTTGCGCCCGATCTACGGGAGCGAGTTGAGGACGTGGTCCTCGCCCGCCGAGCGGATGCCACGGAGCGATTATTGGAGATCGCCGAGCGCTACCGGGGCGGGGACCGCAACAAGCCAGTCGAGGACCTCGAGTGGCGCAATCTCCCGGTGGCCAAGCGGCTGAAGCACGCGTTGGTCAAGGGTATCGATCGGTACATTGCCGAGGACACTGAAGAGGCCCGAGTCCAAGCCCGTCGGCCACTTGACGTCATCGAGGAGCCCCTGATGGACGGCATGAACGTGGTGGGGGATCTGTTCGGTGCCGGCAAGATGTTTCTGCCCCAGGTGGTCAAGTCGGCGCGGGTCATGAAAAAGGCGGTGGCCGTGCTCGTTCCGTACATAGAGCGCGAGAAGGGCGGCGGCCGCAGCTCCAACGGCAAGGTGATCATGGCCACGGTGAAAGGCGATGTTCATGACATCGGCAAAAACATCGTGGGAGTGGTGCTGCAGTGCAACAACTTCGAGGTCATTGATCTGGGCGTCATGACCTCCTGCGAGCGGATTCTCGACACCGCCAGACAGGAAGGAGCGAGTCTCATTGGACTGTCGGGATTGATTACGCCTTCCCTGGACGAAATGGTCCATGTGGCCAAGGAGATGCAGCGCCTTGGGTTTCAGCAGCCGCTCCTCATTGGTGGGGCGACAACCTCCCCGGCACACACGGCGGTCAAGATTGACCCCCAGTATGAGGGGCCCGTGGTGTATGTGAAGGATGCGTCCCGAGCGGTGGGAGTGTGTCAGCAGCTGATGACGCCCGGGACACGCGATGCCTATATCGCCAACATCCAATCCGAGCATGAGCGGCGCCGAGAGCAGCACCGCAACAAGACCGTGAAGGCCCCACAAGTGTCGATTGAGCAGGCGCGGGAGCGCCGATTCGTGGCGACTTGGGCGAGCTATACGCCCCCACCACCTCAGTTTCTGGGCCAGCGCCTCTTCGCGGATTATCCCCTTGAGGAGCTGCTGCCGTACATCGATTGGATGCCGTTCTTCAATGCCTGGGAGTTCGCCGGCCAATTTCCGCAGATCCTGAGCGATCCAGTGGTAGGGGAAGCGGCGCGCAGTCTGCACACCGACGCTCTGCGCATGCTCGAGCGGCTGGTTCGCGAGCAGTGGCTGCGCGCGAGCGGGGTCCTCGGGCTCTATCCAGCCAACGCGGACGGCGATGACATCCTGGTATACGCCAATGATACGCGCCGGGCGACCATTGCCCGCCTTCATCACCTGCGTCAGCAGAAGTTAAAACCCGTCGGCCAGGCGCAGCTGTGCCTCGCAGATTTTATCGCTCCAGTTGCGGGCGCTCGCGCGGACTACATCGGCGCGTTTGCCGTTACGGCTGGGCACGGCATCGAGGAGCACACTGCTCGCTTCGAGAAGGCACATGATGATTACAGCAGCATTTTGCTTAAGGCCCTCGCGGACCGGCTTGCTGAGGCTTTCGCAGAGTGTCTGCATGAGCGCACCCGCCGGGAGTTCTGGGGCTATGCGCCAACAGAGTCGCTGGATAAGAGTGCATTGATTAGTGAGCGGTATCAGGGTATTCGGCCCGCGCCCGGCTATCCCGCATGTCCCGATCATACCGAGAAGGCTACGATCTGGCAGCTTCTGGATGCCGAGGCCGCCGCCGGTATTCGCTTGACCGAATCCTACGCCATGTTGCCGACGGCCGCGGTCAGCGGCTGGTACTTCTCCCATCCCGATGCGCGCTACTTTGCGCTGGGGCAAGTGGATAGGGATCAAGTGAAAAGCTATGCCGACCGCAAGGGAATCCCCGTGATCGAAGCCGAGCGTTGGCTCGGTCCGAACCTGGGCTACGATACCGCCACAGGGAGTGCGGTGGCATGACGGGCGGCTTTAGTCCCTACACTATTTGCCGTCCATGAATGCCGCAGTCGAGCGGGCGGTCCCGAATGACCCCGATCTAAAGGGTGAGAAGCTCGAGGGCAGGCTGCGGGAAATTCCGTATAACTACACATCATTCTCGGACCGTGAAATCGTCATCCGGCTGCTCGGGAGGGCAGCCTGGGACCTAATCAGTGAGCTTCGCGCTGAACGGCGCACCGGACGTTCTGCTCGCATGCTCTATGAGGTTCTCGGCGACATCTGGGTCATCGATCGCAATCCTTTCTTGCAGGACGACCTGATCGATAGCCCGAAGCGGCGGCAGCTGCTCATCAACGGGCTGCATCACCGGCTGCGCGAAGTGGAGCATCGGCGCGAGCCAGAGGATGTCAGGCGCGATGCGAAGGTGGTGCAGCTGATCGATGCGGCGCGCGCCGCGGTGCAACGCTTTGAAGCGTACTTCCCCGAACTCATCGCGATGCGCAAACGAGCGCGGCGGCTGCTGCTCAAGCACACGCGCAAGGACAATGTCCGTTTCGACGCCTATGCGCGCGTGACCCATGTCACCGACGCCACCGACTGGCGCGTCGAACTGCCCTTCGTCATCATCGCGCCGGATACCGAGGCCGAAATCTCGGCCCTGGTGCGCGATTGCATTGCGCTGGGTCTGAGCATCATTCCGCGCGGCGGCGGCACAGGCTACACCGGCGGCGCGGTGCCTCTGACGCGCTGGGCCGCTGTCTTCAATACCGAAAAGCTCGAGGCGCTCGGGCCCGTCGAGGAAGTCGATTCCGCACCCCGGACCGCCACCCTGCTGTGCGGCGCCGGCGTCGTCACCCGCCGCGTGTCTGAGGCGGCCGAGCGCGCCGGATTCGTGTTCGCGGTCGACCCCACCTCAGCCGATGCGTCCTGCGTGGGGGGCAACATCGCCATGAATGCCGGCGGCAAGAAGGCGGTGCTGTGGGGCACGGCGGTCGATAACCTGGCCTGGTGGCGCATGGTCGACCCGGAAGGCAACTGGCTGGAAGTGACCCGGCTCAACCACAATTTCGGCAAGATTCACGATGTGCCGGTCGCCAGTTTCGAGCTGGTGTGGAAGGACGGCACCGTTGCCGTGGAACGCGCCAAGGTGTTGCGCTCGCAGCGGCTGGATATCCCCGGCTCCACGTTCCGCAAGGTCGGCCTCGGCAAGGACGTGACGGACAAGTTTCTGGGGGGCCTGCCCGGGGTGCAGAAGGAAGGCTGCGACGGCCTGATCACATCGGCCCGCTGGGTGCTGCACCGGATGCCAACCCACACCCGCACCGTGTGCCTGGAGTTCTTTGGCCAGGCCCACAATGCGATTCCGAGCATCGTCGAGATCAAGCGGTACCTCGACGGACCTGGCCACGCCCGCGGCGCGATCCTCGCGGGCCTGGAACACCTCGATGAGCGCTACCTGCGGGCGGTCGGCTATGCCACCAAGTCCAAGCGCGGCGCGTTGCCCAAGATGGTACTGATCGGGGATATAGTCGGTGAGGATGCGGCGGCGGTCGCCGCGGCCACCTCGGAGGTGGTGCGCCTGGCCAATGCCCGCTCGGGTGAAGGCTTCATCGCCGTAAGCCCGAAGGCGCGGCGCCAGTTCTGGCTGGACCGGGCCAAGACCGCGGCGATCGCCAGACACACCAACGCCTTCAAGATCAACGAGGACGTGGTGATCCCTCTGGAACGGCTCGGCGAGTACACCAACGCCATCGAGCGCATCAACATCGAGTTGTCCATCCAGAACAAGCTCGAGCTGGCCGATGGGCTGCATCGCTACTTCAGCCAGACTGAGAAACTAAAGGGGGATGCGGCGCAGGCCGACTCCGGCTCGGAGCTGCGCCGAGTGGTTGCGCTGGAGCTGATCGACCGCGTCAGGAACCGCTGGCGCTTCGAGCTTGAATCCCTCGATGTGCCGGTGGAGTCGGCCCGGGACGCCCTCGCCGGGCTCGGATTGAGCGTACCGTCGGATTGCACCGGCACCCTCTTCGAATGCATCCGCGATCGCAACCTGCGGGTGAGTTGGAAGACGGAGCTGCGCGCCGAGCTGGCGCGACTCTTCGTCGGCACTACCTTCGCGCCGGTACTCGCAGCATGCGACGCCCTGCATACGCGCATCCTGCAGGGGCGGGTGTGGTTGGCCCTGCACATGCACGCCGGGGATGGCAACGTCCACACCAACATTCCGGTGAATTCGGACAACTACGCCATGCTGCAGAGCGCCAACCGTGCGGTGGCCCGCATCATGGGCATCGCCCGCAGCTTGGATGGGGTGATCTCCGGCGAACACGGCATCGGCATCACCAAGCTCGAGTACCTGACGGAGGCGGAGCTGGCAGGGTTTCGCGACTACAAGCAGCGCGTGGATCCCAGCGGCCGGTTCAACCAGGGCAAGCTCATGCCCGATGCGGATCTGCGGCGCGCCTACACGCCCAGTTTCGGACTTCTGAAACACGAATCGCTCATCATGCAGCAGTCGGACATCAACCAGATCTCCGATGCCATCAAGGACTGTCTGCGCTGCGGCAAATGCAAGCCGGTGTGCGCCACCCACGTGCCACGCGCGAATCTGCTGTATTCGCCCCGTGACAAGATCCTCGCCACCTCGCTGCTGATCGAGGCCTTTCTGTACGAGGAGCAGACCCGTCGCGGTGTATCGATCAAGCACTGGGATGAACTCGCCGACGTTGCCGACCACTGCACCCTGTGCCACAAGTGCCTGACGCCCTGCCCGGTCAAGATCGACTTCGGCGATGTCTCCATGGGCCTGCGCGACCTGCTGCGGCGCATGGGCAAGAAGCGCTTCAATGTCGGGACCGCGGCCTCCATGGTGTTCCTGAACGCCACCAGTCCGCGCACCATCAAGATCACCCGCAAAGTGATGATCGACTGGGGCTATCGGGCACAGCGGGTGGCGAACCGGGCGCTCTCCCGGCTCGCCCGGGCACAGACCCTGCGTCCGCCCATGACGACCGGCCGGCCGCCGATGCGGGAACAGGTCGTTCACTTCGTCAACAAGCGCATGCCAGGCGGTCTGCCCAAGCGCACCGCGCGCGCGCTGCTGGATATCGAGGACCGCGACTACGTGCCGATCATCCGCAACCCCGCCGCCACCAGCAGCGAATCGGAGGCGGTTTTCTACTTCCCCGGCTGCGGCTCCGAGCGCCTGTTCTCCCAGGTGGGCCTCGCCACCCAGGCCATGCTCTGGCACCTGGGGGTGCAGACCGTGCTGCCGCCCGGGTACCTGTGCTGCGGCTATCCGCAGCGCGGCGCCGGGGACTTCGACAAGGCGGAGAAGATCATCACCGACAACCGGGTGCTGTTCCACCGCGTGGCGAACACGCTGAACTACCTAGATATCAAGACCGTGGTGGTCAGCTGCGGCACCTGTTTCGACCAGCTGCAGGGCTATGAGTTCGACCAGATCTTCCCCGACTCCCGGATCATGGACATTCATGAATTCCTGATGGAGAAGGGAGTCAAGCTCGAAAACGTCACCGGCGTGCGGTACATGTACCATGATCCGTGCCACTCGCCCATGAAGAAGCACGATCCGCTCAAGGTCGTCAACACGCTCATGAACGGTGCCCAGAACGGCGTCATCACCAAGAACGATCGCTGCTGTGGCGAATCCGGAACGCTGGCGATCAGCCGTCCGGACATCTCCACCCAGGTGCGCTTCCGCAAGGAGGCGGAGGTGCGCGGCGGGGTCGGGCAGATCCGCGCCGAGGGTCATGCGGGCTCCGTGAAGATGCTGACCTCCTGTCCGTCGTGCCTGCAGGGGCTGCAGCGCTACTCGGACGACGCCGTTATGGATGCGGACTATATCGTCGTCGAGATTGCCCGGCAGCTGCTCGGCAGCGACTGGATGCCTCGCTATGTCCAGCAGGCGAACCAGGGCGGTATCGAGCGGGTGTTGGTCTGACGATTCCGGATCTTGAGCTGTCGGCTGCCGGCTAACGACGCCTTTATGCAGCAGTGACATCCGCGATCACTTGTTTATGTGAGTCGTTGATCCAGCGAACAGACTCAGGAATCTCCACCGGATCGATAACGGGCGGGCGGGCGGCGTTGTTGGGGTCCATCGTGACCGGGCAGGCGTATGACGGGGTTGATTCGTGGACGGCGTGGGGATCTGATCAAAGTGTTGTGGGCGGATCGAGACGGCTGTATGGCGCGAAAAGGTTGGCGCGGGGCAGGTAATGTTGTCGACAACATTTCCGAGCGCGCGGCGGGGTTGTGTGAGCGCAGTGCCAGACTCGTGTGCGCGCCAGCGGCCCACTGCTCGTGCGTCCAGACTCCGAATCATAGATTAGGGCGTCTGCTGAGGTGCCCTTCGATGGTGGAGTGGCGACGGCCTCTGTATCTATTCGCCAAGCGCCTAGAGGGTGCGAGTAGTTGGCGCCAGGCCATCTGACGGAGCCCTTTGAATGAGTTGCGACGCGGCAGCGCCGCAACGAAACGATCGACAACAAGGCACCAAGTGGAGTTCCCCAGCCGATTCAGGTTCAAATCCGATGCCGAGCACTTGGATCACATCCAGGACCGCAACATCCACCTTCGGATACCGCTGGCGATAGGCTGTAAGCACGTTCGGCAGAACATTTGCGGCAAACGACAGCATGGCGGCAACGTTTCGACAAGCGAGTGCAGACGTACGCGCAAGCACTGGACGGACTCTGCGATGGCATGACCGTGATCGCGGGGCGGCTTCTGCCTATGCGGGATCTCGGCAAATGCAATTGACAGAATTCGAATTCCGGGTGTCATGGATCTCAAGTCGTGTCGAACAATTGTGGTGTTAACGGACTTGGTCCGGGCAGCTGCTTGAAGCGCGTCAAATGAAGAAGATGATCGCATCCCACGTTGGCGAGAACACCCGGTTCGAGAAGGCGCCCTGTCAGAAATGATCAGGGTCGGGGTTGCCGGCATTCCCGGGTTCTACACCGCGACAGGCGTGGGAACTTTTGTTGCGCACGGAACGGAGGAGCGCGTGTTCGATCGGCCCTATGTCCTGGAATGGACCATAACGGCCGACTTTGCCATATTCAAAAGGTTGGAAGGACGACTGGTACGCCAATGTCATCGACAAACGGCTCAGAACTCCAATCCGAGGGCCGCGACGGCCGGTCGCATTACTGTAGTGGAAGTCGAGGAAATCGCATCGCCGGGCGAACTCCAGCCGAGCGCCATTCACACTCCCCGGCGTATATGTCGGTCGGCTAATGGTCAGTCGCTCGCGCAAGCGCCTCAGAAGACCAGCAGACTGACGGGAATCACCGTACCCGCGACAACCAATAGCAGAGCTGTCCATTTGTTACGCGTTTGCGTCAGACCCATCCATAGCCCTAGGCCTGAGGACAAGGCAAGACAGAGCGCGACCGCCAGGAAGAATGCCTTCAGCATTGGCGTCGTTAGCCCGGGGCTGTCACGCTCGCCTCCCGAGTGATCGCGTGATCCAGCGTCGCCATCGGATGTTCCTCCCGCCTCGACTGGACCTGCCGGCAGTTGGTGATTGCCAGATGCGAAAACCTGATCCTTGTGAACCGAACTGAGCTTCTCGATTATGGCTGGTGGCTGATAATTACCGTGTCCCTCGTGAAGGTTGAATAGTTGCACCGCTCCCGTGAGCGCGAAGAACAGAACGCTCGGAGAAATAGAGAGTCCCATATATGAATGCCACCGCCGAACATCTGCCATCGACATACAAATAACCCCGAGATCTACTTTTCCAAAAGCCGCTCGCTCTGTGGAAAATACTTAGACTCTATAAAAAAAGTTTCCGGCCATGGAGTTCGACAGAAGCGGGCCATCGCTTTGGCGAGCATGTTTTAACCCAAGCAGGAGCGTTGCTATCTCCGTAACGAACCAGAAGTTCCGATAGCGCGACATATCACGGCATGCTAGTGGCCGGTAAAGAGTAACAATTGAAGTATCGGGATAGTATTAGAATTGAGCACTTGGTTATTCGAAGAGGCGAATTCACCGCCTTTCGACCTCGATTGCCCAGGCTGGGTGTCCATTTGGCCGCTTGTCGCTCCGCGTTCATAGTCGGAGCTTCCCACGCAGAGCTCTGCGCTGGAAATTTCATGCAACATTTCCTGGAATGTGATTCATGAACGCTTGAAACTTATCACGGTGCTCCGCGTCCGCTGGAGCTACAATTGGGGAGCGGATCCAGAGCCCGGTTTTCCGCGCGGAACGGGACGGGTTGGAAGCCTCCGCACGTATAGAGCACCCCTCCCATTGCGTCGAGAACGCGCGGCAAGGCCCCGTGCGACACGTGTTCGATTGTTCGGTCGTCGACAAGCGCAACCGTTTCACAATCGGACAGGATGCCCACGTCAACACTCGATAATGCCCACTGCAATTATATTCACGACGAATGGGTCATCGGTCCGAACTAGGCTACCAACCCTCCGACACCGCGGAGATTGTGGGACGCTACGCCACATGCCGATGCAGCGCAGCCCGTGCCGTTGGCGACCAGGATCCTCATGCCTGCCGCCTAACGCCCGATGTGAATGTCAGTTCGCCGCAAAAGTTTGGACCAGCCCGTAGGTTAGGCAGTACCGCGGTCAATGCCGCTGGGGCGGTTAGCCAATTCTGTACGGACTTGATTCCTGCGACAGGCCGGTCTGGCGATAGAAGGACTGAATCGTGCAGATCTTATCAAGCCGTGAGCCTTTCCTATCGCTCTTATCTAATTTCTGAGTGTTAAGCTCATATGTCTGAGTAAGACAACTGACTATTGCTGTTGCAAGGGCGCTGTTACTTTTTGGCACTCCAACGCAGCTGCCAATAACAAGTCGATTGAATTGGGGGGAATCGCCGATGCCAAGTCGAAGTCTAATGGCACGCGTGCTGGGCGTTATCGCTGTCTGCGCGCCCTTCGTCTATGCAGGAATAACCGGGGCGCAGGAAGTCGGTGCGACGAGCGGCGAAGGACTGGAAGAAGTCGTGGTCACAGCCCAGAGGCGCGTCGAAACCGCCCAGACCGTGGCAATTCCGCTTACTGTTATTTCCGGTAAGGACATTGCCAATCAAGGTGTGAGTCAACCGGAAGACCTCAATAAACTGGTCGCTGGCCTGACCTTTACCAATAATCCAAATACTCAGGTCTATATTCGCGGAGTCGGCGACAGCTCCCTATTCGGGCAGTTGGCAGTATCCATCAATACCGATGGCGTTGTAATCGGTGAGCCGCGCGAGGTTGCCGGAAATTTCTATGATCTGCAGCGAGTGGAAGTCCTGAAAGGACCTCAAGGCACACTTTACGGCCGCAACTCAGATGCTGGCGCCGTAAACCTTATAAGCAACAAGCCGACGCAGGAATTTGGCGGGTATATCCAGGAGGAACTTGGAGACTACAATCTTCGTCGTACCACGGGTGCCATCAATTTGCCGATTTCCAGCGAGCTTGCTGTGCGGCTTTCATTCTATGACTCCAAGCGTGAAGGGTATTTGTCCGACGGTTTCGATGACGAGGACACCAGAGCGGGACGGCTGCATGTCCTGTGGACGCCAAACAGCGACGTCACCCTTCTGGTTACGGGAGAAGCCTCGAGGGTTGGAGGAACTGGTCAAGGTAATGCGTTCGTAGGTATGGGGCTCGTCGGAACGCAATCCAGCACACTGGCAAATCTATATCATCAACTGGCCGTCGTGCCCACCATAGGTGGCAACGTCCCCATTCCGCTGCTGGCGCCTTCCTTTCAGGACGATAACAATAGAAGCGTACGAGCGCAGCTCGATTGGAACCTGGGATTTGCCACGCTAACCGCGATCAGCGGATATCGATCCCAAGTGTCGAACTATGACCAGGTGCAGATCAATGGAAGTAATGCCACCAACAGCACTGCCCATCAATTCAGCGGTGAGGTGCGGCTGAGCAACCAGACCGACCGATGGAAATGGACTTTTGGTGCTTACCATTACGACGACAAGTTCGCCGAGAATTTGCACGGCCAATATGTATTCTTTTCGCTGCCGATGTTCAACGCTTTCGCGACGGTCAATAACTACTTCCAGGTGCCGAACTTCGGGACACAGAGTGACGCGGCTTTCGGGGAAGCGACACTGAGCGTTACCGACAGATTTCGAGTCATTGGTGGCGCGCGTTACACCCGAGAAACCAGGACCGCGGATCTGTCGGCGCAGTGGTACGGCGAAGGTTATAACATACCCGGAATAAGTACAGTCGCCGTCAATCCCCTAACTGGCCTTGACACAAACTTATACGCCTACAATAACCATGACCGCTTGAGTGTCGCAGATACCGGCGGAAAAGCCGGGTTCGAATACGACCTTGGACGTCAGTCGCTTCTCTACGGGACGGTGGCGCAGGGCTTCAAGTCGGGCGGCTTTGCGCTGTCGCCGCCTCCGCAGGCCACGTACCTGCCGGAATATTTGACCGCCTATACGCTTGGTGTGAAAAATCGCTTTGTCAACGACACCATTCAGCTAAATGGAGAGCTGTTCTATTGGAATTACACCAATCAGCAGCTCACGATTACGGCGCCCGACATTAATGGGGCCGAAGGCCTGATCACCTTGAACGCCGGCAAATCGGATCTGAAGGGAGGGGAGTGGAGTTTCCTTTGGGCTCCCGAATCCGCTGATCGGATTAGCATGCAGGTGCAATATGAGGAGGCAATCTTTAAGGAGTTCAATGCCGTGACCGGATTTGGCGCTAACCCATCGATGCCCAACGGGTGCACATACGCACCCACGACCTATCTTGGGCATTCCGCGTTCAATGAGAACTGTGTTGGGCTCACTCCGCCACTTACTCCGCGATGGTCCGGTAATGCCGACTATTCGCATATGTTCGGTGTGGGCGCAGGAGCGGACATTGTGGTCAACGCCGGCGTGCACTTCGCCTCCTCGCAGCAGACGACTATTTCAAATAACTCGGCGTTCCAAGAACACAGGTACGGGATCATGGACGCCAGCGTGACGTACGAGTCTCCGCATCGGATGTGGAGTATTTCCGGGTACGTCCGCAATATGGCCGACAAGATTATCTATACCAACCTGAATTCCATTGGTTTCTCACCATTCCTGCCTGCTAACCTATATAACTCGCCCATTCTTCCGCCGCGGACTTTCGGAGTACGTGTCAACGTGACATTCTAGTTTCTGGAGTTTGCAAGTGCCTATTACTGACCGGGCCGTTCCGTGAGCAAGGGAGCGCGCGCAAGCGTTGGTGCTTGCAACGGACAGGCAGATATTCCCCGTACACGCCGGAGTTTCGGGTGAAGTTAGTAGAAGCGCCCTGCCAGATGCGCTCTTCGGTCCGGTCCGGTATGCCGACGTACTCAGACCGCGCGGACGGTTGCGCTGTGTTGCCGATGGACGGACGTGAATGTCCGCCAAGAGGTTTTCAACACATATTGTTCAAGTAAGGAGCGCCTCCCGTGAACTCGCATATACAGACCCTTTTAGGCGCCATCGTGATCAGTGCGGTGGGCGGCCTCTGCGTGGCTGCTGGCGAACAAAAGATTCCCTCGGGTAACCTCGCCGGCGACGCCGGGGCAGTGCAATTACACGTTGGTGAACGCTTCGATCCGTACGTGGGAGGCGGGCCGCCTCCATGGGATCGCGGTCCCATCGCCCGTGGGCCGACCGTGGCGGCGGCTCTCGAGGGCGTCCGCGCGGCCTTGGGCACATGTGGGGCGGTGGCGGCGGCCGTCGTGGATACAGCTGGGCAGCCGCGGGCGACAGAAGCGGCAGACGGAGTTCGTGGGTGGCATATCTATTCTGCCATTCGTAAGGCGCTGACGGCCCTTGCGTTGAAAGAGCCGTCATCGAAGGCGGTTGCCGATGCTGCGGCTGATCCAGCGATCGGCGCGAAAATCCAGCCCAACATGACTACTTTGCCAGGCGCGGTCCCTATCTGGACCAAAGGTGAGCTCGTGGGCGCCATCGGCGTGAGTGGCGCACGAAGCGGTGAAGAGGATGAGAAATGCGCCGTTTCTGGGGCTGCTGCGATTGAAGCCAAACTGCAGTAGGACGGTGGTTGCGATGCCGTGACCGGGGAACCCGCGAGACTAATTTCATTCGGCCGTCGCTTACGGTCTATCTGAATCAAGTTAGCGCGGCATTCATCATCACGCGCAGTGAATGAGGCCGCGCGACTACCGGGCCGCAGCCAACGCCTTTGCAGCGGCCTCAGCGACTGCCAGATCTGCGTTCTCAGCGCCGCTTATGCCCACAGCGCCGATCGTCTTGCCGTTAACCACAATGGGGACGCCTCCGGGAGTGCCAACAAAGTCAGGGGTCGTCGATACCGCGGCAGCAATGTCCGGCGGCGGAGTAGAGGTAAAGCGCCGCACACGTGCGGCCGCACGGGCCTTTAGTTGAGCATACAGAATTGAGTGCATTGCCGCATTGTCCATTCTGACAAAAGCAACCAACTCCCCATGGGTGTCGGCCACGGCGATCGCGATGTCGCCGGAGTTCAACTTAGCGGCCTCTGTTCTGGCAGCAGCGATAGCCCGTTCCGCCTGAGCCAGCGTGATCGGCATACCATATGGGGGAGCGACTGCTCTCTCTCCGGGAAGCGCGACTCTGCTAGTGTCACTGGCTTGTTGGGCCCGGATGTCTGCAGTCATCCCAATAAGCAACGCGCATAACACAACAGTTTTCGAAATGTGCCGCATCAGGTTCTCCCAAATCAAAGTGCGCGTCCGGTTCGCCACGCTATGCAGCGGCACCGCCAATAATGGATGAATCTCAGCCCAGCTGAAGCGAGGCTAACAATTCGTTCTGCGTAATCGCACCCTTTGGCCACGCTTACTGGAGCAGATGTTAAGGCTCTTGCGCGTGCGTGCACAAGCATCAGGTGGTTTTCAGCAAATGCGATCTAGCCTCCTCCCGGGCGAGTTGGGCGGTAGCGCAGTTCGACCGCACTGGACGGGCGGCCAGCGCCGGATGGGTGGATTGCCCGCAGCGTTCCACATGGCCATTGAAGGTCTCATGCGTGCAGTTCTTATCAAGCCGGCGACCTTTTCAATAGCCCCGGCGCCCATTGGACGTTCCACAAAAAATGTCTGAGTGGTAGGCTTTCTTGTCTGAGTAAGAGATAAGAGAGAAGTGACGGTTACTATCGCGGGGGACCGCTTTGAACGTTCCCCCCAAGCATTTGCTAGTAACCAGTCGGCCAAATTAGGGGGAGTATCGTCGATGCCTACTCGAAGTCTAATGCACCGCTTGCCGGGAATTTTTGCCGCTTGCATGTCCGTTGGCTACGCGGGTGCGACCTACGCGCAGGAAGCCAGTGCAACGAGCGGCCAGGGTCTTGAAGAAGTGGTGGTCACGGCCGAGAAGCAACCGGAATTTGCGCAGTCCGCCCCACTGTCGCTCACGGTGGTTTCCGGAGCGGAATTGGCGAAGGCGGGCGTCAGTCAGCCCGAGGATCTCGGTAAGCTAGTCCCCGGTCTGACGGTCACAAACACTGCCATCACGACCATCTCCATTCGCGGCGTCGGAGCCGTCACGGAATTCGACTCACTGGCGCAATTGGGCGTAGCCGTCAGCACCGATGGCGTCTACATTGATCGAGCCACCGAGGTGGCCGGCAATTTCTACGACCTCAATCGGGTCGAGGCGGTCTATGGGCCTCAGGGCACGCTCTACGGCCGCAACGCGACCGGTGGCGCAGTCAATCTAGTCAGCAACAAGCCCACCCAGGACTTTGGCGGATACGTCCAGGAAGAGCTTGGGGACTACAACCTGCGCCGCACAACGGGCGCAATCAATGTTCCTGTCACGGACACCTTCGCATTGCGTGCCGCCTTCTACGACTCGAAGCGCGACGGTTACACTTCCGATGGTTACGATGATGAGGATCTGCGTGCCGGCCGACTCCACGCGCTTTGGACACCGAACAGCGACGTATCGCTGCTCGTCACAGTCGAGGCGTCGAGGGTCGGCGGCCAAGGAGCCGGCAACGTTTTTCAGAACCTCGGTCTCACGGGAGCTCAGTCCAGTCCAGACGCTAATTCCTTGCGTCAGTATGCCCTGGTTCCGGGTCCCAATGGACCGCAGGAAATTCCGGAGCCAGGCCCCCAGTCGTTTCAGGAATTCAACAACCACGGCGCGCGGGCCCAACTGGATTGGAATCTCGGCTTTGGCACGCTGACCTACATTCCGGGATATAGGGCGCAAACGTTCAGCTACCAGCAGGACACGGTGCAGGGCGGCCTCGCGAGCGATGGCAATTCAAACCAGTTTACCAACGAGCTACGACTCAGTAACCAGAGCGAGAAGTGGAAATGGACCGCGGGGCTATTTTCACTGAACGAGCATGTCGACTTCGGTTTTCACGCGCAGTTTGTGTTCTTTACACTTCTGCCGCTGCACATTCCCGTTGTGGCGTCGACTTACCAGACGCTCAACACCCCGAACTACGACACTCGGAGCGTTCGGCGAGACGACCTATAGCTTCACCGACACGCTCCGCGGTTTCGTGGGCGCCCGGTACACCATCGAAACCAAGACTGCCGATCTTATCAATCAGTGGTACGGCGAAGGCTTTAACATTCCCGGTCGCAGTACAACTGCGATCGACCCACTGACTGGCGTGCCCAACTATCTGTATGCCTACACCACGAATGGCTACCAGCACACGGTCGACACGACCGGCAGAATTGGTCTTGAGTACGATCTGGCACCAAAGTCTCTGCTGTACGCGTCCGTGTCTCAGGGGTTCAAGGGCGGTGGTTTCGGACTTGCGCCACCCCCGCAGACCGAATACAAGCCGGAGTACCTGACCGCCTATGCGCTCGGCGTGAAGAACCGGTTCCTGGGTGATCGGCTCCAGGTGAACGCGGAAGCCTATTTTTGGGATTACACTGATCAGCAGCTGGCCGTGATTGTTCCAGATATCTACGGAGCACTGGAACAGATAACCGTGAATGCCGCGAAGTCAAATCTTTACGGTGGGGATATGTCCGTCCTCTGGGCTCCCACCGAGAACGACCGCCTCGGCGCTCATTGGCAGTATGAACATGCCATCTTCGGTTCCTACAGCGTCCTCTCCGGCCTTGGGCCGTCAGGCGGGGGTACCTCCAACGGCTGCTTCTACACTCCAACGACCTTTAATGGGATTCATGCCTTCAACGAGAACTGCGCCGGATTGCCACTCCCGTTCACGCCCAAGTGGGCCGGCAATGCGAACTATACCCACATGTTCAGTTTGTCGTCTGGCGGCAATGTGGCGGTTGGTGGCGATGTTCACTTTGCGTCCGTGCAGCAGACACAGATAACAAGCGCCGCGGGCGATCTGGAACACGGTTACGGCATCTTCGACGCCAACGTTGGCTATCAGTCGCCCAAGAATGTCTGGTCTGTGACGGGCTATGTTCGCAATATCGCCAACAAGCTTGTCTACACTAGCCCTAACCCTACCGGCGACGGGTTCAGCCCGCCTATTCCGAAGATCTATAATCCGGTGTCGGGAATCATGCCGCCCAGGACCTTTGGTGTGATTCTGACGGCGAATTTCTAAGCTGCGGCCCGGTGTATGGAGCGTGGTCCTGTGTCTCTTACCCGCTTAAGGTCGGGCAGGGGCCTGTCGCTGGCCCCTGTACAGTTTCAGTGGATCTGCCTTGCAGGCCTTGCAGATGTTTCCGCAGTTTGGTCTGAATTGAAGCGACGGAGCGAGCTATGTCGTGTACCAACCGAGCATTTGTGGCCAGCGCCCTTCTAGTGGCCGCTACAGGCGCCTACGCGCACCATTCCTACGCAATGTTCGATACCACACGTACTGTAACCGTGTCTGGGACTGTCCGCGCTCTGGAGTGGGCGAGCCCGCATGTGTGGTTGTGGGTTGAGGTACCCGACGGCAAGGGTGGTTCAGTCCCGTATGGCTTTGAGACAGTTTCACCGGGGCAGATTCAGCGCGACTACGGCTGGGATAAAAACGTGTTGCACGTTGGTGATAAGGTGACCGTGGATTTTGCGCCGCTGCGAAGCGGTAAGAATGGTGGGGAACTCGAGAAAGTGACTCTAGAGAGCGGCAGAGTTCTGGCCACCCGATTTACAAAGGGGATACCGGCCCCTGCAGAAGCGAATGGTTCAAATCCCAGCAAATAGTTGGTAACGCCATGCGCCGTTGGTTTGTGACTATGCTTTCAGCATCGCTCATGATGACAAGAGTCGGCGTCGCTGCGACGGAGGTCACCTCCAAATGGCTGGGGCCACAAGGCGACACCTACAAGGCCATTGCCAGACTGCCGGACTGGTCCGGAACCTGGGCCAAACCTGACCACGTGACTGCAAAAGGCGATCCGCGTCCGCCGGAGTTCTCGCCTCCGTTCAAATCCGACTACGCACCAGCGCTTCGTGCTAAGACGACAAAGGCTAATGCCGAAATGTGCCTTCCAGGTGGCATGCCTGGGATCATGGGGGTTCCTCTCGGGTACGAGTTCTTGTTCACACCTGGACGGGTGACGATCCTGGTTGAGGAAGGTCCAACCATTCGCAGGGTCTATACCGATGGCCGGGGACATTCAACTGATCCTGACCCGACTTTTTCAGGCGAGTCGATTGGCCATTGGGAGGGAAAGACACTGGTGGTCGACACTACGGCCATCCGTCCAAAGGCACAGTTTTTCATGGGTACCAAGACAAGCGGTCAAACCCATGTGACCGAGCGCATGCGCCTCCTTGACCATGATCACCTAAGAATCGATACGGTCGTTGACGACCCAGTGGCACTGACAATGCCTTGGCGTTATAGCTGGACCTACGTCCGCTCAAAAGTACCTTTCCAAGAAAGCTATTACTGCGATGATGATCGAGACAGCAACGGCGAGCCAAACCTCGAACCCCCACCCCGCCCAACCTCGCATTGACCGCAGTACGTCAGGCGATGAGACCCCCCGCGCACAGCATGGAACGGAGCGTAACGATGAAACGGTACCGTGTCGCCAGATTCTCCGGATTCATGGCCCTGATCGCGGTCGGCCCCCCACTCTTTGCCGCACCTACGACATGGCCGGGTCCGCAGGGCAACACCTATGCCTCACTGGAGAGACTCCCTGATTGGTCGGGTACTTGGGCCATGCCCGATCGAGAGCGAAGTGACTTTCTCAATAGCGAGGCAGCCGCGGCGCCCTATCTGGATGGCTATGCGGCGCGCTCGAAGGCGCCGGTGGCCAATCCCGCCCTGTGCATTACTACCGGCATGCCGGGGGTCATGGCAGTCCCGCTGGGCTTTGAGTTTCTGTTTACGCCGGGGCGGGTCACAATCCTGGCAGAGGAAGGACCGACCATCCGCCGCGTATTTACCGACGGCCGAGCTCATTCCCGCGACCCGGACTTGACCTTCGCCGGCGAATCCATCGGTCATTGGGAGGGGAACACGCTGGTCATCGACACGACCGCCATAAGGGCCAAGTCAGAATACTTCAGGGGCGTCAAGACAAGCGGCGCTGCCCATGTCGTTGAGCGCATCTCGAGAGTTGATCGGGACCACATGCTCGTCGACACCGTGGTGAACGATTCCGGGGCGCTCAGCAAGCCGTGGCACTACAGCTTCACCTATGTCCACTCCGACACCGCATTTATCGAGAGTTATTATTGCGACGACAACCGTGATGCAAACGGTGAGCCCGACTTGCAGCCGCCATGACATGGCGGCGGAACATACCCGGCAATGCGCCGGTGGGTGGGTTTCACAACATGAGCGCGCAGCTCCGGTACAGGGCTACGCAATTTTTCGCCGTGGGCACCGCAATGCCCCCCGAGGAACAAGGGCGGCGGCTGTGCCTCACGATGACCGTTTGATGAAACAAGCGTTGCGCTGGTTAGCCGGTATGGGAATCGCGCTGGTCTTGGTTGCTGCGGCCTCCGCGAAATCACCCGGCACCCCCCGCGAGTCCAAGCCTGCTCGGCACTCTGCAAGTACCGTTACGCCTTTTGACGCCATCTCCTTTGCCCACCCGGAACTGAACGACCGGCCGTGGGTGCGCTTGAACATGCCGCCCAACGCGGATCCGGAGGAGCTAAAGGCAGAGGTCCGCGATTTGCACCGCAGTGGTATCGCCGGCATTGAGGTAGGGCAGGGTGCCTTCCCGAATAATGAGCAGCTGATAGCCATCCTGAAGGAAGCCACTCGGTTCGGACTCAAGGTCAGCCTGAGCCACGGACCCACGCAATATCCGTCCGGGTATTCACTTGATGACGACAACGCCCGAAAGACGCTGGCGTTTGGCAGTATCACAGTCGCGACCGGCAACAGATTCGACGGGCCTCTGCCCCCTCCAAGGCCTCCCGTAAAGCTGCAATTTCGCGTGCCCAGCCGCATTGGTGCATCCGCTGCACTCCCTTCGGCGCCGGCCGCCGCGCCGGTGCCCCAACCAGAACCTCCAGCGCGAAGCACGCTAGTCGCCGTACTCGCCTATCGGTGCGTTACGGTCCACTGCAGCGCCGGCGCCCCCGCAATTCTTGATGCCAGCTCGGCAATGGACTTGACACCTGTAGTGACGGGCGGGAACACGGAGGGGATTCAAGGCGGCACGACGTTGGGTACGCTTCATTGGTCCCCGCCCGCCACCCCAGCGGGATCACAATGGCAAGTAATCGCCTTCTGGGCGCGCGGCGTATTCGCGCAGCCAGACACCTTCAGCAAAGAGGGGTTTCTTCAGCTGGTGCACAGCCTCGATACGGCCCTGAGTCCCGAAGTAAAGGCACTGATGCGTGCAAATCGGGGCGACATCTTTTACGACTCCCACACAGTGGATCGTGGGAGCCCGGACGAACTCTGGACCAACAAAATGCCCGAGGAGTTCCAGAAGCGGTCGGGTTACTCGTTGCTGCCTAAGCTGGCAGCCCTCTTCCCTGATGCGTTTTCGTTCAGTGACGGCAGTGCGGCCCGGGTGCGCAATGATCTATACCGGGTTCGTGGCGATCTATGGATAACGACGCAATTGATACCCCTGTCAAGATGGGTACACACGCTCAACTATTCGCTGCGTGTTCAACCCGAAGGAGAAATGTCGACGACGACTCCTATCAGCGATCAGGTTCAGGTGGCTTCCATTCTGGAACGACCAGAACACGAGTCGCTGTTTGCCAACGATGAGGTCGATAACTACCTACCCATCGCTTCTGCAAATCACATGACTGGAAACACGTGGTATTCCACAGAATGTTGTGCGGCACTCAACATGAATTATGCGCAGACATTCCAGGACATGACCATCAGAATGCACCGAAGCTATGCCGGAGGCATGACGAAGCTGATCTATCACGTCTTCCCCTATCGCGACAGCGCTACATCGATGTGGCCCGGCTATCACAACTTCGGGCAGGCCGGATTTTCAAATGCGTGGGGCCCGCGAGATCCTAATTGGATCGATGCCAAGGTCTTCAATGACTACTTCGCAAGGATGGGGCTGGTGCTCACTCAGGGCACCGCCAAGACAGATGTCGCGATCTACATGCAGAACTATCTTTATCCACAACCTCAGATGATGGCAGACGGTAAGGGATTCAGAATATGGCGCGACACCAAATTGCAGGAGGCAGGCTACACCCGCGACTACCTGGATCCGGCAATGCTCGGAATGGCGAAGTCAACCGTAGCCGGCAAGCGCCTCGCTTCGACCGGTCCTGCTTACAAAGCCCTGGTGATCGATGGGGAATTGCAGCCGGCCTCGGATCCGGACAAGCGATCCATGCCCGTAGAAGTTGCCAAACGCATCCTGGGCTTTGCACGGCAAGGCCTGCCCGTCATCGTAGTCGCCTCTGCGCCCGATCACGTGCCTGGCAATGAGCCTGCCGAGGACGCGGCGCTGCAGCAAGTCGTAGCGAGGCTGCTTTCTGAGCCTACCGTGTACAGAGTCGCCCACGAGTCCGATGTACCGGCGAAATTGCGATCCCTTGGCATCGAGCCGTCCGCGCAGACTGCGCTGCCAGGCCCACTTTTAAGTGTGCACCGATACGATGATGCCAGAAAGACTGACTACTATTTTTTCTACAATCAAGGTTCCGTAAGTCCGGAGGGCGAGCCCGCGAATCTATTTAAGCCGGCCATGGGGGAGCATTTCGACACGGTGATCACCCTAGAGGGCCGCGGGCGCCCCTACCTGGTAGATGCTTGGGCAGGCAGGATTACACCCTTACCTTATTACCAGATTCACGGGCGGCGAATTGCCCTCAAGCTTAATCTCGTAAGGGACGATGCCACTGTCATCGCAGTCAGCGAGGGTAAGGAGTTCTTGGGAACATCGCTTCCTGAAGTCCATGTTGTCAAGACTACGGCAGATGCCGCAACTGCGAGGGGTGGATCCATATTCGTACGGGCCTCCACGACCGGTGCGTACATCACCACTCTCAGCAATGGCCAGACTGTGGCGACCACGATCGAGGTCGCCTCTGCAGCCATGGACCTGACAGGAAGGGAATGGAATCTGTCAGTCGAGGATTGGATGCCCGCTCATCCCTATGTGACCACCTTTGGGCTTTCTGCAACGGAGACTCTCAAGCCCACCCTGAAAGTCCCGCTACACGGCCTGCGCTCCTGGCCTGAGATCGGGCCGTTGCAAAAGTCTTCCGGGGTGGGAACCTACAGCATCACCTTTGACTTGCCTGCGCGCTGGACGACCTTGGACGGGGCGATGCTGAGCCTGGGCCAGGTATTCGATTCCTTTGAGCTGCTGGTGAATGGCAAGCGGGTGCCGATTAATCAGCTAAGCGCGGTCACCGACGTAGGCCCCTATCT